>ERZ795058.4634-NODE-4634-length-13150-cov-4.850554_pt1 | contig 13150 bp, 10 predicted proteins | sample MGYA00375142_ERZ795058 | MGnify/ENA primary metagenome ERZ795058 (study PRJEB30187, sample SAMN05720210) | activated sludge metagenome | isolation source: anaerobic digester from wastewater treatment plant | place: Japan | collected 2015-04-20 ...
GCGGTCGCGCATGCACAGATACAGCTTTTCCAGCGTGTTGCGCTTCATGTGCGGGCATTCATTGCAGGCGCAGGTGTTGGTCGGCGGGGCGGGAATGAATACCTTGTCCGGACTGTCCTTCTGCATCAGGTGGATCAGACCCGGTTCCGTGGCGATGATCAGCTCCTTGACCGGCGTGCGGCGGGCGAATTCCCGAATCGACGATGTCGAACCGATGTGATCGGCGTGCTCGAGCACCACCGGTTCGCATTCCGGATGCGCCAGCACCAGCGCATTGGGATGGCGCGCCTTGAGCTGCACGATCTTCTTCTCGCTGAACATTTCGTGGACGATGCACGACCCGTTCCACAGCAGCATGTTCCGCCCGGTCACGCGATTCAGATACGCCCCCAGGTTGCGATCCGGGGCGAAGATGATCGGCTGCTCCTCCGGAACCTGACGCACGATTTTTTCCGCGTTGCTGCTCGTCACAATGATGTCGCTCTGGGCCTTGATCGCGGCCGAACAGTTGATGTAGGAGATCACCATGTGGTCGGGGTGCTGCGCCCGGAACTCGGCGAACGCACGGGGCGGACAGGAATCCGCCAGCGAGCAGCCCGCCTGCGCGTCGGGCATGAGCACCAACTTGTCCGGGTTCAGGATCTTGGCCGTTTCGGCCATGAAATGCACCCCGGCGAACACAATGACGTCGGCATCGGTCTCGGCCGCCACCTGAGCCAGCTTCAGCGAGTCGGCAATGTGGTCCGCGACGTCCTGAATGTCGGGGTCCTGGTAGTAATGCGCCAGCAGAACGGCATTGAGCTGGGTCTTGAGCCGCTCGATCTCCGCAAACAGATCCAGCGATGGATCGATGGCGTCGTGTTCCAGGACGGGGCTGACGGCGGGCATGGCGGGTCGCTCCCAGCGGAATCGAATCGCTGTCGGCCGGTTGGCCGACCTTCTATCTTACCATGCGCGAAAAGCGCGTGAGGATAAGGAAATTGAAGATTTCCATCACCTCTTGTCGTCTAAATTGGAGCAATGACGCAGTCCTCAACGGGGGTGTGCCGTGTCCAAGATCGTGACACTCAGACTCCCGGATCGCGCGGAGCGTGCTGATCCTCACGATCGATCAGCGTCGCGACGCCTACCGCTAGCGCTGGAATTCCCACTCCCCTAAATCGCGAAGCTCTGCACGCTTTCCAGCGGCTGGAGCGTGAGATCACGGACGGTCATCGTGGCGAGCGGACCGAGCAGCACGGGCGAACCGGCCTCGCCGGCGTTCCCGTCGCGGAACGCCTCGCGCGCCACGCCCCCGTGACGCACCAGCCGCAACACCTCCATCACCGGCAGATCCTCGGGCGAGCGCGCCAGCAGATAGGTGTCCTCCCCCGCGGGGCGGATGACGAGGCGGTTCTTCTCGAACAGCGCCAGCAGTTCCGTGATCGGCCCGGGCGGGAGCATCAGCAGGTCGGCCATATCGCCGACGTTCATCCGCGCCGCGCCGGTCCGCGCCAGCAGCGGCCGCCCCAGCAGCACGGCCAGCCGCAGTGCGAGCGTCTCGCGCTCGAACGGCGTGTTGTGCCATTTGCGCCGCCGCCGCCGCCAGTCCTTCAGGTTCTGGTGCGCGCTGCAGAGTTCCGCGCCCCACAACACGACGCACCATGACACATAGATCCACACCAGCAGCAGCAGCACGCCGGCGAACGCGCCGTAAATCACGTTGTAGCGCTTTGAGAGCAGCGCCGCCCAGAACTGGATGTAGAGAATCTGCGCCAGCTGGAACACCACCCCCGCCACCAGCGCCGAGAGCACGGCCGAGCGCCACTGCACTGTCGCCCCCGGGATGATGTAGTAGATCATGATCAGGCTGAACCAGATCAGGAGGAACGGCGCGACCTTGAGGATCAGAATCGGCACGTAGTGCAGCGGGCGGAACCGGTAGATCTGCCAGTCCCAGATCCCCTGAGCGGTCAGAATCGAGCCGCTGGTCGTCATCGAGAAGGCAACGATCATGAAGATCAGGATGACGACGAAGTTGAGATAGGCCGACAGTTTGCGGGCGAAATTGCGCCGGCCGGGGACGACCGACCACGCCTGATTCATCGCATCCTCGATGTTGAACAGCAGCGACCCGGCCGCGATCAGCAGCGCCAGCAGACCGGCCAGCCCCAGGCTCCCCGTCCGCGTGTTGGCTACGTAACTGCGCACGTCCAGCAGCGCCTGATCGATGGGGCTCACCTGGGCGACCGGATAGCTCAGGATCAGGTTGAACAGGCTCTCATCGAGATCGAAGCCCTTGAGCACGGCCACGGCCAGAGCCAGCGTCGGCACAATCGTCAGCAAGCTGGTGTAGGTCAGCGAGGAGGCGTTGGTGAAAGCGCGATGTTCAAAAAAGCCGCGCAGCGACAGATAGAGGATTTGCGCCCAGCGCAGCGCGCGGTCGCGCAGCTCGCGCGTCGTCTCGTACGGCACGAGCCAGAGCTGCTCCTCCAGCTCGCGCAGGCGGCGCGGCAGCTCGGCCAGCGCGCGGCGCAACGAAAACGGCGCCCGCGGCGGACCGGCTTCCATCCGCGAAGGCGACTCGGACTGATCGGGGGGCCGGTTCATCCTGAGTCATCTTGCCGCAGCGCGTGGCATCGCGCCAAACGAAAAGGCGACCCGTCCCCGCCCTATGGGTCGATTCTCCCGGTATCGGCTGGCTGCTATTACCACGGCGTCAGGACTTTGTGAAAAGTGAAACCACCAGCGTCGAGCAGCCGTGCTTGCCCGCCGCGCTAGATCAGGCGTCGAGGGATGGACGGCGATCCGGCCGCTCAATTGATCCGCTGGGCGGCTTCGGCCTGCAGCAACGCCAGCACCAGCTCGCGGCTGGGCCGGTTGTCCACCGGCACGCTCAGCTCCTCCGGTTCGCGTTCCTCCAGGCTTTGGCCGGCGCGTTCCGTCCGGCGGGCCAGGCCCCCGCTGCGAAGCCGCAGCCGCAGGCTGCCCGCTTCGTTGCTTCTCCACACGTTGCGCATCGCTAGATCCGTCCGTTCTGGGCAAGTTGGTCCAGCAGGTCCGCGGTGATGCGTTCCTCGCCGCGGCGGGCGGCATGGGCCACGACATTGTGACACAGCCGGTTGATCTCGCGCGGAATGCCGCCGGTCAGCGCATGCAGCCGGTCGAATACTTCGTCGCCGAAAACGGTGGGCCGGCCGCCGGCCATCAGCCAGCGGAACTTCACATACTGCGGCACTTCCGTGGCATGCAACGGCCGCAGCTCCACCCGGCTGAACATCCGGCTGAAAACGGACTTGAAATTGGGATGTTCCAGCTTCTTCAGGAAAATCTGTTCGCCGAACAGCAGCACCGTGACGAGCTTGCGCTCAGGCACCTCGATGTTGGACAGCGTCCGCAGGATGTGCAGCGAATCGGCCCCCAGGAAATGGACCTCGTCGATGATGAGGACCAGGCGGATGCCCTTCAGATAGAGCTGAATGATGTAGGCCTGGATCGCGGTGACGAGCGTGTGCATGTTCGCCCGCGGCGGAACATCCTCCAGCTTCAGCTCGCCGGCGATTTCGCGCAGCAGCGCCGAGCGCGACATCCCGGGATACGCCAGCACGAGAATCGGCTGGTACTGCCGCGGATCGAGTTCGTGGATCAGCACCTGCGTCAGCAGCGTCTTGCCCGTGCCGCTGATCGCCGTCGTCAGCCCCAGCGAAATGTGCTCCTCGATGCAGCGCTTCATCGCCAGAAAGGCCTCTTCGTGCGCTTCGGTGCGAAAGAAATAATCGGGGTTGACGTTGTCGGCGAACGGCTGCGTCGTCAGCGAGAAATGCCGCAGCGGGTTGGCCGAGCGCTCGGGGAAAGCTTCGCGGCCGACCGACTGGCGCGGCCCTTCGTCCAGAATCCCCGCCACGTCCAGCATGCCGCCGCCCTCCAGCCCCGCCGCCTCGGTCACGTCGCCGCTCGGCTCGGTGTTCACATCCAGTTCGTTCAGGTCCGGCTCAAAGTCCATCGGGGGGCTCCTTCCACTTTGAGGGAAACCGGGTGGGGACGACGCCGGTCAGACGCCGACCATTGTGCGCTTGAGCGCGCCCATCATGTCGCCGAAGGAGGATTCCTTGCGGTCGTTCACAAAGACATTGGTGTTGAGGATCGTATTGGCGATCGCGCGGATGCACTTGGACGCCTCGCAGTCGGGATACTCCGTCAGCAGCGGCCGGCGCACCTGGCCCGCGGTTTCCAGGTGGTGGTCGGCGACGATGTAGCCCAGGTCGCCCAGCGAATAGTGCAGATACTTCCGCGTGGCCGAGTTGATCCGGTTGAACACGTTCTTGCTGTGATACATGTTCTGCACCATGTTCGCGATCAGCCCGATTTTGCTCGCCGGTTCCATCTCAAGCAGGATCTTGATGATCGAGTAGGCGTCAGCGGCCGCCGCGATGTTCGGCGTCGTGACGACGATGATCTCGTCGCTGAACGTCGCGAAGCGCAGCACGTTCTCGCTGATCCCCGCGCCGGTGTCGACCAGCAGAATATCCACCTCCCGTTCCAGTCGGTCCATCTGGCGCAGGATCACGCGGCGCTGCTCGGCGCTCAGGTTCGCCATCTCGCGAACCCCCTGGCCTCCGCTGATGACCTTGACCCCCTCCGCCGCGATCGTCACGATGTCCTCGAGCTGGACATTGTCCTCGATCAGGTGGCGCAGGTTGAACCGCGGCTTGACGCCCATCAGGATGTGAACGTTGGCCAGGCCGAGGTCGGCGTCGAAGATGGCGACCTTCTTGCCGGCGCGCGCAAACGCCAGCGCCAGGTTGACCGTCACGCTCGTCTTGCCGACCCCCCCTTTGCCGCTGGTGACCGAGATGACGCGCGCCAGCCGGCGGCGGCTTGCAGCGCGTGTGTAGGGCGTCAGCCCCTCGGTTTCGCGCGGCGGGGCGTCCAGGGGCGCCTCCGCGCGGCTTCGCTCAACGGCTCCATTGCCGTTGGCATGACCGTTGCCGTTGGCGCCGTCGCTGACCAGCGCGCGCTTGAGCTGGCGCTTGACCTCGTCAATCGACTGCTGCTCGTCGTGGATCAGCGTCTTGATGCGGCGGAGAATATCGATGTGGTCCTGGGTGAATTCGGTTTCATCCAGGCTCAGGCGGCTGAAGGTAAGAAACTCGCGAAAGACCTGTTCGAAGAAGCGGATTTCGCATTCCTCGAGCCCGGTCGCCTGCACAACCTGGGCTATCGTGAATCGCTGGTGCATGGTGAGTCAATCCTCCTTCACCGGGGGCAGTCGCGGGGGACGGGAGCGCAATCAACGGGGATGCGGTAACGGGAACAGAGCAACATTACGCATGACAACGGTTAAGACGTGAACACTCCGGGTGTTCTTCCGGCGGGCCGGGCCTTTCATGAGCTTTCAAAGAACGCGGCGCTCGCGGCGTCAAGCCGCTGACATGACATCGTTAGGCTCCACAGCTAGCAGACCCCGCGGCCCGACGCAAGCATAATCCTACTTCCGGCAACCCTCCAGGCGGTGCTTTCCCCCCGTCGTGATCCCTGTTTATCCCTTCGTGACTCACACATCCCGCCCAATTCGTGCGGGAAAGGCTTGCGCGTCCCGGGCCGCCCCGTCTAGACTACTCCCATGCGGCCTCAATGGTGCGAGGGATCCCGAATCGTGCTCGCGGATCGACGCGCGCCGCCGCCTCTCAGCTTGAGACCAACGACCCACGACCCCACGCGGCCCCCACGCGCCGGCGTCCAAGCAGCCTTGATCTGAACCGGCTCACCCGACTTTTCGATGCGCCCCCCCTTGAATCTTCCTTCAGCTCTCAGTCAACAGGTGGTCCCCACCGCCACGGCGGCCGACCAGGAGTTGGATTGTGTCGCGTTCATCCGATAGCGGCGAGCCTCCTCCATCTCGCGGGGCGCGGCGCCGGCTGCTTCATTTCCTGTTCATCCTGTTGCTGATCCTGGGCGGCGGCTGGTGGCTCGGCGCCCAGCCGGTTCAGTCGGCCGAAGCGACCCCCGCCGTCCTGCTGCCCCTCTTCACGCTCTTCCTGGTCCTGCTGTGCTGCTCCGGCCTGATCTCGTCGTCCGAAACAGCGCTTTTCTCGCTGGACAAGGTCGACCTGGCGCGCCTGCGCGGGTCGACCCGCTGGATCGATCTGCGCATCCTGCGGTTGCTCGATCGCCCCAACGACACGCTGATCACGATCCTGATCCTGAACAATTTCGCCAACATTGCGATCTCGCTGACGGTCGCCGCGATTACCGACCGCCTGCTCGGATCGGCGTCCGCCGTCTCCTTTCTCGCCGCCGCCGTCGCCGCCACCACGACGATCCTGCTGATGGGCGAGATCGTGCCCAAGATGCTCGCCCACCAGCGGCCGCTTCCCGCCGCCCGCGTCCTCTCACCCGCCCTGGCCGGCGCCAGCTGGCTGATGTATCCCTTGCGAACGTTCCTCAATTTCTGCCTCAAGGGGCTCTACCGCCTGCTGCGCATCCCCACCCGCCGCCGCCCCGAGGATGTCACCGACGACGAACTGAAGGCGATGATCAGCGCCGGCGAAGTGGCCCAGATCCTGGAGCAGGATGAACGGGAGATGATCGACGGCGTCTTTGAACTGCGCCGCACCACCGTCCAGGAGATCCTCACCCCGCGCCTGTCGGTCACGGCCGTCCCCGACGACCTGGATCAGGCCGCGATGCTCGACCGGCTGCGCCAGAGCCCCAATAATCGCGTCCTCGTCTATCATGATTCCCCGGACGAGCTGGTCGGCTTCCTGCTCGTCAAGGAGGTGCTCCTCGACGCCGAGAGCCCCTGGCGCAACCATCTGCGCGAACCGCTCTGCGTTCCCGAACGCGTGGGCCTGCTCGATCTGCTCAAGATGTTCCGCCAGCAGCGGACGAAGATGGCCGTCGTCGTCGACGAATATGGCGGGGTCGCCGGCATCGTCACGCTGCAGGACCTGCTCGAGGAGATCGTCGGCGACATCTATGAGAAACACGAATACGTCTCCCACGATATCCAGCCCATCGGCGAGGGCGCCTGGCGCATCACCGGGTCCTTCAACCTGGAGGAACTCGCCGATCAGCTTGGCATCACCTTCCCGGAACGGATGGGCGTGACCCTTGGCGGGTTTGTCATGAACACGCTCGGCCGGGTGCCGCGCGTCGGCGATGAGGTTCATTACGAGGGTCATGCCTTCCGCGTCGAGGAGATGATGGGCCGCCGCATCCTCGGCATCACCGTCCGCCGCGAGGCCCCCGCCGAGGCCGCCGCACCCGATCAGACGGGGGAACTTCCATGACCCTCGCCCTGATCCTGACCGCCATCGCCCTGTGCATGGCCCTGTCGTTCTACTTCTCAGGCGCCGAGGTTGCCATCGTCTCGGCCAACCGCTACCGCCTGCGCAGCATGGAGGAGCAGGGCGACGCCAGCGCCGGACGCCTCGTCGAGCTGCTCGAGGACAGCCAGCGCCTGCTCGTGATGGCGCTGGTCGGCACAAACCTGGCCAATGTCCTCACCGCCCTGTTCTTTAAACTCTTCCTCCAGCGCGGCTGGCCCGAGCTGGCCGCCACCGAGGCGCTGGGCGTCATCCTCTGGAGCGAGGTCCTCAGCCTGCTGATCCTGACCCCGATCCTGATCGTCTTCGCCGAAATCCTGCCCAAGGCGCTCTTCCGCGCCCATGCCGATGCGCTCATCCACCGGCTGCACTTCTCGCTGCGGCTCTGCCTGGTCCTGCTCAAACCGGTCATCTGGTCGATCGAGCGGGTGGCCCAGTTGATCCTGTCGCCCTGGTCCGAATCACACCGCGCGACCATGCGGCAGTTGACCCGCGAGGACGTGATCACGCTCCTTTCGCCCGAACCGGCCGCGGCGGCGGACAGCACCACGGCCGACGCGGTCGAGGAAACCATCGCCCATGACGCGGCCGAGCGCGAACGGCACGAACCCTTCGGCGAGGCGATCGCCCGGGAGCACGATGGCGAGGAGGAACGGCTCAGCGAATCCGCCGATCAGCGCCGGATGATCCAGAACATCATCGAACTGCACGAAACCCTCGCCCGCGAGATCATGACCCCGCTGGTTGACCTCGTCGCGGTCGATTTGAAGCGCTATGACCTGAACATGCTCAAATCGCTGGCCCAGCAGTCCGGCTTCTCCCGCTTCCCCGTCTATCGCGACCGCATCGTCAACCTGATCGGCTACGTCGATATCTTCCGCGTCCTGCGCGAGGACGACGGCACCAGGAAACTGGAGGATTTCATCGAGCGGGCGCATTTCGTCCCCGAAACCAAACGCGTCGACGACCTGCTGGAGGAATTCCTCCAGATGCGCATCAAGAATGCCATCGTCGTCAACGAATATGGCGGCTGTTCCGGTTGGATCAGCCGCGAGGACATGCTTGAGGAGATCGTCGGCGAGCTGGAGGACGAACTCGACGAGCCCGGCGACGAAATCGTCGAGCAGGCCGAGGGGGTCTACCTGGCCGATGGCCGCACCGAAATTGATCACCTCAACGACGTCCTCGGCGCCGAGTTCGACGATCAGGAATGGGAGACCATCGCCGGTCTGTTCCTCAGCGAATTCGGTCACATCCCGCAGGTGAATGACTCCGTCTGCGTCGACGGCTGGCGCCTGACCGTCGTGCGCATGGATGGCCTTGCGATCGATACCATCCGGCTGGAACGCGAGAAAAACTGACGCGAATCCGTATTTCGGCCCGCTGTCTGGAACTCGTCCCTCGTCCCTCACGGACGTGCCTTCGATCAGTGGGGCCGACGCCGAGCCAGCATTTCCTCGACAATCGCCAGCATCCGGTCGGCCAGGCGATCCCAGCCGCGTTCCTCGGCCCACTGCAGGGCCGCCCGCTGGCGTGGAGCGGGCGCATCCGGCGGAAGGAGATCGATCTCACGCAGATGGGCGAGAAACTCCTCCGGCTCGCGGTAGAGCCACGCGCCGTCGGCATAGAACCGCGCGACGTCGGGCAGCGCCCGCGCCACGATGGGCGTCCCCGCCGCGCCGTATTCGAGCATCTTCGTCGGGTTGATGTGCCGCGTCAGCTCGCTCTCGACGAACGGCAGCAGCGCCGCGTCCCAGGCGCGGTAGTACCAGGGCAGATCTTCATGGCGAACCGGCGGATGCAGATGGATGCGCGGGTCGCCGCGGAGGCGGGCGAGCTCGCCGACGGTGGGGCCGACCAGAACGAACTCCCAGTCGGGCAGCGCGCGCGCCGCCGCCCGCAGGAGCGACTGATCGAGGCGCTGGTCGATCATGCCGGCATAACCGGCAAGCCGGCGGGCGCGGCGCCGGATCGCCTGGTGCGCGGACGACGTGCGCCGGGCGGCTTCGGCCTTTCCATGTCCGCCCGCCGCCGCGAAAAGCTCCCGATCGACGCCGCTCAGGATGCACTCCACCCGCCCGCCGGCCATGGCGCGCTTGGCCTCGTGGAGCGCGTGCGTGCCGGCAAAGACGAGATCGGCGCGGCGCAAGAGCTCCGCCTCCTCTTCGGCGATCCGCGGCGGCGACCAGGGAAAACCCCGGTATTCATCCATGATGTCGTAGACCAGCAGATCGTGCGGAACGGCGTCGGCCAGATGACTCTCGTGCGGGTTATAAAGCCAGAGGATGCGCGGCCCGGCCTCCTCCCCTCCCCCCGAGCCGGCGCCGAGCGCGCGCGCGAGCCGGCTTCGGTTGCATCTCCGGACGGCAGGCAGCCGTTCGCCGTTCAGCAGCGTGACGGGCTGAACCGTCAGCCCGGGCAGCGGTTCCTCGCGGCGAGCCTCAAGAAAATCGCGGCGGCGCTCGACGAGCCAGCGCAGGTATCGCGGCTGAACCCAGTGGATGCGGTGCCCGCGCCGGGCAAACCACGCCATCAGGTGGTGCGGTCGCTGGCGTATGCCCCGCCAGGGGTGGGGCGTCTGGACGAGAAACCACATCCAGCGCTCACTCGAACGGAACGATTCGGAATGCCTTCGGCGCGCGCGACAGGACGCGGCGGCCGTTACGCGTCACCAGCACCAGGTCCTCGATGCGGACGCCCCCCAGGCCGGGCAGATACACGCCCGGCTCAATCGTGACGACCATGCCGGCCCGCAGCACCTCCTTGCTGCGGCCGTTGAGCGTCGGGGGCTCGTGGATCTCAAGGCCGACACCGTGACCGAGGCCATGAGTGAAATAGCGGCCGAAACGGCGCGCCTTGATGTGCTCGCGCGCGATGCGATCCAGGTCGGCGCAGGCGACGCCGGGCGCGACTTCGGCCAGCGCCGCTTCCTCGGCGGCCAGGACGGCATCGTACGCCTTGCGCAGCCGCGCCCGCGGCGCGCGACCCAGCGCCACCACGCGCGTCATGTCGGAGCAATACCCCTCCACCACCACGCCCATGTCGATCAGCAGCAGGTCGCCCCGCTCGAGCGGCCGCGCCTGCGCCTCGTAGTGCGGACGCGAGCCGGTGGCGCCGCTGGCGACGATGCACTCAAAGGAAAGCGAACGCGCGCCGCGGCGGGCGGCCTCGGCGTGGATCAGATTGCGCACGTCCCACTCGGTCATGCCGGGGCGCAGCGCGGCAATCACGGTCTCGAAGATGGCATCCGCCATCGCGGCGCTGCGTTCGATCAGCTTCGCCTCGGCGGGCGACTTCACGATCCGCTGCCGCGCGATCAGCTCGCCGCATTCCTCCCACTTCAGGCCGGGGAGCAACTCGCGCCACTGCTCCAGGGAACTGAACGCGGTGGAGCCTTCGAACCCGATCCGCCGGGGATGGAATTCGTTCCCCCAGCGCTCGATCGCGGTGCGCGGCTGCGCCATCAGCCGCACCTCCAGGTGGCTGATGGCGGCCGAGGCGGCCTCGTAATACCGGCCGTCGAAATAGGCGACGGCCTCGCGCGGCGTGATGAACAGATACGACAGCGACGAGGCGAAGCCGAGCAGGTAGCGCGAATTGTGACGGTCGAACACCAGCAGGGCATCGAGCCGCCGGCGGCGCAGCCCGTGCTGGATGCGTTGGATCCGCCGGGCCAGTTCGCGGCCGCGCGGGTCGATGCGCCTGGGGGTCATTCGGGGGGCCGTCCTTCCTCGATCACGTATTTCAGATGGAGTTCCTCGCCGTCGCGCCGGACGGTCATATCCAGCGTCTCGCCCACCGTGCGCGTCAGGAACGAGGCCATCAGGTCGTCGGCGTCGCGAATGTCAATGCCGTCGACGCGCGTGATGACGTCCTTCGGCTGCAGCCCCGCCCGCTCGGCGGGGCCGCCGATATCAATGGCGCGCACCAGCGCGCCTTCAGTGACGCCCAGGTCGAGCATCTGCACGATCGGCGGGCTCAGGCTCACCGTCTCGAAGTCCATGCGGATGGCGCGCAGCCGGCCGAATTCCAGAATCTCCTCGACGATCCGGCGGACGCGATTGATCGGGATGGAGAAGCCGACGCTGGCCGAATCGCCCGACCGCGAAAAGATGAATGTGTTGACGCCGATTGCCTCGGCATCCAGATTGAGCAGCGGCCCCCCGCTGTTGCCCGGATTGATCGCCGCGTCGGTCTGGATCATGTTCTGATAGATCCGCCCGTTCTGGTCGCCGCGGAACGATCGGCTGGTGGCGCTGACGACGCCGACCGATACCGAAGGCCGGGGATCGGCGATCAGCGGCCCGAACGGATTGCCGACCGCCAGCACCGTCTCGCCGATCATGATGTCGTCGGAATCCCCCAACGCAATCGTCGGCAGATGTTCGCGTTCGCTCAGCCCCTCGATCTGCAGCAGCGCGACATCGACAAACCGATCGGCATCGAGCAACCGCGCGGAAAACGCGCGCCGGTCGGTCAGCGTCACCGTGATGCTGCTGGCCCCCTCCACGACATGGTAGTTGGTGACGACATGGCCCGCCTCATCGATGATGAAACCGGAACCAAGGTAGGGGAAGTCCTGCCGCCGGGGCCGGATCAGATACGGCGCGAAGAACGGATCATCGAAGAAAAGCTGGTACTCGCGGCCATAGGACGTTTTGGTCACCCCGATGCTGACGACGGCGGGGCTGACCTGGCGGGCGACGTCGACGACGATCGTATGCCGCGCCGATCGGGAGCCATGGGGATCGCCGCCGGCGCTCGAGCGGGCGGGAGCGCGGATCTGCGCCAGCGCGGCGGCCGACGGATCGAGCGACACCGGCAGGTCGCCGAGGCGGGTGGCGAGGCCCAGGCCCAGTCCAAGGCCCAGACCCAACAGAATCATGCTTGCGAGAACCAGGAGGATGGGAGGGGAACGACGCATGGCGGCCTCCGGGCGCGAAATCCTCAGCCGTTTTATTATAACGCGGGGGCATCGCGGCGCAAGATGCGGCAACGCGCCGCACGGCGGGCCTTCCCGTCGCACCCTCACACGCCCCTCGTCAAGGGCTCACTCGCGCGTGTCGTCCAGGGGCTGCAGCGGCCACTGCGCCGCCGTGGCCGCCAGGATCTGGTCGAATTCGTGCTCGAAGTCCGGCATGACCCAGCACTCGACGATGCCGCGCTCCTCGTCCAGCGTCCGCACGAGCCCGACCCCGTCGGCCGCCTCGGTCAGCGCCGTCAGATACTGGATGGCGGGCGGCGGCAGGTGGTAGACGCGGATGATCGTCTCCAACCCCGGGAAGGGAGGCAGATGCTCAAACCGCCGGCGCCGGGCGGGCGGCGTCATGAGGCCCCGGGACTGGAACGCGGGACATTGAACCGGCGCCGAAGGAGTTTTTCGGTCGACGGCGGAACAAAGTTCGACACGTCGCCCCCCAGCAGCAGGACTTCCTTGATCAGCGAGCTGCTTACATACAACTGTTCGGCCGCGGGCACCATGAACAGCGTCTCCACGCGCGGATTGAGCGCCCGGTTCATCAGCGCCATCTGCAGCTCATACTCAAAATCCGAGACCACCCGGATGCCGCGGATCACGTAGCTGGCGCCGATCTTTTCGGCGTAATCCATCGTCAGCCCGTAGAACGAGGCGATCTCCACGTTGGGCAGCTCCCGCGTCTCGGTCCGCAGAATTTCAATCCGCTCCTCGACCGTGAAGACCGGGTTCTTGTCCTCGTTGTGCGCGACGGCGACCGTCAGCCGGTCGAACAATTTCGATCCCCGCCGGATGATATCGAGATGACCATACGTCAATCCATCGAACGTGCCCGGATACAGCGCACGGTGTTCCTTGTCGGCCGACA
>ERZ795058.4635-NODE-4635-length-13149-cov-4.973805_pt1 | contig 13149 bp, 10 predicted proteins | sample MGYA00375142_ERZ795058 | MGnify/ENA primary metagenome ERZ795058 (study PRJEB30187, sample SAMN05720210) | activated sludge metagenome | isolation source: anaerobic digester from wastewater treatment plant | place: Japan | collected 2015-04-20 ...
CGCGCTACTACCAGCCCCTGTTTCAGCACGTTTTCGACGAACAACTGCCCGACGCCGAGGAAGTCATCGAACAGATCTGGCAGATCGAGCCGCTCATCCGCCCGATGCTCTGCGATTCGGTCTCCTGCATCAACGATGCGCTCGCCGAGGGCAAACGCGTGCTCGCCGAGGGGGCCCAGGGCGTCCTGCTTGATATCGACTTCGGCACCTACCCGTTCGTCACCAGTTCCAATCCGTCGACGGGGGGCGTCTGCACCGGCCTCGGCGTTCCCCCCCGCGCGATCACCCGCGTGATGGGCGTCGTCAAGGCCTACACCACGCGCGTCGGCGAGGGGCCGTTCCCGACCGAACTGGACAACGCCCTGGGCGAGAAGCTCCGCGCCGACGGCGGCGAATTCGGCGCCACCACCGGCCGGCCCCGCCGCTGCGGCTGGTTCGATGCCTGCGTCGTCCGTCGCGCCGTCCAGGTCTGCGGCGTCGAGCATGTCGCGCTCACCAAGCTCGATGTCCTCGATGGCCTGGAGGAAATCCAGATCTGCACCCATTACGAGACCCCCGACGGGCGCAAACTCGAGCGCATGCCGCTCGAATTGACCCAGCTCGAAGCCTGCCGCCCGGTGTTTGAAACACTCCCCGGTTGGCAAACGTCCATCGCCGACTGCACGGAATACCGCGAGCTGCCCGGGCCGGCGCAAGCTTACGTCGCGCGCATCGAGCAACTGCTCGGCGTTCACATCCCGATCGTCTCGGTGGGGGCCAAGCGCAAGCTCACCATCCTGCGCCAGGCGTCCTTCTTCTGATCCGCCGCGAAGGCGGTCCACAAGACACACGGGAGCCGATGCCGTCGTCCGCCGCCAGATCCCCCATCGCGATGGGCCTCTACAATCGCATGCGGGCCGCCGCCGGCCATCGCGGCTGGTGGCCCGCCGATCGCTCCGCCCCCGATCGCGGCCGCGATGAAATCATCATTGGCGCCGTCCTCACCCAGAACACCTCCTGGAAGAACGTCGAACGAGCGATTGAAAGCTTGCGCGCGGCCGGACTGCTGTCGCTCGCCCGGCTCGCCGCCATGGAACCGGATCAGATCGCGCCGCATATCCGCGCGGCGGGCTATTTCAACGTGAAGGCTCGCCGGCTCCACTCCGTCGCGCGGTTCTTCGCGCCCGGCGGCAAACCCCGCTTCACCCAACTGGCCCGGCTGGGCGACGACGAACTCCGCGCGCAACTGCTCGCCGTCCACGGCGTCGGCCGCGAGACCGCCGACAGTATCCTGCTTTACGCGCTCGGTCGCCTCAGTTTTGTCGTCGACGCTTACACGCTGCGGATCGGCGTGCGCCACGGTCTCTTCCCCCCCGGCGCCGACTACGAGCAGGCGCGCGCCTGGTTCACGACGCGCCTCCCCCACGACGCCGCCCTGTTCAACGACTATCACGCGCAGCTGGTCCGCATCGGCAATCTCTACTGCAAACCCAGGCCGCGCTGCGCCGCTTGCCCGCTCGCCCGGCGCGACTGCACCGCATCGCGCGAGGCCTGGGCCGCCATCCGCGAACGTCTGGCGTAACGCTTGCGGCCAGAAGCGAAGCCAGTTGCCCGGCAGCGGGCTTGCTGTCACAATGCGGGCCGAGTTCACGCGTCGGATCAGCGCATGCGCGACGCCCCGTTCAACCCCGCCGACCATCCTCACCGCCGCCGCAACGCCCTGACTGGCGAATGGGTTCTCGTCTCGCCGCACCGCGCCCAGCGCCCCTGGCGCGGCGGCCGCGAAACGCCCCCCGCCGACTCGCCCCCCGCTTACGACCCCGCCTGCTACCTCTGCCCCGGCAACGAACGCGCCGGCGGCGCACGGAACCCGCACTACGCCGATACGTTCGTCTTCACCAATGATTACACGGCCCTGCTGCCCGAAGCCCCCGCCGCGGGCGCCCCGGACCACCCGCTGCTGACCCTGGAAACCGTCCGCGGCGTTTGTCGCGTGATCTGCTTCTCGCCGCGCCACGACCTGACGCTGGCGCAGATGGACCAGGCCGCCGTGCGCCGCGTCGTCGACGTCTGGATCGATCAGACGCTTGAGCTGGGCCGCCAATGGCGCTGGGTCCAGGTCTTCGAAAACAAGGGCGCGCTGATGGGTTGCTCCAACCCGCATCCCCACGGCCAGATCTGGGCCGGCGACGCCCTCCCAAACGAGCCCGCCAGAGAAGACGCGGAGCAGCGCCGCTACTTCACCGACCGGGGCCGTCCGCTCCTGCTGGACTACGCCCAGCTCGAGCTCGACCGCGAGGAGCGCGTCATCGTCCAGAACGAGGACTGGCTCGCCGTCGTCCCGTTCTGGGCGGTCTGGCCATTCGAACTCCTCCTGCTGCCGCGCCGGCGCCAGATCCGCCGCCTTCCGGAACTGTCGGACTCCGAACGCGGCGCCCTCGCCGAGATCCTCCGCCGCCTCTTGATCCGCTACGACAACCTCTTCCAGATCGACTTTCCCTATTCCATGGGCTGGCACGGCGCCCCGTTTGGCGACGACGGCGACGAGGCCACGGCCCATTGGCAGCTTCACGCGCACTTCTACCCGCCGCTCCTGCGATCCGCCACGCTCCGTAAATTCCTGGTCGGCTACGAAATGCTGGCCGAGGTTCAGCGCGATATCACGCCCGAGCAGGCCGCCAACCGGTTGCGCGCGGCCGCCGAGATTCATTTCGCGGCGAGCCCGTCCGACCGATGACCTCCCAGCCGCTGCCGCCAGCCAGCCCGCTCCCCGGGCAGGTCGTGAGAATGTTTCGCGACCGGTTCCACACAGAACCGGCATTCCTTGTCCGCGCGCCCGGCCGCGTCAACCTCATCGGCGAGCATACCGACTACAACGGCGGCTTCGTGCTGCCGATGGCGATCGAGCGCGCGGTGTGGATCGCCCTGCGCCCGCGCGCCGACGAGCTCGTCACCGTCTGGTCGCTGGATTTCCACGAGGAACAATCGTTCTCGGCGGTCGCGCCCCGGCACGACCCCTCCGCCGGCTGGGTGGAATATCAGAAAGGCGTCGCCTGGGCGCTTGGCGCCGAGGGCGTCCCGCTTCGCGGCTGGGAGGGCGTCGTCGGCGGAGATATCCCCATTGGCGGGGGCCTCTCCTCCTCCGCCGCGCTCGAACTGGCCGCCGCCCGGGCCTTCGCCGCCGTCGCCAATCTCGATTGGGACCCGATCCGCATGGCCCGCCTGGCGCGGCAGGCGGAAAACCACTGGGTCGGCGTGAGCTGCGGCATCATGGATCAGCTCATTTCGGCCGCCGGCCGCCGGGACCATGCCCTGCTGATCGATTGCCGGACGCTGGCCATATCGCCCGTCCCCCTTCCCGCCGGCGCGGCCGTCGTGATCCTGGACACCGCCACCCGCCGGAGCCTCGAGAGCTCGGCTTACAACGAGCGCCGCGCGCGGTGTGAGGCCGCCGCCCGCCACTTCGGGCTCGACTCCCTGCGCGACCTCACGCGCGAGATGCTCGAAGCGCGCGGCGCCGAACTCGAGCCCGTCACCCGCCGCCGCGCCCGCCACGTCGTGACGGAAAATGCCAGAACCCTCGAAGCCGCCGAAGCCCTGCGCGCGGGCGACGCGACCCGCCTCGGCCGGTTGATGGATGCCAGCCACGCCAGCCTCCGCGGCGACTTCGAAGTCTCCAGCCCGGAACTTGACCAGATGGTCGCTCTGGCCCGCGCCCGGCCCGAATGCCTTGGCGCCCGGATGACCGGCGCTGGCTTTGGCGGCTGCGCGATCGCGCTGATCGATGCCGCGCGGTCGCGCGAGTTCTCCGCCGCTGTTGACGCGGCCTACCGCCGGGCAAGCGGCCGCGAGCCGACAATTGACCTCACGCGCGCCGCGCCCGGCGCCGACCTCGTCCCCCTGATACCGCCGAGTCCTTGACGATCAGTTTATCTTTTTCAGTAACGGGTTTTGGTTGACAAGCCGGGCCCCTTGTCGCACAATGCCTTCCGAGCGGTCGGCACAAGCTTTCTTCTCTTCAGCGTCGTTTCGTTGCGGACTGATCTGGACCACGCTCAAACCTATCGGGAGAGGCCCCACCCCGCCCGGTGCGAGACGCGTCCCGCGCGCCGTCTGCTGGGGCCGCTCGGCCATGAATGCCCCGCACCCCTACCTCTTCACCTATGGCACGCTGCGACCCGGCTCGCGGCAGATCATGTCGCGCGTGCTGACCTGCCATGCCCGCCACCTCGGACCCGCCACGGTGGCCGGTTCGCTCTTTGACCTGGGCGAATTTCCCGGCGCCGTCCCCCCGCTGCACGAGGACGACTCCATCCGCGGCGACCTGTTTTACCTCAACCACCCGCGAGTTCTGCTGGAGTTGCTCGATAATTACGAAGGCTGTGGCGAGCGCGACGCCCCGCCGCACCTCTTCCGGCGCGAGCTGGCCCCCGCCCGCCTCGCCGACGGCACGTCCTACATGGCATGGGTCTATTGGTACGGCGGCGATGTCGCTCACTGCACGCAGATCCCCGGCGGCGATTACCTCGCGCTGCTTGCCCGCGAAGAACTTGCCCCCGCCGGCATCGATCCGGGCGTCCTGATCAACCTCGACGGCGCGATCTGAACCGCCGGTTCCACGTGAATCGTTAGTCGACCGACAGCCGCGCCAGCGCCGCCGCGATTTCGCTCTGCGCCGCCGCGGCCTTGGTGATCGCCTCGGCGATCTTCAAATTCGCCGCCGCCACTTCCCGCGTCGCCGCCGCCTGATCCGCCAGCGGCTCCACCGAGTTCAGCTTATCGCTCTGCTGCTCGTTGCGGCTCAGATCAAGCTGCGCGTGCGCGGCGGGCAGGCTCACATACGGCTGCGCCACCAGCACCAGCAGCAGCATCGCCAGCACCGTCAGCACCACGTTGGTATAGGTCCGCGTTTCGATGCTCTTCATCTTTAGGCTCCTTCTTCCTTCGCCGGCCGCCGGTTGACGGATGCCTGTTCGCCCTGTCATCATCGCGGTGCCGGCCGCGGGTTGGGACTCGTCTTCCACTTAACGTCCTTTATCGGCACCCCGGCCCTCCAGATCAACCTCTGTTCGCGCCGCGCACCTCGCGCCCGCCGATCCCACGCGTCACACGTCGCCTCGCGGTCGCCTCGCCCATGACCCCTGTTCCCTCCCCCGACCCGCGCGCCGCGGCAGCCTATTGGAACCAGATCCTCGACCCGCGCAATCTGGCGCACGCGCCCGCCGCCGAGACGCCGCGCGCCATCCAGCGCGACATCGCCCTGGCCCGCACGCCCGATTTCCTGGCCGCTCTGCGCCATCTGGCTCCGACCGCAAGCCGTCCCCCGGGCGTCATCGATCTGGGCGCGGGCCTCGGCAACCATGCGTTGGCCGCCGCCCGGATGGGCCACCGCGTCCTGGCGCTCGACGCCTCCCTGGATCGGATGCGCCGGCTGCGGATCCGAGCGGCGCGCGTGGGCGTGCAGCTTCCAGCCGTCGTCGCCCGCGCCGAGGCGCTCCCGTTCCGCACCGGCAGCGTCGGGGCGCTCTATACGAAGTCCGTCCTGATCCACACCGATCTGGACCGCGCATTGGACGAAATCGCCCGCATCCTGGGCCCGGGCGGGCGCTGCGCGCTCATCGAACCCCAGCCGGGCAATCCCTTTGTTCGCCTCTACCGGGCGACGCTGGCCCCGTCCGCCTGGAAGTCCATTACGCGCTACTTCGATGCCCCGCGGCAGCGGCTGGTCGCCCAGCGGATCGGCCCCACGCGCCTCCGACCCTTCTACTTCCTTGGCTTTCTTGGGTTTATCTTCGAGTTCGGCGTCCCCTGGCCGAAGGTCCGCAACGGCGTGCTCGCGTGCCTGCGGCCCGTGGATGCGCTGCTTTTCAGTCTGATCCCCCTGCTGCGACGGTGGGCCTGGTTCGGGCTGCTCGAAGCGGAAAAACCTGCCGCCAAGCTCAACGCTGAGGCCGATTCTGACGGCGATTTGTCGTCAACAGATTGACATGTCAATTCGATTCTGCTTCCGAATCGCCATTTTCATGACAGCCATGGAGTTCCTTTCCCACCGACCGGGCAGTTCATGCCGCCGCATGCGCATGTGGACCCTCGGCACCCGCTCGCTCCGATTCAAATGATTGAAACAAGACGACTTGAGGGATTTCATAGGCTCCTGTGAACGGCGGTGACGATCTCGGGCACCGCGCCTCCCGCCACCCGGCAATCGCTTATTACCCCTTGTGGCATGGCAGTTGCCCCATGCCCGTGGCCGATGAACTCTCGGTCCGGGAAGGACTTCGTTCGCGGCATGCGTTTCCATCGCCCTCTCGCCCTGCTCCTCTTCGCGCTCCCCTGCTGGGCGGCGGCCCAGCCGAACCCCTCCGCTTCGGCCCCCACGTCGGCCCCGCAGTTGCTTGACGTCCGGCTGCGCCCGCTCGGCGATTCGTTGCGCATCATTTTCCCGCTTACGAATCAGGCCGCCTACAGCGTCAAACCCGAGCTGGCGTCGCGCCGCGTCCGCATTGATTTCATCGGCGCTGAAATCCGCTTTCTCCCCCCCGAACTCAACCGCGTCGGCCTCCCCTGGCTCGACGGAATCTGGCTGGCTTCGTCGCCCCCAGGCATCGCCACGCTCGAATTGCGTCTCCCCTCGCCGCGGATGCGGATCACGCACTTTGCCCTGACCGACCCGCCGGCGGTCGTTATCGATCTATTTCGCGAAGATCAGCCCTGGGTCCATACGACGGTGGCCTCCGACGGTCCGCTGCCGGCCGTCCGGCTCCCCGCGTCCGACGAGGATCGTTCCAGTTCCGCCTCCGCGTCGCTGGGCAACAGCCCCGTCGCCCAGGAACCGGTGAATGAAATTCGCCTGATCGACGCCGATTACGATTACTTCCCCATCAGCCAGCATGAATTCCGCTCGGCCGAAGCCAACGAAGTCCTCGACGATTTTCTCGCCCGGCGCTGGGCCCATGTCGTCCGCAAGGGGATTGAGTATCTGAAAACCAAACCGATCAACCCGGACGAAACCGGCTTCCTGCTTCACCTGGTCGCCGAGGCCCGCTGGCGGCTGGGCCGCGACACGTTTCCCCAGCCGCTCGATGAAATGCGGAATTACTATGAGCAGGCCCTGCGCGTCGCCGGCGCGGGCGACCTGGGCGCCTTCGCCCACTGGCGCCTGGCGCAGTTGGCCGGCCAGATGCACGATTTCGACCGCGCCCTGCAGCACCTGCGGCAGGCGGCGGCAACCTCCCAGCCCGCGCAGCAACTGCGCGTTGAGCTGCTGCGTGTGCAGGCCCTGCGCGCCGCGCGGAAAACCAACCCGGCGCTCAAGCAGATCCAGGCCTTGCTCGCGGGCGCGGCGCTCCCCAACGGCGTCGAACTCTCCAACGAACAGCGCGTGGAACTCCTCCTCGATCGCGGCGACATCCTGACCGAAACGGGTCAATTCGAAGCCGCCTGGCAGGCCTACCAGGAAGCGCGAAAGATCGATCCCGCATGGCTCAGCTTGAATCCCGACAGCGGGGAGTTGATGGCGCTGGCCGCGGCCGAGATCGGCGAACTGACCACGGCCCGCCAGACCCTCGAATACATCAACCAGCACTTCAGCTATCGCGAAGATGAACGCAAGGTGGCGCTGGCCCTCCAGTTCGCCGACGTCCTGGAACGGCTGGGCGACCTGGACGCCGCCGAGGGCACCTATGCCGCGCTGCTGGCCGAATTGGGCGACACCCCCAAGGGGGCCGCCGTCGAGCGGCGCATGCTCAAGGTTTTTCCGGACCGCGTCGTCGGCGGCGAAACCCGCTACTGCCGGCTCCTCTGGCGCCGGGGCAAACTGACGCAGGCGATGACTGAACTCGACCGCGTCTGGAATCTGTGTCTGCGCGAGGGGATCAGCACCGAGCCGCTGCGCGAGCTCGTCGGCAAGATCGTCCCGGACTTCATCGCGTTCTGCGCGCGCCACGACCAGCCGTTCGCCGCGGTGCAAGCCTGGAATCTCTATCAGGCCAGCATCGGCAATTCTGCCGCGCGCCAGTCGTGCATGCCGCCGCTCATCGAATCCTTGGCCCTGCTGAACCTGAATGACGAAGCGCTGCGGCAACTGCTGCTCTACGAACAACATGCGACGGCCGACGCGGAGGACTCCGCGCACCTTGCTTTGCTCAAGGCGCAACTGCTGAGCCGGCTGGAGCGCACCGTCGAAGCCATCGAACTGATCGAAAAGAACCTGACGCGGATCGACGATCCCGATCAGTCGGCCAAAGCCCTGCGGCTGCTGGCCGAAGCCTACAGCGCCGAGGATCGCCCGCTGGAAGCCGCGCAAGCCTGGCAGGCCCTGGCCGAAGTCAACCCGGCCGATTCCACCACCGTCGGCGAAGCGAGCCTGCGCGCCGGCGAAATCTTCCTGGAGCAGGCGATGCCCCTGCAGGCGATGGAAATCGGCCTGAAGGCCCTGTTCCATGAGCAGCAACACCTGGACCAGGGACTCCCCGTGACATGGGCGCCCGAGGTCCGCGACGGCTTGCTCCTGATGCTCGCCAAAGCCTACCGCGCGCGCGGCGACCAGCAGCGCGCGCTCATCCTGCTCGATGAGTATCTCGCGCGGCCCTCCATCACCGCCGGCGAGGCGGCGTTCGCGCGCCGGATGGTCGCCGAGTGTCACCGCGAGGCGGGCCGACTGGACGCAAGCCGCGCCGCCTACGAGGCGATCCTCGCCGACGAACGGGCCCCCGCGCCCTGGCCGCAGATCGCCCGTCGCGCCCTCGACGAGCTCTCCTGGAACGAGCAGAACCCCCAGTGGTCGATCCCGCGCCCGCAAAGGAATTGACGATGGCCGCCCGCTTGACGCAAACCACGCCCGCGCCCCCGGCGCCGCACGACCCCTCGACCTCCGCGCCGACATCCCTCCGGATGCGCCAGGCGATGCAGATGCTGCGCGGCGCCGAACACAAGATCGCCGATGCTTATCAGCAGCTCGGGGCGGAAGTGCAGCGCCTGACCGCCGAACTCGATTCCAGCAACCTGGAATTGCGACGCAACCTGGCCGAACGCGAAAAGATGCAGGCGATTCTGATCTCGACGCTGCAGAGCTTGACGATCGGCGTGCTGGCCGTCGGTCAGGACGGCGTCGTGATCGTCGCCAATCCCGCGGCCTGCGAGATCTTCCGCCGCCCATTGGAGCAAATCACCACGCGCCATCTGGAAGAGATCCTCGACGGCATCCCCGACAGCGGTCAGCTTCTGCTGACGCTGCAAGGGGCCGGCGGCGGCCAGAGCCGGATCGCCTGGAGCCAACCCGTCGATCAGGGCGCGCCGCGTCAGATCGAACTGACCGCGGTCCGGTCGCTGCCGCCTTCGGATATCCATCTGGCCGGTCTGATCCTCGCCGAGGATCAGACCCACCTGCGCCGGCTCGAGCACCAGGCCACGCTGCGTTCGCGCCTGACCGGCATGGGTGAAATCGCAATGAATCTGGCCCACGAAATCCGCAACCCGCTGGGGTCGATTGCCCTGTTCGCCACGGCGCTGGAGCGCGAATTGGAAGGGAATGAGTCGCTCGCCCCGATGGCGCGCCAGATCGTCGCCGGCGTCAAATCGCTCGAGCATCTGGTCGCCAACACGCTGGAGTTTGCCCGTCCGCGCCGCATGGCGATGGCGCGCGTCAACCTGAAGGATGTCATTCGCGACACGCTGGTCTACCTTGAGCATCCGCTCGAGCAGCATGCGATCCAGGTCCAGTACGATCACGAGCTCCAGCCCGACGCCTGGGTTTCGGCCGACGCCGAGCAGCTTCGCCAGGTCTTCCTGAATCTGGGACTCAACGCGATTCAGGCGATGGACGACGGCGGCAAGCTCGAATTCCTGATTCAGGCCGATGCGGCCGGCGGCTGGGAGGTCGCCGTGCGCGACAATGGCGTCGGCATCCCGCGCGAACTGATCGAGCGCATTTTCGATCCGTTCTTCACCACGCGCGACAAGGGCTCCGGCATCGGCCTGGCAATCGTCCACTCGATCCTGCAGGCCCACGACGCCCGCATCGAGGTCGAGTCGCGCGTCGCGGTCGGAACGACGTTTCGCGTCGTTTTCCCCGCATACCGTCAGTTTGAAGGCATTTGACGGAGGAAACCCCCGTGATGCGAACCGGAACAGATCCGAACGGCGATGTCGCCGCCCCGCGCGGCGTCATCCTGGTCGCCGACGACGAACCCGGCATGCGCAGCGCGCTGCGCGAAGTCCTGCGCCGATCCGGCTGGCGCGTCGAGGCGGTCGAATGCGGCGCGCAGGCGCTGGCCCGCCTCGCCGAGGATGACGCCGTCGACCTGCTGCTGACCGACTTCCGCATGCCCGGCATGAGCGGCCTGGAACTGCTGCGCGAAGCCCGCGCGCAGCGTCCCGCGCTGCCCGTCATCATGATGACCGCCTTCGGGACCGTGGAGGATGCCGTCGCCGCGATGCGCGACGGGGCCGCCGATTATCTGATGAAACCCTTTTCGTTCGACACCGTGACGCAGACCGTCGAACGCGTGATGGCCGAACGCCTCGACCCGCCGCGGACGCCGACCGGCCGACCGGCGGAGAGCGCCACCCCGGTGCTGCCCGCGGCCCGCGGCGGCAACATCCATGCGCGCATCATCGCCGAAAGCCCCAGCCTGCGTGCGCTCCTCGAGATTGCCGCCGACGTGGCCGAAGCCGACAGCACGGTGATGCTGAGCGGCGAAAGCGGCACCGGCAAGGAAGTCGTCGCCCGCTTCATCCATGAATGCAGCAACCGCAAGGGGCCGTTCGTCGCCATCAATTGCGCGGCGCTCCCCGAAGGCTTGCTCGAAAGCGAATTGTTCGGCCACGAAAAGGGGGCCTTCACCGGCGCCGTCCTGGCGCGGAAGGGGCGTTTCGAACAGGCCAACGGCGGCACCCTGCTGCTCGATGAAATCAGTGAAATGCCCCTGGCGCTGCAGGCCAAACTGCTGCGCGTTCTGCAGGAACGGGAGATTACCCCCATCGGCGCCAATGAAACGATTCGGCTCGACGTGCGGGTGATCGCGACCACCAACCGCGATCTGCGCCAGGAGGTCATGGAACATCGCTTCCGCCAGGACCTCTATTATCGTTTGAACGTCATTGCATTGGATATTCCGCCGCTGCGCAATCGCCGCGAGGATATCCTGCCGTTGGCCGAGTATTTCCTCGCCCGCTATCGGCGTAAAAACCGCCCGGCTCAACGGCTTGGCGCGGATGTCCGCCGCTACCTGCTGGATTGCGAATGGCCGGGCAATGTCCGGGAATTGGAAAACCTGATCGAGCGGGCGTGCCTGCTCGCGCGCGGGACCGAGATCACGCTCGCGGATCTTCACCTCGGGCCGGCGCGTCAGTCAACGCCGGCCGGCGCCATGCCCTTCCCGTTCGGCGACGACTGTCTCACGCTCGAGGAACTGGAACGGCGGCTGATCACGCACACGCTGGAACGCACCGGCGGCAACCGCACCCGCACCGCCGACCTGCTCGGCGTCAGCGTGCGCACCATTCGCAATAAGATTCACCAGTATGGCCTGGTCGAAGCCGCCGGCTGAGCAGCCGGCGACCGATTCCATTGTTCCGCTTCCACGTGCCGACGGTAATCCGCAATGGAAACGCCGCGGTCCTTCAGGGCGCCGCGCAAGGCCTGAACGCGCGGACTTAGTTCCTCATCCGCAGCCTGACACCGCGAGCCAAGGGCGGCAAAATAATCCGCCACCAGACCCGACAGGGATCGGCCCTGCTCGCGGCAAATGCGCTTGGCCTAACGGACGAGATCTTCATCGATTCGCAGCGTAAGTTTCGTTTGCATGAGCTGCTCTCCCGGATGTGCATCTCCGGATACGTCACCGTCGCGCGTGTAATCCACCCGATGCACCAGAGGGTGCGGTCGCGCCGGCGCACCCTCACAACCGCTTCAGGAAGCGCTCCAATCCCGCCAGCGCCCGCTCGATCGTCTGGAAACTGGCCGCATACGCCATCCGCACGTAACCCTCGCCCGCCTCGCCGAACGCATTGCCCGGCACGATCGCGACCGATTCCTCCTCCAGCAGTTTGCGACAGAAGGTCTCCGAGTCCAACCCCGTATGCCGGATCGACGGAAAGGCGTAGAACGCGCCGGCCGGCCGGTGACAGGGCAGGCCGATCTCGTTGAGCCCCTTGACGATCATGTTGCGCCGCTGGCGGTAAATCGCGCACATTTCGCGCATGTCGTCCAGCCCTTCGGTCAGCGCCGCCTCCCCCGCCCGCTGCGCCATGATTGGCGCGCACATGATCGAGTACTGATGGATTTTCGTCATTGCGGCGATCACCTCGCGCGGCCCGGCGGCGTAGCCCAGCCGCCACCCGGTCATCGCGAACGCCTTGCTGAACCCCGACAGCAGCACCGTCCACTCCGCCGCGCCCGGGATCGCCGCCAGGCTCACATGGTCGCCGTCGTGCGTCAGCTCCGCGTAGACCTCGTCGCTGATCATCAGAATCTGGCGCGGCACGCAGATCCGCACGAGCCCTTCCAGATCCTCGCGGCGCAGCGTCGCCCCCGTCGGATTGGACGGATAATTAATGAAAACGGCCCGCGTCCGGTCCGTGATCAGGTTTTCCAGCGCGTTTAAATCGAGACCGAAGCCCGCCTCGATCGAGGTGTTGAGCGCCACCGGCACGCCCCCCGCCAGTGTCACCAGCGGCGCATACGCCACGTAGCTCGGCTGCCAGATGATCACCTCGTCGCCCGGCTCCAGGATCGCGCGCAGGACCAGATCCAGCCCCTCGCTCACCCCCACCGTCAGCAGCATCTCGTCTTCCGGATCAAAGGTCGCCTTGAACCGTTCGTGCAGGTAGCGCGCAATCGCCGCGCGCGTGCTCAACAGCCCGGAATTCGACGTGTAGGTCGTGTCGCCCTGACTGATCCGGTAGAGCGCCGTCTCGCGGATGTGCCACGGCGTGACGAAATCGGGTTCGCCGACGCCGAGCGAAATCACATCATCGCGGCCGATGACCAGCTCGAAAAACGCCCGGATCCCTGACGGTGGCAGCGTTCGCACCTTCTCCGCCACCCGCGGCCGAGTCTCCCGCCGCGTCGCAACCTTCCGCACTTCTGCCATGGTCTGCTTCCTTCCCTTGTCGAATATCCGTCTCTCGCCCGCAATCTAAATCGACCCTCGTCTCTCGTCCTCGTAT
>ERZ795058.4641-NODE-4641-length-13142-cov-10.916024_pt1 | contig 13142 bp, 15 predicted proteins | sample MGYA00375142_ERZ795058 | MGnify/ENA primary metagenome ERZ795058 (study PRJEB30187, sample SAMN05720210) | activated sludge metagenome | isolation source: anaerobic digester from wastewater treatment plant | place: Japan | collected 2015-04-20 ...
CCGTCCTCCACACGCCGGTTGCTCATCCGTCCGCCGCCCTTCAACCGTGATGTCACCAGCCACCGGCTGAAATCAGCCGAACCTGTCCTGATCGTCAGGATCACCCCCCACCGTTCCGGTGTGCAGATGAACAGATCAACCGGGTACCCGTCAAAGCGCAGCTGCTTCATCCGCTCGCCCCAGCGCCCGGGTTCGTAAATCTCCGGGAAAGTGTTCAGATGCAGGTCCAGCAGCGAATACCCCTCACCTTCCATCCCGAACAACCCCTCAGAAAAACGCATTTTGGGGATCGCCACCATCTCGATATCGCCCACCGTTGCGCACCGCCGTCGCAAACTCCCCGCGATCACAATCCGTTCACAAAACGGCTTCAGCCTGGCTTCCAGTTTCAATGCCGCCTGAATCGCATCCTCATATCGATGTTTCCCTTTCATGACAGCACCTTAGTTCCTATCGGCCACCCTTCCGTTTGTAAACTGACTTTCCACTGAGGCGGCGTCCACCCCACAATCGTCGGCAAAGCCTCAACTTTCACGCCGTCGTATCCCGTTGGCAGGGCATGTGCTAAAACGCCATCCAGTGTGAAAATCTCATTTTCTGTAAAATCGCCTGGTTCTACGTCCCATCGAGCGATCTCTCCATACCCCACGCGTCGGTGTTTGCCTAAAAAGTTAATCTTTTGTATTAATCGCTCGATTTCCTCTTTGTTTCCGCAGCATCTGGCAGACAACCGATCGCTCACCAGGGTAGGAACCGGTATTCTGCGTTCCATCCATCGCCCCACATTGGTATTCAAACTTTTGGTTTGCGACCATTCGCCCGACATGATCCGTTTATGATGATATTTCACGTCTTCTATGCAATCCCCTTCTGGTACAAACACAGACGATAACCATAACGGAAGTTCGTTTATATAATCAGCAAGTTTCAACGGCAGCGGCGCCCAATAAGCTTCAGGCGTATCCGGCACGCCTTGTCCGCTCGTTGCCTCGTCTACAACACACCACGCCAACAAGTTGTCCAGGTAAATCGGATCATAGTTCACGATATGGCTGTTCGTTTTCAGGTGAGCGGTTACAGTTAAACATGTTAATTCCATGTCGCAATATCGTTTTGTAAAACGTTCCATCTCTGAAAGATAAATCATAGGTACCTCGCTATCTCCGGATGATCATGAGAAAACTCTCGATAAGCGTCCGGAAAACACTTTTTCAGGATGACCGCTTGCCCTTGCGTAATCGCTCGCCGGTTGGCAAGCGGTCCAATCCTTTGTCTCTTTTTTGTGATGCCTTGAGCCTCCATGACGTCATAGGCACTGTTATAAGGCGTCCCGTTGGTGTGGATATACGCCCACACATCCTCTACTGTCCACCACGCCAACGGATAACATTGCCACAATTTCTTTGATTCTACGTAATGCAGCTGGCCGTAACTTTTTAACGCTATTTTTCGATAACTGTTTTCTTCAGCCCTTATGCCAACGCAAGCGCCGTCATACCCCAAACGATGCGCCCACAGCGGATGATTATCACCGAGATACTCCACAGCGTCATCTTTATAGCCAGGTTCCCACGATGTGAACCATTCGATATGTGTTGTTGTATTGGCGACCATGCGTAAATTTTCTGTTTTCGCTAAAAGCTCCTCAGTTTGTTTGAACTTATATTGATCATCACAATACACAGCCTCTATCTCAGGATCAATACTCCTGACCAGAGCAAGCATTACAGAAGAATCTTTGCCGCCTGAAAACGCAACATACGGCTTTTGGCTCTTTTCCAACCACGCTGTAATCACAATTTCTGCCTGCGTAACGCGTTTGCGGTATGCGTTTGTCTGAGCGTGCATGGTATGCGCAACGGCTTCCATCATGTCAAAACCCTGTAGTCGCTCCCCAGCGTACCATCCATCATCCATGCAACCAGTTGGTCACGATTGATTTTTAGATATTCCTCATAGGCGTCGATATAATCTTTTGGTGTGTCGTTCAACCATTCGGCTGTAACTAGGCCAAAACCCCTGGCAGATTGCCCGGCAACAACCGGGAAACCATCAACGTATCGTTTTAATGCCGCTCCAAACGCGCCCACTGTCAGCGGCTGTGCATTTTCACGGATATAAAATCGAACCAGTACGGTCGTTCCAGGAACGAGCACTTCAAAGTTATAGATCATTTGACCTATACCAGCCTCTGTGCCATGGCGCGTCAAAGTAACTTCATCGACCATATCAAAAATGGACATATCAGAGCCAGGCAGGTCGCCAACGGCTGAAGCGTTTTCTTTACACACAATCCACGAAGCAACCGCTAATTTACTCTCGCCAATGTCGAACGAATCAGTAACCCCACCGATCAGATCTAAAAGAGGATAGTTTTTACGAATGGCTGTTTTCAACTTAAAAACATTAGCGGGTTGTTTAGCGCCAGCATATATATTGCCTCCGTTTACAAAGATCGCTTCAACAGAAGGGGGCAAGTCGCCCCCGCCAGGTAAATCACCGCGAATCCCCAAGTGCTCAACCAGGTGCAGCCAACCCGGATGCCTCACCAGTTGGTGGCGCAATCCGTTTGTTGAAACAACAGGCACTTCCATTACCAGTTTCCCACTCGCTTCAGCAGCGACGTCCTCATAGCTGATTTCAACCATCTCGTCTTTTGGGTCTAAAGCCTCAAAAAACCCTATCTGCTCTACATCGGTCATCCGCATCTGTTTTTCTCTGGCATTCCATAATCGCGCAATGGCGATGATCGCTCGCAGATTTCTAAGGACAGCTTCGATCACTCTGTACTGTAAGCTTTCCGGTAACCCAAATAAGGATACAATCTCACTGTCGTAACTGCCAGGATGTATGGGCAGATTTAAGTCCTGGCAGACCGTTGACCAAAACGAACTCAACGAACGCACTCTGTTTGCGGCAGAACGCATCCGCGTTTCCAACATGTGATAACGATCCATACCTTCAAAAAGACCGGTGCCGCTTAGCGTGCTGTATAACGCGATGATGTTTTTTGTAATCAGCGCCCCGATTGTCTCGACAAGTGACAACTGTTTGAATACCGGAACCATCGATGAAGGTATTGAAAATGTTTTAACACTCTCCGGTACGGAATCAACAGCTTCGATATCGTCTCTCAACACAACCTGTTTTTGACGATTGAACGTCAGGGCGTTCCCTGACTCGCCCGCCCCAGCATCATGATGCGAGATCGGCGTTTCCGCCTTCAACAATAATTGAAAGTTCATTTTTACACCTCTTTCTGCGCTGCTATCAGCGCAACTATAAACTCAGGATGATCCCTGAGCTGTCTCAACTCTTTTTCTGCTTCGATGATCCCCTCCGGATCGCTCTCAAATAGACTGTAATTCTCCAGCAAACTGTATTGAATCTGGTATTTGGAAAACCCTGACGCATAAATTCGTTCAATTAGTCCCAACATCTCAACAAGTCGGCGCCAATCAACATATATTTTTCTTGCTGCATCAAAATCAGGAGCATATACATAAACCGGCGTATGCTCACCAAGAACACCGATTTCGCACCGCTGCCATACCCTTTTTTTGAAATCCGTCGCCACAAGCGCAACGCATGGGAATCCTTCTTTCCTAGGATAAACATCCCGGATTAACTGTGACCAGGATAACCGGTCTGTTTGTTTTGCAGATGATGCACTGATCAGAGGGTGATAATTTTCATCTTTAAAAATAAGCCGCGATCCCCAATTCCAGGTGTTTTTATAAACAATGGCTGCGTCAACCGATAGATAACCGTGTATGCCGCCTGGAAGTAAATCCAAATACTCCCCGACCGTTGAAGCGACTATCGATTTTGTTTTCACCCCTTTTGTGATTCGCTCTCCTGTAATAGCGCAATGCCCTTCGCAATCTTCAATCGTAAGCCCCTCAATTAAGCGATAGCCCATAGCTTTCACAATAAAAGAGCATAATTTGTTCTCATTAGATACAGTGAAACTTTCATCAATCATGATTAATTTCCTATCTTCATATACTGGCCATAACTGGGTGAGGTCTACTAGATCGCGATGAATGGTTGACCTGTGGACGCCCATCATCTTAGCCAACTGAGACTGAGTTAAACCGCCTTTATTATCAACAAGGGCGGAAACAATCTTTATTAACCGAGAGGCTTTAGACATACCTTTCATTCCTTCATCTCCTCTTCGTCAAAAACCAGTTTATTCACGCCAACTCTGATCCGCCAGGCTGGTTTATACAGCGCCTCTTCCCCGTAAGCCGCAGCAAATGCCCGCTCAAATGCCTCTGCGCTCTCATACCCCTCCAACTTGGGCTCCTCTTCCCAGATGTACACCGGCGCCTGATCCACGATCAAATGCAGCACAACCAGCTCTTCCCCGTCTGGCCGCCACCCGATCTTTTTCCCCAGCCACCAGATCGGCTTTCCGTCCCGTAATATCCGCGTCATATACCCGTGAACATTCCACTCAATCCGGTCGCCCTTATGCACCGGCACGCGCATCACACTCGCATCACCCCGCATGAGCCGTTCAATCCCATACTTCAATTCTTCCTTTTTCTTCATTTCACCATTCTCCCAACTGTTTCAATCATGTTTTCCAAATCTCCTAAAACTTCAACCTTCTGTGGATAGTCGTAATGGCCCACCACCATCCCGATTTTTGTCCCACTTTCAGCCTTAATCAACATCCCCGGCGGCAGCACTCCCCTCCGCAGGTCCTTCTCCATCGTTTCCTTGTCCCAGCGCATTTGCCGATAGTCCAGGTAATCCTCAGGATCGGTAAAATTCGGCCTGCCGGTAATGAATACAAACCCAACGCATACAAATCGCTCGTTCCTCAACCGGTAACGGCTCCTGGTATTCCCATCGTTTTCCTTCATTTTCAGGTCCTTTCGAGTGAACTTGTGAACTTCATCCTTTTTGGAGTGAACTTTCGAATGAACTAATGAACTTCATACCTCCAGGAATGAACTTTGATCACCGAAGTTCATGCCTTTTAACGTCCCATCAAAAGCAGGCAAATTAGCCTCAAAATCGTCATCGCAAAATTTTCTCGGTATCGCTTATATATCTTCATTAAATTACATTTATTCATAGTATTTTGATTAATTAACCGTTTTCTTCCATCAGTTTTCGCTCGCATTTTTGCCCTGAATGAACTTATGTAGTTTATGTAGTTTATTTGGGGGTTTTGTAAATCATTTTGTTTTGTATTTTTTGCGCTTGCCTTACAAAACAAATTTACTTTCGGCTCCCAGGGGCGAAATAAACTACATGAAGTTCATTAGTTCATACTTTCCTCACTAAAAGGGGATATTTTCTTGTTTTTCAACCGGTTTTTTCCCTTTTCCAATGTTTTCTTTGATCAAATCCACATCAACGCCGTATCTTTTGGCTAATCCGATCAGTCGAATCTCGTTTTCGTCAAAATAATACGCAATGCCGGTGGACTTCCGGTCAGCGGGCACCAGTCCTAAATCATTTTTCATATAACGGCCCACGCCCTGGCCGGTCAGTTGTTTCCTGCGTTTCATCGCCTGCGCCTCATCATCGTCATCATCGTTCTGGGCATTTTCCAAATCAATCAAACTGTTAGCGACCTTTGCTACGTTTGCCGGGTGGGTGTATCGCTGGCCGTTGGCGTCCACCTTTGTGTGCGCTTCTTGCAGGTCTTCATACAGCCAGATCTTCCACACAGCCTCCACCACCCGCGCCAGCACGGTCATCGACCGGCTCAGGATGATGTCCTGGTTGTATGCTCTCAGCAGAGAGCGGATTTCACTCTTCAGTGCGTCATCACCCTTTGCCAGCCGCAGCAGTGATGTCGTCACTTGGTTCAACCGGCTCGAAATCTCCAGGTCGATGTCTTCCTCATCAATTTCGATCTCCGGCTCCCAGTGCGCTAGCCGCCACCGCAGCAGCATATTGCGGATCTCCCGCGCATGTCCCCGCATTTCGTTATTCATCGTCAGCTTAACACCCGCTTGCTTCAGCTCAATCGGTTCCCGCGGGATCAGGTTCATCGTCAGCGACCGCGTTGCAACCGCATCATCTTTAAACTCCTTCCGCATGGCGATCAACTTCGGGCAGTACGTATTAAACGGCTGCACGATGAAAATCCGATCCCCGTTTCGATCCCTCGCTTCCACGGTTCGGCTGATCGGGTTGCCCTTCATCGCGCCCAGGTTCAGAAATTTGATGATGTCATTCGCCATATCGCCCCCGTCGTGCAAATCCGCCTCGTCGATGAAGACCGTCCCCCGGTACATCTCCGTCGCCCTAAAAAATGTGCTCGCCGTGTTGGCTCCTGAAGCGGTCATCATCCGGTAACAGATATGGCCCACTCGGCGCATCATCTCAGATTTCCCCGATCCCGCCTCGCCCACAGCCCGCAGGTAGGGTAGGGCATTAAAAGCGTCATAAATCCATGTCAGCAGCACGTAATACGCCACCAGCTTGGGCCACACGGTATCCGGCCACAAATACACCGCCCGGATATACGCCTCAATGATCGCCACCAGCTCCCTGGTCGTTTTCACAGGCCCCAGTTTTGATGGAAACAGCACCACTTCCTGTTTGACAAAAGCAGTCGGCTCGCTGGGATAATAGCGCACGCCTTCGATGTCCACATATTGCCGTTCACCGATCTCGCCTTCCGGGCTGCGATAGGCTAATCGGGCCTGGTCATTTTCAGGATCATACAGATACTCAATCAGCCACCCATTGATGATTCCCCCCAGCGTTTCACCCTCCACAAGCGTCTTCAAATCACGCTGATCAACCGTTTGCCGCACAGATTTTAAGATATTTTGGAAATCACGCACCCCGATATTCAGCGCCTTGGCTAGTGTCGTTCGATACTGCGCGATAACCACATCATCCATCCTGGCCACCAGCTCCATCGCTATTCGTGTAGCCTCTTCCCCATGTGCGCCGCTCAGTTGTCCCGCCTGGACACATACCATTTCCACCCAGGTATCAGCAGTGGTCAATTTATCGCGTACGCGTGTTTCTTGCTCTTCAGGCTCAACAGCAGCAGCCAGCAGCGATTGCAGCCAGTCGTTGGCGTCCCGATCCCCTTCACGGCTGCGTTCATCGCCCCAACTGACGACCCGTACCAGCGGATCATTGATTTTCGCCAGGTTCTTTCTGGCAGAAGCCTCGCCTGCCTTGTCAGTGTCCATGGCAAGGTATAGCGCCTTATTCTTACGCAGCTTGTTGACCAAATCGTCATCAATCGAGGTCCCGGCAAGGGCAACGGCGGGTATCCCCCATTGAGCCAGCGTAATCGCACACGCTTGTCCTTCAACAATCACGCACTCAAACCCATCCGGGACCCACTCGGTATTAAAATAGGCCTGTCTCTTTCCCGCCAGGGCTTCGGGAATGTTATAGTGCGTTTTCTCATTAATCCCGCGTCCCGAAAAATAAACGACCTGGCCAAAATTCAAATGAGGATACAGCAGCATGTCCCGCCCAACCAGCCCGGGTATGCTCCTCTTTTGCACCCACTTCTCGCTTACAGCCACCCCGTGTCGCTCCCCCCAGGCCTTCACATCGCCTGCCCACCCAGTGATCGCAACAGCAGCAGGGTCGTCGGAGTTCACACCTTCATACGAAAACTCGTTCCGCATGTCTTTGATCAGAGCATCTCGATCCCATAACCCTGTATAACCCAACCGCGCCTTTTCGATTGTTTCATCAGTCCACCCTCTCCCCTTTGCATACAGCAGGGCAGCCTTATCTTCTTTTAGCCACTTCTCAAACACCCTGGCAGCCACTGCAAACGCATCCTGACGGGCACGGGCAGCCATCCGGGTTTGCATATCCTGGTGGCCCCAATCCGGATCAGGCAAACCGGCCATCCTGCACAGTATCTCTACCGCGCCTTTGAAGTCAGCACTTTTCCGCTTCATCACCCAATTGAAAATATCCCCATGCTCACCGGTGCTGTTCCAGTGATACGCTTGCGTCCTCAGGTCCACAACCAGGCTGTTGTGCTGGCTTTCTCGCTTGTATCTCCCTGTCCCCTCCAGGTGATACCCATCCGCTTCTATCACAGTCTCGATGCTCAGTTTGCGCTTCAGTTCGTCAACAATATCCATAAAAAACGTTTCCTCAAAAAATGCTGCAATTATTTACAGTGATGAATGAGCAAAGCTCAGCGATTTCGCGATAAAAACAGGCCACCCCCTGCCAGACACCGGAATATTGCAGTTCCGATAATAACCTGTTATCGGAACTGGCCAGCCGTCGGTGCCCTTTTCTACCCGTCCCCCCCGCCATGACCCTAAAACCAATGTAAACATGCAGATTTGGAATATTTCTGCTACTGGTCATCAGAACACCCCCCCACGGCGAACACATCAGGGTTGTATTCTTTGATCATCACCTGGGTTTCGACCAGCAATGCTTTGATACGGTCCAGATCCTCTATGCCAGGTGAGAGCATGTTCGACAGCCCTGAGTAGGTGATGGTGATGGCTGAACCTATGCGATGGTGGACGAGATCGATTAATACGAGGGCACAACCCAAACATGTCAGTTGGGCCTCAAGCTGTTCACGTTTCAGTTCGTTAGCTTTTGTCGGCCTGGCCACGGAGCTTCCGTCCTTCCGCACATGCGTCACGATCACCGTCAATCCACCACAGATCACAGCCACCCACAGCAACAACAAATTGGTCCAGTCGCTGCGCAGGATCCACACCACTGATAGTGGCGTGGTCAACCCCAACACGCCGATCATATACCTGGCCAGAACCGGCAGCTCTCTGCGCAACAACCCTCGCCAGGGCAGGTAGTGCAGCAACGCCATGAGTAAGCTGGTGACAACAGCCATCAAAACTATCTCAACGATTTCCATCGTTTCATTCCTCGCTTTTTTGTAATAAACGGGCGCAGATGGCACAACTTACGCCCGGCGGATCTACATCATTCATAAAGACAACATCTCACAAACCTTTTTCCAGGATTCATCCTTACGCCCTCCTACCCGGAAAAGATACCGGGATGTCGTGCGCAGGTCAGCATGCCCCAGGAAGGCGCTGATCGAACGAACATCATCGCCCGCTTCTGCCCGCAGCATGGCTGCAGTGTGACGCAGGTCATGGACCCGCACCTGGTCAGCATCCAAACCGGCAAGACGAGCGTATTTCTTCACCACGTCGCGGATGTAACGGGTGCTGAGCGGTCGACCCGGGTCGTGATCCACACCGGGGAACCGGTTGGCATGGTCACAAAGAGGTGTGAAAATGTAATCGTCAGGTTGTATCTCATCCATGCGGTCAGCGGATATCAGCCAATCCATCATTGCTTGGGCTACAGCAGCAGGTAACTCGTAACGTCCAGAAGTGCATCCCTTGCCCTGCCAGGTGTACCAGAATCGACCATCACGCTGTTCCAGATCGCCCCAGCGCAGGTTGCGGATCTCGCTGTTGCGTCGACCGGTGAGCACAAACGCCAGGATGAGCGCATAATCCCGCAACCCCTGGGGGCCAGTACGGGGGATGGCGTTCAACAACGCCCGGACATCTTCAATCGTCAACGGATGCGCTTTGCCATAGGGCTGCACTTTGGGGCGGTTGACTGCCTTGGCAGGGTTGTACCGGTACAGGGGCACCTCAACCCCGTCCACGATATCCATGTACTGCAAACGGGCATAGGAAAAGAAGCTCGACACAGCCGCCAAGCGCTGCTGCACAGTGCTCTCGGAATATGCTTTGCGCAGCTCGCCAACCCAGGTCTCAACATCCGCCGAGCCCATCTCCCAGGGCATCTTGCCGGTGAAATCCAGCAACTGTTCCCAGGCCATCTCATACGCCCGGCGTGTGTTGCCAGATTTACTGGACAGCCACAGCGCAAACGCGCTGGACCACTTCTCATTGATGCTCGCTTCTTGAAAATCTACTGGTTTTGTGAGAACCTGAACCATGGTTTCCATGTGAATTTCTCCTTTTATCCCTAAAACTAGATCATGTGTGCTATTCTTTAGATAACCACACCGATGGACGCAACACCTGCAGGCACTCCAGGGCAAAATCGAAACGCCAGTCGTTATAGGCCATCACCATCGCCACCAGGAACATGTAATCGGGCGTCTGAGCGCCTCGCTCCCAGTTTGAGATGGCCTGTCTGGTCAACTCCACACCTGGAAGGCGCTCACAAAGGCTCTGACCGAATGCCTCCTGAGAAAGTTTTTGCTGTTTCCGATATTTCTTTACGATTTCGTCTATCATGAGCGTTTCTTGATGAACAACAATGTTTCTTATAAGAAACAGTATAGCATGGGAAGTAACAAATGTCAATAGCCATTTACACCCTGCAGGAGATGTTGGGCCATACCACATTGGATATGGTCAAGCGCTATCTTGCCATCAGCCAAAATGACCTGGATGATGCGCACCGGCATGCCTCTCCGGTGGAGAAGTGGGGGTTGTGATAGAACAAACATAGAACATTCATAGAACACCAGATTAGAGTTTTCTCATAATTGAAAATTGGTGCCTAAAATGCTTGACAAACGTATAGTAATATGCTATACTATATATAGATCAAACAACTAGACAGGAGACTGAAGTGAACAAAACAAACTTAACCCCAAATGCAGAAAACGGAAACAATCGGATCGTAAAGGGCCAAAAAATTAACACAGCCGACATCGTCAACCAGGCGATTGCAAACGTAAACGATAAACCCCTTGATCTTGAACAGGCAAAAACATCCCTCATGCGCCAGGGTTGGTCAGCACCCTCGCAGGACATGATAGACGCCGGATTTGTCACTGAGACCGGCGAGGAAACAATCAAACGCTTTGCTATCCAGACTGCGATTTTGAGCGAGATCGAAGCCCTCTCAGGTGCAAGCACCAGCCGTCAGATTGGAAAATGGGACTTCACCAACGCCCAGACCATCCACGATGATTTTGATGCTTATCTCTGGCGCAGGGTTTCAGGACACAGACAAAAATTCTCTAAAAAATAATTCACCAAATAGAAAGGATAGGATTTGAGACCATGAACGGAATAGATTTTGACAAAGGCTTTGGGATCGGCGGCGCAAACCGAGCTGACAAAACAGCAGAAGACTTAGCACGTTTTGACGCCCAACAAATAACGGGAAAGCCTCAACATGAACCAGGTTGGTTATGGGAGCCATGCCCGCTATGTGGAGATGACCCCGTTTGTGTAACGTGTGGATACTGCGAAAAGCACTGTACTCGATAGGAGATAGATATGGCTAAAATCTCAGTAGGTTTCAGACTAAGTGACCAGGCAATCGGTCACCTCGAGAAGATCACCCGGGCAACCGGATCAACCAAAACCGCCACAGTCGAGACCGCTCTCGCACTGATGGCAAACAAACTAAAAGGAGAAACCAAAATGAAAACCTTAGAGACGCTTTTGACCGAAGATTTAAAAAACACCCAACTTCGCTATGTCGGCTCGATTTTTGGAGACGCTGACGCAGGCGACGAACCCTGGGAAGGCACCGGAGAGGAAATCTGGGAAAACCTATCTCAGATGTTCGGCGATGAGCTGAACGAGGAGCCCTTCCTCGACATCCACCCCACGCACTCAGGAGAGCGCAGCGGCTGGTATTTCCAGAGTGGTAACCTCTGGAACAAAGGAAGCTGGGGAGAGGAATGCGTTTTTGAAGTTCTATAATTTTCAAAACCGCAACAATAACCCCCGCCTAACCCGCGGGGGTTTTGTATTATTCAACCTGCTCCCTCGGATATTGCCTATTCAACCCTGTCTGATTGACGAAACTTCTCATTTCAGCCTGTAATTGCCGGATAACGGTCTTTTCATCTCCGGTGTCCAGTCCAGCAGCTTCAACGGTAGCGGCAACCCGTTTAGCTTCACGAATATCGCGCTCGATTTTCCGCAGTTGAATGGCTCGAAAACCTCATTGACATGGGTTGTGACGTAGACTCTCACTTCATAGAGCACCCCTCAAACAAGTGGATAAACCAGGATGGTTTCTACATGGAAGGCGGCGATATTTGGTTCCATAGTCACGACCATTCTACCGAGCGTGTTTTTATAGGTACACCCCCACGTGTGTGGGGAAAACAAGGTGGCTGGCAGTCCGATCCCCGCTTCAGCGCGGTACACCCCCACGTGTGTGGGGAAAACAAAATCGATAGTCGCTTCAACGGTCGGGGAGTAGGTACACCCCCACGTGTGTGGGGAAAACCATCTGGTCCAGGTTCAACCCCGTCTGCTGATAGGTACACCCCCACGTGTGTGGGGAAAACCAATTACGCAAACGCGCGGTAATTCATGGAATAGGTACACCCCCACGTGTGTGGGGAAAACGTTCGGCAACAAATCGGACATTATCAGAACAGCAGGTACACCCCCACGTGTGTGGGGAAAACTTGTATTGGATCAGGGCAACGCGCGATGGCACCGGTACACCCCCACGTGTGTGGGGAAAACGCCGGAACGGCAGCGGAGTGACGCAACTGATGCGGTACACCCCCACGTGTGTGGGGAAAACGTTACAGCCGAATGGTTGAACGACACACCAAAAGAGGTACACCCCCACGTGTGTGGGGAAAACGCAGGTAACTCGTAACGTCCAGAAGTGCATCCCGGTACACCCCCACGTGTGTGGGGAAAACGACATCCCCCTGTTGGAAGCTCAGGGCGTGGACGGTACACCCCCACGTGTGTGGGGAAAACTGTGCGGCTTCTCGGTATTTTTCATCGAGAGTCGGTACACCCCCACGTGTGTGGGGAAAACGATGGCACTCCGTCGGATGATCCGGGGCGCACCCGGTACACCCCCACGTGTGTGGGGAAAACCTTTTTTGTAATAAACGGGCGCAGATGGCACAACGGTACACCCCCACGTGTGTGGGGAAAACGTTACTGATTCGTTCGACATTGGCGAGAGTAAAGGTACACCCCCACGTGTGTGGGGAAAACGGCTGTTCAGAACGCGAAAATGGGCGCAATTACGGTACACCCCCACGTGTGTGGGGAAAACGGCGTTATGGCCTGAAAAATATTCGGTTGAGGAGGTACACCCCCACGTGTGTGGGGAAAACGGGATTCGCGGTGATTTACCTGGCAGGGGCGACGGTACACCCCCACGTGTGTGGGGAAAACGATATATGGATTATACTATGTTTTTTC
>ERZ795058.4645-NODE-4645-length-13134-cov-9.427097_pt1 | contig 13134 bp, 4 predicted proteins | sample MGYA00375142_ERZ795058 | MGnify/ENA primary metagenome ERZ795058 (study PRJEB30187, sample SAMN05720210) | activated sludge metagenome | isolation source: anaerobic digester from wastewater treatment plant | place: Japan | collected 2015-04-20 ...
GGCCAGGCTTTCGATTACTATATTGTGCCGGTGACTGTTGAAAGGAGGCAGTTCTACCGCATATTCTACCGGTTTCTTGGTGTTGGGGGTGATTAATAAGATTCTTCCATTGATGTAGAGTCTGCTGGCTGCGGTGGTGTTCAGATACAGAGAGTAGGCTTCTCCGTACCGGGTTTCGAGGCAGCCCGACCAGCGCAGGCTTTTTACGTTGGTATTAAGGGGACTACCGGGGAGGCCCGAGGCGGAATCGATGCAGTTTGAAAAACGATTGTCCGAATAACGATAAACCCTAAGCCCGCTGCCGGTAGCCGGTTTTGGATTGTCCAACAAATAGTCTATAATACTCAATTCGTTGTTTCGGGCCAGGTAGACAAAAGACAACAGACCATCGTCGATAGCGTTCCGATCGATTTGCGGCTCTGAGCAAAAACGTCCGGCATCGAGGTTGGAAACCAATTCCCAATCACTGTAGGCGGCTGCTGAGGTAGCAGCGTAGATTTCAGCTCCGTTGGCAACGACATAGGCATTGTCGAAAGCATCCAGGATAATTTGAACCCGGCAATAGGAATTGACTTTTTGGCCTTTGTTGTAGATGTAATTGTGATGCCAGTTGCCGTCGGTGTCGCGGAAGCGGTGGTGCAATACGGCTTTGCTGCGTGAACTGCTCCAGTTGGAGTCGGTGCCCGAGTCCATATATGAGTTAACTATATGTACCCTGCCTTTGCTGTCGCAGGATTGTGTTTCCTGATTTATGTAGCCTTTGTTGTGGGGAATATCGGCTATTTTGAGTGTCGCGATGCCCTGCCTCAGGCAATTGCCCGGACTGCGACTGTCGGTATAATTGATGGCTTCACTCGTGGCTACCCGGTTTCCGTAGGTGTCTTTCCAACTGCGGCCGTGGTCGTCGCTGTAAGCGTAGCAAAGGTCGTGGTTGGTTTGTCCCCCAAAATCGTCTCTCCAGCACCAGGACACATGCAGGCGGCCTTGTTTGTCGTAATCCATGCGGTTGATGTAGGCGCAGGTGTTAGGATTGGTGTCCATGCCCTGGATGTAGCGGCCTACAAGGCTCCAGTTGTGGGTGTCGCCGTCGTATTCGCGCAAGTAGCTGTCGCCGTCTCCGCTCAGTTTGTATCGGCACTCAAAAAGCAGGTTGCCGTCGGGTTTTTCGATAAAACGGGGATAGGTTACATCGGGTACGGGAACGCCGGCTTCGAGTTCGTCGGTGAAAGGCCCGAAATTCCCGGCCGTCCAGGCAAGCTTGTCGTCGTTGGCCAGGCCCATAACCGAGCGGCAATAATGCAGGGGATCGTTGTGGTGGTCGCAGGCCAGGTGAATGCTGCCGTCTTTTTTGCAGATACCCATAGTTATGACGTTATGGGCGTCGTCGCGGTTGTTTTTGTAGGGGAGCACTACTTCGTCCCATTGGCCGGCCGGCCATTTGCGGCGAGCTATACACACTTTTCGTTCCAGGTTATAATAAACCGTGTACTGCCAACCCCGGTAACTCACCAGGGCATCTTGCTGAAAGGCCTGTCCGATAAGTTGTTCCCGTGAGTTTTGCATAACGTAGCAGCCCGAACCCGGTTTTGTTTCGGCTACCCGATAGAGGGCGGGTTCAGCTCTGTTGTAAATAGTAAGGGAGAAAAAAAGAACGGTAAGTGTGGAGTATAATCTGGACATAATACAGTTATATAACGCTTTAAGTATCATTTCTCCGGCGAAGGTACGGTTTTATTTTATTTTGAGAAATACGGCTTTTTGATTTACTTTGTACACAAACACCTGAGATACCATGTCCGCCCGCCTTACTGGATTATTTGTTTTTGCAATACTGCTTGTTTTTCCCTTGCGGGGAGAAATGCAAATTTCATTTGAATACTTTCCTTATATGGACCAATTGCCTTCCAGTTCGGTGAGAAGAGTATTGCAGGACAGCGAAGGTTATATGTGGTTTGGCACTCTCGACGGAGTCTGTCGTTACGACGGCTATCAGGTAAGAACTTTCCGGTCTGATATGAATAATCCTTCGCTGCTGACCAACAACGACATCCAAAGCCTGGCCGAAGATAAACAAAACCGCATTTGGATAGGCACTAAGCAAGGAATCAATCTTTTGGACCGCAACACCCTGAACATTACTCCCTTCGACGAATCCCCCGTACAGGGAGATAACATCAATGCACTCGCCTGCGACGATAAAGGCAATATGTGGATTGCTACCCCGCGGGGTTTGTTTTGCTACGACAACACCCGCAACTGTTTAAAAACTTACTGGAGCGATCCCTACGACGAAAAAAACCTGCCCGATCAGACCATAAGTCATGTTTCAAAAGACAAGCAGGGCAACGTCTGGATTATGTTCTGGAACGGGGGCTTATGCCGTTACCTGCCCGAAAGCGACAATTTTGAACGTTTTCCGCCCACGAAAGAAATGAGCGGTCCTTTCAGGCTTTATCAGGACAAAAACGATCAGTACTGGCTCTGTACCTGGGGCAGCGGTTTCTTCAAGTTCGATCCCGAAGCCCCGCCCGAAAACAGGTATACCCGCATTCCCGTGTACAACACGGCAGGGGAGGAGGAAAACATCTTGTTCAGTATGGTGCAGGACGATCGCTACGGTTATTTTTGGCTGATGTCCCTAACCGGTTTGTATGTGTTTGAGTACGACGAACAAAATACCAGGTTGATTCAGGTAGATATCTCCGAACATTTGATCGGATCCAGCAAGCTGTACAGCGAGATAATCAAAGACAAGGATAACAATTTGTGGATAGGCGCCTACAGCGAAGGAGTCATTTTTGTGAATTTCGACCTTCCTAATGTGCGTAATTACGGTATGGAAGTGCTTCGTCAAAAGCTGGGTTTCCCCGTAAGTATCAGGGCTATGTCGGAAGACTCCGATGGTTTGGTCTGGTTGGGGGTAAACCGTTACGGTGTGTTTTTTTACGATCGCCACGAAAACAGGGTATTCAGCATTGATGAAATACCCACCATTGAAAATCATCAGGAATTGAGCAACCTGAAAACAGTAAACTATATCCGCGAGATAAAAAGTCGTGGGGAGCATTGGATTTGTTGTGACGACCAGTGGATATATATATTTAGAAAAGACGGGCGAGGCGTATACTATGCCGGACGTCTCGACATAGACGTTAGTAATGAATTGAACTGGGCCTCGGGAAAAGTGCTTTTTGAAGACAAAGACTCTTGCGTCTGGGTGGGGATGCTCAATCAGGGATTGGTCAAAATAAGTCCCGAAAACCGGGTTACCATGGTGGAACCCATACCTATGGTAACAGGTATAACTCAAGACCTGCACGGAGACATTTGGGTAAGTAGCGAAAAAGTGGGTCTCTGTTGTTTGAGACCCTTCGGAGAGACTTACCGGCTAATTCGTTACGATAAGTATTCCGAAGGATTGAATACCAACAACATACAATCTGTCTGTGCAGATCTTTCCGGTAAACTCTGGCTTGGAACCAAAGAGGGCCGTCTGCTCACATTTGACAAGAACACCGGCAGTTTCGAAGACATGAGTCCGGCCTGCGCCATGACGGGTGAAAGCGTTCTGAATTTGTTGGTCGACCGGAACAATAATTTGTGGATATCTACCAATAAAGAAGTGACCGGTTTCAATCACAGAACTTTGACCTCTACTTCATACAGCATTTCCGACAACCTGGTTGTCAAGTCTTTTATCAAAGGTTCTTATTCTGCCACCAGCACCGAGGAGGTGTTGTTTGGAGGCAACAAAGGCTTTTGCGCCTTTTCGCCAGGGAAGCAGCACAACGACAGCCTCAAAAGCAAAAGCGTCCGGGTACATATTACCGATATTAAAGTACACAACCAGTCTGTATTAAGCAACAACGATGAGCACGACTACAATCCCGAACTCAAAAGGCTGATTTTGGGACCTGCGGAACGTAATGTGGAATTTGAATTTTCCAGTCTGAATTATGCCGCACCGTTTAAGGTGCAATACGCCTATAAATTAGAAGGGCTCGACTCGGAATGGACCAAAGTGAACGCTACCCGGCGCTTTGCTTTGTACAATAATTTACATCAGGGCAAATATAAGCTCATGTTTATGGCAACCGACGAAAACGGCCGCTGGAGTGAGCCGCTTCCCGGCCTGGAAATCATAAAGAGGCCCCCCTTGTATCTGAGTTGGTGGGCAATCCTGCTGTATGTTGTTTTGCTGATTTTGTTGTTCTATGCCTTAATTCGTTTTTTTACCAATAGAGTACGTTTGAATCAGCAACTTAATATTGCTCAAATTGAAAAAGCCAAATCCGAAGAGCTCACTCAGACCAAGCTCAGGTATCTGACCAATGTATCGCACGAACTATTGACTCCTCTGACGGTGATTTCCTGTCTGGTCGAAGATGTGGATCAGGTATCGAAAGGCGAATACTGGCAGCACGAAGTGATGAAAGTCAATTTAAGCCGGCTCAAAAGATTGTTACAGCAAATACTTGATTTCAGAAAAGTAGAAAGCGGCTCCATGAAGCTTAAGGTGGCGGAATCGAACATGATCGAATTCGTGGAACGCATTTGTGCTTTTAATTTTGTTCCTCTGGCCAAAGAAAGAGACATCCGTTTCGAATTGCAGCTTCCCGATTATCCTGTTCAAGGCTGGTATGATCCCGAAAAACTGGATATTATCTTGTTCAACCTGCTTTCGAATGCTTTTAAGTTCACGCCCGAAGGGGGATCCGTACGCCTGAGCCTCTCCCTGCTGCAAAAAAGCAAAGGTCGTGTTGCTCAGCTGATAGTCAGCGACACCGGTCGGGGCATACAACCCGACGAGTTGGAGCAAATATTCACCCGTTTTTATTCGAACGATTCAAGTCTTACGGTCGAGAACCACGGTATAGGGCTGACTCTGACCAAAGAACTTGTCGAAATGCATCACGGCAGCATCAGGGTCGAAAGCGAACCCGGCAAGGGAAGCACCTTTATCCTGGAGTTTCCCATCGAAAAATCGGCCTATGCGCCTGAAGAACTGGTTGCTGAAACCACCGAAGAAGAAGCCGTTCTTTCCGATCAGGCCAGCGATACCGGTAAATCGCAAGCTTCAACTAAACATAAGGAAGACGTGCATATCCTGATAGTGGAAGACAATGCGCAACTTTGCGACACCATCGAGGCCATTTTGAACAGAAATTACCATACCTACAAGGCGTTCAACGGTAAAGAAGCAGTTGCCCTTATCAACAGCAGGCATATTGATTTGGTAGTCAGTGATATTATTATGCCCGGGATGGACGGCCTGGAATTATGCCGTACTATTAAAAACAATTTGGATACCAGTCATATCGAAGTGTTGTTGCTGACGGCCAAAAATTCCATCAACGACCGCATTGAGAGTTACAACGCGGGTGCAGACGGATATTTGTCCAAACCCTTTGAATTAAAAGTCTTGCAAGCCAAAATCAACAGCTTGATTCGCAACCGCAAACGCAAGATGGATTCTTTCAAACATAATGCCGAGATCAACATTTCCTCGCTCGAATATACTTCGCTCGACGAAAAATTCCTTGAAAATGCCGTGTCCATTGTTGAAGAACACATTGCCGTAACCGATTTTAACCTCGATCTTCTGTCGAGTCGACTGAATATGTCCAAGTCGTCGCTTTACCGCAAAATTAAGTCGCTCACCGGCCTCTCGCCTGTAGAATTTACCAAAAACATCCGTCTGAAACACGCCTGCCAGATGCTGACCGACCGGGCCGGAAATATTTCCGATATTGCCTATGCCGTTGGCTTTGCCGACCCTAAGTATTTCACTTCTTGCTTTAAAGCCGAGTTTGGTTTAACCCCCACTGAGTACATAAAAAAGATCAAAAAAGAAGCCCGGTAAAAAAGGACTTAATTTTTGCGGCTTAGTCATATTGGCAGAATAATCACCATTAATGAACAATTTTTGGTATTATAAGCTGTTGTTTGCTTCTACTTTTGTCAATCAAGAGTCTTTAATTATATGACAACGTCCGAATTTTTTACGAGAAGGTTTTTGCGCCCAGTCCTGTTTTTCTCTTTTACAGTGCTGCTGCTTTCGTGCAGGGCTAAGGATCGGGACTGCATTCGTCCCGGAGAAATCTGGCCCGACAATAACGGAGTGCATATCAATGCCCACGGGGGCGGTATGCTGTATTACCGGGGACAATATTATTGGTTTGGCGAAGACAAGAGCGAGCGCAGCAACGCTGCTCTCAAGGGCGTTCGTTGTTATTCCTCGAAAGATTTGTGTCACTGGAAAGACGCAGGTATTGTGCTTGCTGTTGTAGAAGACGAGCCCGCTCATGAATTGACCAAAGGCTGTATCATTGAACGCCCCAAGGTGGTTTACAACAAAAAGACCGGCACTTTTGTAATGTGGTTTCACCATGAATTGCGTTGGCGAGGCTACAGCGCGGCGCGGGTGGGTTTGGCCGTGAGCGACAAGGTGACGGGACCTTACCGTTTTATACATTCCTACAGGCCTAATCCGGGCATCTGGCCCGAAAACATGGGCGAGGAAGATAAGTCGCTCGATATGGAGGAAGCCTCCCGCCTTGAATCCTGGACTCCCGAATGGTTGGAGGCCGTCAGGAAAGGCTTTTTTGTAATCCGCGATTTCGAAGGAGGACAGATGTCGAGGGACATGACCGTTTTTGTTGACGATGACAGCAAAGCCTATCATATCTATTCTTCCGAAGAAAACCTGACTCTACATATTGCCGAACTCAGTGACGATTATCAGAGCCATACAGGCAAATACATACGTATCATACCGGCAGGGCACAATGAAGCTCCTGCCATTTTCAAAAAAGATGGACGCTATTTTATGATCACTTCCGGTTGCACCGGCTGGAGGCCCAACGCTGCCCGCCTGCTGACGGCCACTTCCATTTGGGGACCCTGGGAGCAAAAGCCCAATCCCTGGCAAGGTGAACAGGCAGATATTTCTTTCGATTCACAAAGTACTTTTATATTCCCGCTGGCCGGCAAAAAAGACGCTTTTGTCTTTATGGCCGATCGCTGGAGACCCCGGAATCCATCGGACGGACGTTATATTTGGTTGCCGCTTGAATTTGAAGACGGGCTACCGGTATTACGCTGGAGAGACAGTTGGTCTCCTGCTAAAGCTTTTAAAAAATGAATAGAGTTATGAAAAAATCCTTGTTGATTTATTTGTTGATTTTAGGAGGGTTCAGCTTGTATGGGCGAGGCACCGCCCCCTATGTCCTGCAGAATGTGTACGCCCGCAATTACGAGACTCTGAACGGATCGTGGAATCATATAGTGGATCCTTTCGACAACGGCTACTACGATTATCGCATGAACATCAACCGGAGCGGTTTCTTTCGTAACCAAAAACAGGCCAATCCTTCGGATCTGGTAGAATACAATTTCGATACATCGCCTTGCCTACAAGTACCCGGCGACTGGAATACTCAGGACGATCGCCTGTTTTTTTACGAAGGCAGCGTTTGGTATAAACGAGATTTCAACTTTGAGCCCCGGGAGGGAGAAAGGCAATTTATCTATTTTGGTGCCGTCAATTATTTTTGCAATATATATCTGAACGGTAGGGAAATAGCCACTCACGAAGGAGGCTTTACCCCTTTCAGCGTCGAAGTGACAGACAAGCTCAGAAAAGGACATAATTTCCTGATTCTAAGAGTAAACAACGATCGTCGTCCCGAAAATGTGCCCACCGTCAATTTCGACTGGTGGAATTACGGAGGCATCACCCGAGACGTACTTTTGGTAAGTTTGCCTAAACTTTTTGTGGACGATTATTCGTTGAGGTTGAAAAAAGGAAGCTACAGGGAGCTGGAAGGCTATATATCTTTGAGCGATCCTCAGGCAGGAGTGGAACTGAGCCTCGAAATTCCCGAACTGAAAATCAAACAAACCATTCAAACCGGAGAGCAGGGCAGGGCAGACTTCAATATCAAGGCCAAACCCGAATTGTGGACGCCCCAAAATCCTAAACTCTACCGGATTATCTTGCGTCAGGGCAACGAAGTTATCGAAGACAACATCGGATTCAGACACATCACCACCGAAGGCAAGAAAATATTGCTCAACGGCCAACAAGTCTTTTTGAGCGGTATCTCCATACACGAGGAAGCCCCTTACCGTCAGGGCAGGGTTTATTCCAAAGAAGAATCGGTTTTGCTCCTGTCGTGGGCTAAAGAAATGGGCTGTAATTTTGTGCGTCTGGCCCATTATCCGCACAACGAACATATGGTGAGAGCTGCCGAAGAAATGGGTCTGATGGTATGGTCGGAAATCCCTGTTTATTGGACCATAGCTTGGGACAACCCGGATACCTACCAAAATGCCTCCAATCAGCTCCGGGATATGATGGAGCGCGATAAAAACCGCTGCGCCGTGGTGGTTTGGTCGGTGGCCAACGAAACTCCTCACAGCGAAGCTCGGGATAAATTCCTGATAGGCTTGGCTAATCAGGTGCGCGAAAAGGACGACAGCCGCTTGTTGAGCATGGCTATGGAAGTCACCGGCCAGGGCAACAACATCAGCCGGGTACGCGACAACATGAGCGATTATGTGGATATCATAAGTGTAAATACTTATCTCGGATGGTATGGCGGCTCCTTGGATGCCATTTTAAGCCGCACCTGGGAAATACCTTACGACAAACCGGTGTTTTTCAGTGAATACGGTGCGGGTGCCTTGCAAGGTTTGCACGGTGAAGAAAACGTTCGCTGGACCGAAGAGTACCAGGAGCGGTTGTATAAAAATACCATTGAAATGTTTGATAAAGTGGAGGGATTTTCCGGTATGTCCCCTTGGATATTAATGGATTTCCGCTCTACCCGGCGCCAGTTAAGAGGCGTTCAGGATTTCTTCAATCGTAAGGGAGTGATCTCTGAACGAGGAATCAGGAAGAAGGCTTTTTACGTGTTGCAAAACTACTATAAAAGCAAGGATTATTAAGGGTTAGGACTGATGTCGGTCTTCTGTGTTGAACGCCGGCAGACTATCAAGGAAGGCTGTTCAATCGGGCAGCCTTCTTTATTAGTATTGAGCTGTTAAAGAATTCCCCGTGGGTAATCGACAGCTCCTACTGTTCTCCCAGTGTTTGTTGTTCCAAAAACCTAATTATTTTGACCTCTTTCAGACCGGATGCCATCAAATCATCTCCCGGCTTCATAATTTGAGGATATGAATAGGTTATACGTTGCTCTTCGGGTAAAGTTGCATCATAAACCATGCGGTTTATCAACGAATTGGCTACGTGGATCTCAAGCGTATTTTCACCCTCCTTTAAATAGTCCGATATTTCGAGCTGCCAGGGTGAGCACCAGACGATGCCGGCTTCGTTGGAGTTGACAAATACTTTGGCTACAAAATGGGGATTTCCTAAATCAATAAAAGTCCTTTTGTCCGATTGTTCAGCGTAAAAATTCCTTTTGTAGACTGCTGTTCCGGAATAATATTTTATTCCCGCTTCATTATTTTTGGTCCAATCATGCAAAGTATCAAACACCACTTCCCCGGGTCCTCCCAAACCGGGATCAAAAAACACGTTCCAATTATCGTTTAATAATGTTGTATCCTTATCTGATTCAGTCCAAACAATAGGAGGTAGGTCTTCATAGATATCGGTTATTACAACAAAAAACGACTCACGGGCAGCCATATGCAAAGGAATGGTAAGCGAATTTCCATTGTGATTGCTAACAGGTATCGAAAACCTTTTACCTGTAACGCTATTCCAAAGTTGTGCTTGTTTGCCTGATGCCGAAAAGCTAAATAGATTTTCTTCAGGCTCATCTTTATGATTATCTAAAAAGTAGATTTCAGCGTTGGAAAGACTTCGATGTGTAAAATATATTTTATTGGACTTTGTGTTTCCGGTTTCCATTGAAATATCGGGTTTAATTTTTGCCTGATTTAATGCTTCCGACAAAGGCATACCCCAATAAACAGTTCCCTTTCCGACCGTGTTAGATCCTTCATTATTTGGGTTTATTCCCCAAAGTTCGTCTGCCAGTTTTTGATATGCCGGTCTCATTTCACGGTCCCGGTGTGATTCTGAAAAAGTTGGTTTGTCACCGTAAACTTTAATGCCTTTTTTTACCATTTCTGCAATCTTCTCCAGGGCCTTATAGGGTATGTTGCTGTTTCGCGGCAATATCATCATTTTGTAATTGACACCACCGGGTAAGTTTATCAGGCCATTCTGTACTGACATGCGCGTATGTAAGGCATGTGACGTAAAGGCGTCAAAATCGAAGCCACCGGGAATGTCCGGCAGACGGTAAGTCAATATTTTGACGGGTGCGTTTTCTCCAAGGTAAACACAAAGGTCTATGGATGGTTTGCCCAGGCGTAAAATACCTGCATTTCTTGCCTGATAATTCCAGAAAGGTTCACTATAGTCCCACCATGTGTTGTTGCGATTAATGGCGTATTGTCTGCCACCGCCCGTGCTGCCCGGTATTTTATCGAGCCAGGGCTGATACGGCGATGCGCAAATCACAAATTCGTTTATTCCAAAGGCATAAGCATAATCGGCGTAGGATTTTAAATCGGATAAAGAGTGGTAATATTTAGCATCGGTAAAAGCTTCGGCAGATGCAATGGGCTTGTTGTACAAATGGGCTGCCGACGAACTTTCTTTAATATCGTAGTTCCCATCAGGATGAATAGGCCAGAACTCGCCTTGTGGTTTTGAAACTTTACTTTTAGCTTGAATGGGATCTCCCACAATGCACAGGGCATTGCCTATCGCCTGTGCTGTAAAAATCAATCCATTTTCATTACACAAACGTTCAAAACTGCCGTAATAATTATCCGAAATCATGTCGGCAATATTTCTTCTGACATCGAAGAGAAATCCGTTGGAGGTTTCTACATCGTTTATCACATAACCCATCATGGCAGGAAGATATGGAGTCGGATCGTATCCCTGACGGGAGGTGAATTCCTGGATAAAATTGTCCGTCCAATTTTGAGCACCCGCCTCGTGGCTATCCATGGCTACACCCGATAAAATACCACTATTTGAAGATTTCAGTGAGTCAATTATCACCTGAACATAATGCTTCCAATGGTATTCGGCTGCTTCAACCGAAAGCTTATCGCACTCACGACCCATCAGGTTTTTACGGCCATGTTTGGTGCTGCCGCCGGTTGGAACATAAGCAAAGCGCATCACCATCCATCTGCCCGCCGGGACTTCCCATTTCAAAGTACCATCGGGCAACATCTTATCGGTGAGATTGATGATTTTAGAAAGATCTATAGCCTCGCTTGCCGGATAATCGGGTGTTTTGTCTTTTTCAATATACTCTGAAAAGAAACCTGCTTTTTCTTCCCATTGGTCAACTTTGGCGGCAGCATGTAAAACAAGATTTCCAATCTGCATATCGTCGGGTGTTTTTTCATCTTTTTCCCACCAATCATGGAGATTCAGTCTGTAATATTTTCCTTCTACAGCCGCGAAAGAAATGGTTTTTTGTCGCCAGCTCTCGTGTGCCCGGTAAACAGGTTTCAGGTCACAAACTTTTGAGTAGTTAATTCCGTCTTGTGAAACTTCCAGTTGACCTAAATCGGGTAGAATGCGATAGCCTGTACCTACAAAAGTTTCCTGTGGCGGCCCCGGAATGTTGGTTGCACTGGTTGTGGCTTTGCCTTTTGGCCTCACCTGGTAGGTAATACTTCGTGCAGTGAACGGCTCATCAAATTCCAGATTTATGTAAACGGGCTTACCATCAGGGGAAAACGGAATTTTGCTTAGTCTATCCGACTTTGGATCGAACAAATTCTTTAAATCAATTTCTGCCTTGTTCGATGTTAACTTAACAGGTCGGTTAGACGATGAAATGCCGACACCGTTTGGTGCCGGAAAAGCCAAAACAGCCACATCCTTATAGAAATTGTATTTGTTCAATGGAGCTTCGAGCACACCTTCAAAATACCTACCTCCATCAATCATCAGTTCAGTAGAGGCAAGTCGCTTCATAGCGTATTCATTGCTTATCCAGGAACCTCCGGCAACATAGCCGTTTGAAATATGTATCTCAAACGAAAGACCGATTCGTTCGGCTTCCCTGGCTGCAAAACAGAGCATTTCCCACCACTTATCGGAAAAGCCGTCCAAAGCATCGGGAGCTTTTCCGTGTGACTGGTCGTAATAAACTACACCGGCTATACCCGCTTTTTTGAACGCTTCCAAATCGGCTGTAATTCCCTCTTTCGTTGTTTCGGTCTCTCCGTGAAACCACCATGTTTTGGTGCGTGTGCTGTCGGGAACAGTTGCAAAATAATCTACGGCATCGGCTAAACTATGTCTGCCGAATTTTTGATTTGGATGTGAGCATCCAAAAAGAATTATTGTAAATAGTATTGAAAAAAGTCTGCAATGCATCTGTTTGTGAGATGGTTGTGATTTAATGCTGTTTTGTTCATTCATCATGAAGTACAATTCTGCTTGTTTTTATGGAACGAAAACAGGCTTCTTACCAGTTCCCGGAAAAATGACCTTTTGATTAGCGTCTTGCTTGATTCCCTTCCACATATAAATCCGGCGGTCAAACAGCTGATAAGTAAATCTTATTCCATCGTTCCTCCGACGATATCCAACAATTCGCTGGTGATGGCTTGCTGGCGGAGCTTGTTGTATTGTAATTTGATTTCTTCGAGTAATTCATCGGCATTGTCGGTGGCGGTTTGCATGGCCAGCATACGGGCTGTATGCTCTGATACGCTCGAATCCAACAATGCTAAATACAGGCGCATATTGATGATGTAGGGCACCAAATCGTGCAATAAATTTTCCCTGTCGGGCTCGATGATAAAGTCGTCTTCATAAATACGCTCTCTGACGACGGGTTTTTCTATTACATCCCTTTCTTTCAAATCCAGAGGAAGCAGTGTGCGTGCCTCCAAAACCTGCGAGCTCTTGCTTTTGGCGTGGTGATAGATGAGTTCAATTTTATCAACTTTTCCGCTTAGATACAATTGTTTCAGTTGATTGGCTAAATCGAGCACGACTTTCGCATTGGGTTTGTCGAGGATGAAGTCCAAATTTTCAAAACCGGAGGGGATGTTGTATCCCATTTTCACGCTTGCCTGGGCTATCTTTTTCCCGATGGGAATAACCAAAATGTT
>ERZ795058.4653-NODE-4653-length-13117-cov-4.493952_pt1 | contig 13117 bp, 7 predicted proteins | sample MGYA00375142_ERZ795058 | MGnify/ENA primary metagenome ERZ795058 (study PRJEB30187, sample SAMN05720210) | activated sludge metagenome | isolation source: anaerobic digester from wastewater treatment plant | place: Japan | collected 2015-04-20 ...
CCATTAGCACGCTGGCCGGCCTCGGAGCAGGCCACGGCACGGCCGGCTTCCCCGCTCCGTGCCCACCCGGCCCCAACCGGGAAGGGGGATGTCTGGAGATGGCAGCGTCAAGCGCCCACCCCGCCAGCCCAGCCCAATGCCCCTCCCTGCTGCGCACGAAAGCAGGGGGAACGGTAGGGGGCACCTCGCCGTCGCGCCGACAGCTCGCCCTGCACCGAGCCAATACGACCGTCCACCTTGTCCACCCGCCCCGCCAACGCCCGTCCACGCGAGGTGCGAACGGCCGGCGCTGCCATCCCTGTGAACTTGGCCCAGGACTTGCTGTTCATCTAGCAGGCTGTCGGAGAACCATCCCGTTACCCTCAGCATCCTGGTAGCAGCCGGGCACTCTGCTCCGCTATTGCCCCTTAGGCGCGGATAAGCTCGTGCAGGCACATGCCCTCGCGCGCCCGGCCTTGATCCAGGAGGCCTGCGCCCCAAGGCCTGCGCCCCAAGGGCTTGGCCCGCAGGGGGCTTGGCCCGCAGGGGGTTCTTTTCGGGTTGGCTGGCCCGGCCGGCTGCCCCTGGCGCCCCCGCGGGGGCGCCAGGGGCAGCCGGCCGGGCCAGCCAACCCGAAAAGAACCCCAAAAAGGATCCATACCGGGCTCGTGCGGAGCCTATAGCCCGGTCACCGGCCGGGATTGGTCTTCTCCGACAGGCTGCTAGGCTACGACGGCCAACAAACACGGCCTAGAGCAGCCAAGGACGTTGGACTGTGGCCATTGAGCGACTCAGCATTGCGAGCCTGCGCTGGGCAGTTGGCATCTTGACTGGGGTGATCGGGGCCATGATGCTCATCGTCCCGCATCAGTTCAATAGTCCGAGCTACGCCGCACTCCAGCCGCAACTGACCGTCTGGGGAGCGCTGTACCTGCTGGCGGGCGTCGGGCTGCTCCTGCTCGCCGTAACTACCCCCCCTTGGTGGCTGCAGGTCGCCATCCACCTGACAGTGGGAGGCGAGCTGCTGGCCCTGGCCTACGGCTTTGCTGTGGTGGGGGTGTGGAGCGGCACTGCCAACTGGATCGCCTTTGGCCTCGGGACTGTCCTCGCGCCATTCCTCGCCCGCTCGCCCGGCGAGGAACCCGCCGAGGCCGGCATCGATCTGTTCGTCGTGCTCTTGGGGATTGCCGCTGCCCTGGTCGGCCTGATACTTGTCGCCTTTCCGCAGGAATTCGTCGCGCCGGCCTACGACCTGATCCGCCCCTACCTGTTGTGGCTTGGCGCGGCCTTTCTCGTTTCCGGGCTCGCCGCCCTTGTTGTGCAGGTGTGGCCGGCGGTGCCGCGCTGGGCCTACGTGGCCGCCCACCTGGCCCTGGGCGTCACCATGTTTGGCTTCTTCCTGGGTTCCCCCCTGCCCGCGAGGGTGTGGACCGGCATCGCCTTCTATGGTGGCTACAGCGTGGTCGTGGCGCTCTACCCCTGGTTGGTGCCCCGGCTGCATGCGGTCGAGCCCACCTCGCTGGAGCTACGCCTGGCCCTGGCCCTCAGCCTGTCGGCCAGCCTCTCCGCCGTGCTGGTCGCCGCCCTGATCGAGGGCCTGCTGCTGGCGACCCCCGGCGTCGCCCGGACCGCCGGCGTCGTGGCCGCCCTGGACCTGTCCTTCTTCGCGCTGCTGATGGTGATCGCGCTGGCGGCGTTCGTGGGCGTGCAGGTCGCGCGCCAGATGGCTTTGCCCCTCAACAGCCTGGCCCTGGCAGCAGGCCGGCTGGCGGCGGGCGATGCGCACGCACCGGTGCCGTTGGACGGCGCCGCAGAGATTCGCCGGCTGGCCGCCGCCTTTGCCCAGATGCGCGACCAGTTGGCCGCCCGTACGGCCGAGCGCGAGCGGCTGCTGGCCGAGGTTGAGCGCCGGGCAGCCGAGTTGGGCGCGACCCTGGGCGCCATCAGCGATGCGCTGATCATCTACGGGCCACAGGGCCAGGTGGAGCGCATGAACCATCCCGCTGAGCAGCTCCTGGGGGTCACGCAGAGCGAGTACGCGGCCATGCCGCCGGCAGAGCGCGAGCAGGTCCTGCGCATGCAGGCCCCCACGGGCCGGCCCATTCCCCCGGAGGAGACCGTCATCGCACACGCCCTGCGCGGCCAAGTGGTCGTCGGCTACCGCGAGACGGTCATCCGGCGCGACGGCACGCGTCGCGAGCTGCTCAGCAGCGCGGGCCCCATCCGCGATGCCCAGGGCCGCATCGTCGGCGCCGTGCGTGGCCTGAGCGACGTCACCCCGCTGGTGGATCTGCAGGAGCAGCGCGAAGACATGCTCCGTGCCGTCTCGCACGACCTGCGCAACCCGTTGACGGCCGTGCTGGGCCAGGCCGAGCTCCTGCAGCGCAGCCTGAGCAAGGCCGGCCTCGAACGCGAACGCAAGGGCGCGCAGAGCATCTCTGCCGGTGCCCAGCGCATGAACACCATGATCCAGGATCTGGTCGACGCCGCCCGCTCCGAGTCCGACCAGTTGCGGCTCGAGCGCCGGCCGGTCGACATGCGCGCTTTTGTCCTCCAGCTCAAGCAGCAGTTGGCGCCCACCCTCGAGACCGGCCGCATCGACGTCCAGGTGCCGGATGGCCTGCCGCCGGTCTTGGCCGATACCAACCGCCTGGAACGCATCCTCACCAACCTGCTCTCGAATGCGCTCAAGTACTCGGCCCCCGGCACGCCGGTGATCGTGAGCGCTGCGCCACGCGACGGCGAGGTCGTCACCTCAGTCATCGATCGCGGCGAGGGCATCCCACCTGAACAGGCCGCGCGCCTCTTCGAGCGCTACTATCGGGCCGAGGCGACCCGCGAGCGGCGCGAGGGGTTGGGGTTGGGGCTCTACATCACCCGCAAGCTGGTGGAGGCGCACGGTGGGCGCATCTGGGTGCAGAGTACAGCCGGCAAGGGGAGCACCTTCTCCTTCAGCCTGCCTATTGCGCAAGGTGAAAGGGCATAGATGCGACCGCTCGCCTCATTGGCCGAGACGCCGCCTGCCCCCTCGCCACGCCGTCGACGCACGCATCCATCGCCGCCCCTTCGTGTTCCACAGCCCGGCACCCCGGAGTCTTTGGCTATTCATTGAGTCGCTTGACCCTCGCACCGGCGCACGGTGAAACGTGTAGAATGCAGCACCCTGCCGCTGCCAACACACACCGCCGGCCATCATCGCTCCGCCAAAGGCAGCGTGTGCATACGTGCAGCGGCGCTCTGCTCTTTGAGGGAGGAGACTCATGGGCAAGACACGCTACCGAGGTCACCTTCACTGTCTCCATCTCCAGCATCGGCGACGCACGCTGGCGCGTCCCCATCTACCATTAGCATGCCGGAGCGCCTCAGAGCAGGCCACGGTACGGCGGGCTCCCATGCTCCGTGCCCACCCGGCCCCAACCGGGAAGGGGGATGTCTGGAGTTTCCAGCGCCATGGCCGCCCCGCAGGGCGGCCATGGCGCTGGAAACTCCAGACATCCCCCCATATGGGTTTCGTTCCGGTCTCGTGCGAAGCGTAACGCCCGGATGGCATGCCTCCCCGTGCCCGGTGTGGCGCCGGGGCGGTATAGGGCCTCACGTCGACCTGCCGAGCCTACCCCAAGGGCACCGCATCTCTGTGGTTGGGGCCGCGCCCAGCACCGTAGACAGGTGCGGCCTCTGGGGGGCTGCATCGACAAGCGTCGGTGCAGCCCCTTTTTCTTTCGCGCCGGGCGCTCCCGCCCGCGCCGAAGGCGGCGCCATCGCCCAGGCCCAAGAGCGCGCCCTCGCCGACGACCAGCGCCGCGCCGACTGAATCGCCGTCCTCGAGCGCGACGCCGCCGCCCTGCGCCAGGCCCTCGACCCCTTCAACGAATACTCCTCCTGCCACGGCCAGGGCGCCCTCGCCATGGCCCACGACCAGATCAACCGTGGCCGCGCCGACCTCCGCGACGAACGCGTCAAAGACCCCCGTTCCGCCTGCGACGCCGCCTCCCTCCCCGATAACGCCCAGGCCCGCCTCTACATCCACTACGACGCCCACATCCGCCGCCAGCTCAGCTTCGCCCTCAACACCCTCCTCCGCCTCCAGCGCCACCGCCCGCGCCCCGACAACGCCCCTGCCCAACCCGACCTGCCACCCCAACCCGCCGTAGGGGCGGGGGGACCCCGCCCCAGCCTCGCAGATGACCACCACCATCTGGCCGCGGCCAACCCAACCCCCTTCCCCTTCGCGAGACCGTTGCACGGATCCGGCCTAGGGGGCTGGCAAGGGCTCCGCTTGGCCTTCAATGGCCGGACAGATTGATGTAAGTGAGCTGGTATGGTTCCGACTGGGCGCAAGAGTGTCAGACAGACGCTGTTCGGAGGGCTTCAGACCTCTGAGAGCCTCGATACCTCCTGCTGGTCGTCTGGCGCGTCGTTGGGAGTGGTTTCAGGCTGCCGCAGTTGCCTGCTGCTGTGTCCGACACCACCAGGCGTTCCAGATCACCGGCAGATTGTGGGCAGCGCAAAGCAGAGACCATTCGGCCCGTACGTTTTCCAGACCTCGGCGCAGGAATCGTGTGAGCCCCATGTGTTCCCGCATGATGCCGAACACCGGCTCGACAGTGGCACTGCGCTGCTTCATCATATCCTTGCCCTGCTCTGTCCGCATCTTCTCGCGGTTTTGCTTCAACAGGGCATCGTGCGGATGCACACGGATAGTGCGCCCGCCCTTGGCCTCGGTGCACAGGCTTCTATGTGGGCAGGAGCCGCACTCCTTGCATCGACACACGCGGACGCCGTAGGTGGGTTGGCTCGGATCGTCGTAAGCAGTCTCCAGGTCGAGCGTCTTGCCCGCCGGACAGCGGTACGTGTCTGTCTCGGCATCGTACACGAAGGCATCTTTGTGATAGGCTTGCTTCTCCGATTTGGACGCCTTTCGCTTCATACTCGGATCGGCGACATAGACGGCGGTGGGCCGATCCTGCACCGCAGCCAGGTTGTCGGCCGAGTGGTAGCCACTGTCATGAACAGTCGCTTCGGCCAACTGCCCCGTGTTGGTCTTGATCTCGTCCAGCATGGGCACCATCGCTTCATTGTCCGTGGCCTGGGCGATCACGTCTGCCCCCACGATCACCCGTGCCTTGTTGTCGACAGCCGCCTGCGCATTGCAGCCAAGAACGAAGCCGTGTCGCCCTTTCAGCTGTACCGCTTGGGGGCCTGCCAGACTGACCTCCGGACCATAGGGTTGCCCTGTCTGGGGGTTAATCGCCCCGCCATGGTGGCTCTTGCGATTGGCTTGCTGCTGATCCAACTCTGCCAGCGCAGCCTGTATGCGCGCCTTCAGTTCCTCCGGATCCTTCAGCTCTTCTGGCATCGTGTGTGCATCAGAATCGGGAGAGTCGCCCTGCTCGTCCGCCTCCACCGCACGGTCGAGTCGAGCAATGGCCTCCTCCGCTCTCTTCTCCAGGGCCAGGAGTCCATCGCGGTTCAGCGCCTTGTCTCGGGAGACCGCACTGACCCGCGTGCCATCCACGGCGTGCAAAGCAAAGCCGACCAGGCCCACGCGCACAGACGTGCGCACGGTTTGCACGAACAGACCGTGCATCGCCGTACGGTTCGCCTTGTAGAAAAGCGCCAGCGTGCTGTGGTCAGGGTGTTGCCCGCCCAGCAGCCAGATCAACGGCAGGTTCTCGCGCGCCGCAGCCTCCAAGCGCCGCGTCGAGCGGATGCCCATCATGTGACCGTAGATAAAGAGCGCCGGCAGCACCCACGAGTCGTATTCCAGGCCGCCCCGGACGGCGGTTGGCTTGCGCAGACCGAGCGCTTTCAGGTCGAGCTGATCCATAAACATGGCGATGAAGCGCACCACATGGTCAATAGGGACAAACCTCAAGATGCGCGACTCGGCCTACGACCACTCGATCCGCCAGTACGAGGTGACTGAGCGCGGGCTCGTGCTGTCGCGGCTCGAGACGGCCGAGGGCCTGCTGACCGGCATCGCCCGCCTGCCGGCCGAGGCACGGATGAAGCGTGGCGCCGTCAGGCTGCGGCGCGAGGAGGGCTAGAGCGTTGGGCGCGATGTTGCTGGAATACGGCGAGTTGGCCCACCGCTTGCTCGAGCACGAGGCCGGCGCCGGAGAGCAGCCGCCGGGGCTGCGGGCAGGCGAGCGCGTCTGCGGCAGGTTGCGCGAAGGGCTGGCCAAGCTGGTGGGGTCCGCCGGCTTTGACGCCCTGATGCGGCGCGCGCTGCACCTGGCGCGGGCAGAGCACGCGCTCCTGGAAGTGGTAGAGGGTTCTGACGGTGCGTGTTTCAGAGGGCTGGCCGAGGGTGCGGCTGGGCACGACCCGGGCGAGGTGAACGCGGCGCTCGCCGCGGTGTTCGGGCACCTGTTCTCGTTGCTGGCCAGCTTTATCGGCGACGACCTGGCACGGCGCCAGTTGCAGCGCATCTGGCCTGATATTCCATTGAGCAAGGCGATCCCTCGTACAGAGGAGGCAGCGCAATGAGCGAGGCGTGGAGGGTGCCCATCCGGAATCTTCACACGGGGGTGCCAGGGCTCGACGAGGTCCTCGGCGGCGGCCTGCCCGAGTACTCTTTCAACCTCATCGCCGGCGGCCCCGGCACGGGCAAGACGACCCTGGCGCACCAGATCATGTTCGCCGCCGCTACGCCCGAGCGCGGCGCTCTACTTCACCGTGCTGGGCGAGCCGCCGCTCAAGATGCTGCGCTACCAACAGCAAATGTCGTTCTTCGACCCGGCCAAGGTCGACGGCATCATCCGCTTTGTCAACCTCAGCCAGGAGGTGCTGGACCGCGACCTGAGCCACGTGCTCAGCCGCATCGTGGAGGAGGTCGACAAGGCTGCGCCAGGCATCGTGGTGGTCGACTCCTTCCGAACGGTGGTGCGCGCGGCCACCTATGCCATGGCCGGTGAGTTGGAGCTGCAGGGCTTTGTGCAGCGCCTGGCGCTCTACCTCACAAGCTGGCAGGCCACGACCTTCCTGGTCGGCGAGTACGTGGAGAGTGAGCCGCGCGACAACCCGGTCTTTACCGTGGCCGACGGCATCCTCTGGCTCTACCAGGAGGCCGCGCGCAACTCGATTGTGCGCAAGCTGCAGGTGGTGAAGATGCGCGGCCAGGCGCCCATGCCGGGCGTGCACACCTTCCGCATCACTGGCGACGGCCTGCAGGTCATCCCGCGTCTGATCCAGAAGGGTCAGGAGCGTCCCGGAAGAGGGCCGTACCCCCCGCCGCGTATCTCGAGCGGTATCAAGGGGCTCGACGAGATGATGAACGGCGGCATCCCGGCGGGCGACTCGGTGCTGGTGGGCGGCCCCTCGGGCTCGGGCAAGACGATCCTGGTCACGCAGTTCATTGCCGAGGGGGTGCGCCAGGGCGAAGCCGCGGTGCTGGCCATCTTTGAGGAGCACCCGCCCGAGTACCTGGGGCGGGCCAAGTCGCTCGGCTTTGACCTCGCGGCGATGGAGCGCGAGGGCCGGCTCAAGATGATCTACCTGCGGCCGCTCGACCTCTCGGCCGACGAGACGCTGGTGGAAATCCGTGAGACGGCGATGCGCATGGGCGCGAAGCGCGTGGTCATCGACTCGCTCTCGGGCTTTGAGCTGGCGCTGGCGCCGGCCTTCCGCGCCGACTTTCGCGAGTCGCTCTACCGCATGGTGGGCGGGCTCACTAGCCTGGGCATTACCGTGTTCATGCAGTTCGCTCAGCTTCCGCGATGGGCAGGCTAAAGCTGAACACGCTCCCCACCCCCACCGTGCTCTCGGCCCAGATGCGCCCGTCATGTGCCTCGACCAGCCGCCGCGTGATGTAGAGCCCCAGCCCCACCCCCTTGCGCCGCTCCTCGGCGGCTGCAGTGCGAAAGTAGCGCTGGAAGAGGCCTGGCAGATCCTCGGGTGCGATGCCCGGACCACGGTCGGCCACCGAGGTGATGACCTCGCGGCCCTCCTGGCGCGCGCTCACCGTCACCGGCGTGCCCGGTGCCGAGTACTTGAGCGCATTGGACCACAGGTTGGTCAGGATGCGCTCCAGGCGGGCGGGGTCGGCCGACACCGGTGGCAGGGTGGCGGGAATGTGCACCTGGATGCGCCCCGTCTCCAGGGTCGTCGCCAGGCGTGCCAGCAGGTCGAGTGCGAAGGTGCGCAGGTCCAATGGCCGGCGCTCCAGCTTGAGCTGGCCCGTCTCCGAGCGTGCCACGTCGACCAGGTCCTGGATCATGGTGTTCATGCGCTGGGCGGTGGTGGCGATCGTCTCGGCGCTCGCCCGTTCGCGTTCCAGGCCTGCCTTGGCCAGGCGGCGCTCGCAGAGCTGCGCCTGACCAAGGATCCCCGCCAGCGGGTTGCGCAGGTCGTGGGAGACGGCGCGCAGCGTGTCTTCGTGCTTCTCTCTCAGCTCGTGTTGGGCCGTAATGTCTGACATGGCCGCCACGGCCCCCAGGATGCTGCCATCGGGCGCGCGGATGGGCGCAGCGCTGACCGAAAGCCAGAACCGGGGCACCCCTGGGCGGTCGAGCGCCATGACGACACTGCGCGTCGTCTCGCCGCGCAGCGCACGGGTCACCGGGTGCTCCTCCATGGGGAACGGCTGGCCGCCTTCGGTAGTCAGGCGCATCGCCGCGATGCGCTGCTCGTATCCGCCCTCCTGTCGCCGGGGCTCCATGCCGATCCCCGCCACGGCCGCGGGGTTGGCGCGCAGCACCTTGGCGTCGCGCCCAAAGACGACGATGCCATCGGGGACCGAGGCCAGGATCGTGCCGACCTCTGCAGCTCTGAGCTGCGTTTCAGCAGCCAGCGCTTCCATGCGCTGGCGAGCCAGCATCCACCTTGTGGTATCGTACCCCGTGCCCAGCACTGCCGCCTGGCCACCCGCGCCTGAGGGCAAGCGCGCAAAGCTGAAGGTGACATAGATCTCCTCCGGGGGCGCCCCAGGCCCGCGCCGCACCGTGAGCGGCATGTCCTCGACGCCATGCGATTCGCCCGTCTCGAACACCTGCCGCAGCAATGCCTCCAACCGGCTCGGAATCTCGGGCCACGACTCGCGCAGCGGCTTGCCGGGCACCAGCTTGCCGGGCAAGGTCGCCTCGCTGGTCGGGTTCGTCAGCTCGACCACCAGGTCGTGGCCGCGAAAGACCGTGATGCAGGCATGCACGTTGTCGACTATCGCTTGCAGCGTCGCCTTCTGCTGCGCCACTTGGCCCAGCAGTCGCGCGCGCTCCCCTTCTGCTCGCTTGCGTGCGGTGATGTCCTCGAAATAGCCGGCGGCGCCGCTGTCGGCGGGGTAGGCGCGCAGGCTGACCCAGGTGTCGGTCGGTTGGTAGTAGAACTCGGTGGCAAAGGCCTGTCTACGGGCCATGATCTCCTCGTAGGCCTGCTGCATCTGCGACCCCACGAACTCGGGGAAAACCTCCCACACCGAGCGGCCGATGATCTGGTCGCGATCCAGGCGCCAGATCTCGGTCGCCTTGCGGTTCACGTAGGTGAAGCGCCCTTGGGCGTCGAGCGCGAAGAAGGCATCGGTGATGCTCTCGAGGATGGTCACGATCCGCTGCGCCGCCCGCTCGGCCTCCGCGCGCGCCTGCTGCTCGCGCGCCAGCGCCTCCGCGCGTTCCTGCTCGGCCCGCTTGCGCGCAGTGATGTCGGTGCAGAGCAGCGCCAGGCCGTCGGACCAGGGTGAGACGTGCACCTCGAACCACATGCCCCGCGGTGGGTAGTAGGCTTCGAGCGCCATGGGCACCCGCTGCTCGGCCGCCTGCGCATACTGCTGGAGAAGATCGGGAGTAAAGGACTCTGCAAACGCCTCCCAGGTGGGCCGGCCGATGAGCGCTTCTCGCGGGCGCTGCGAAAGGCGCTCGGCCGCCGCGTTGACGTAGGTCACTGTGCCCGCGCGGTCCAGAACGATCACCGCGTCGGTGATGCTGTCGAGGATAGCGGCAAGATGCTGTATGCTCTCCATGGCTGGCGCGGGACTCGGCATTCTGTCTCCCTCGCGCTGCAGTTTACCGCACTGCGCGCGCAGCAAGGCGTGGGCCATGGCCGTATGTAAGGTGGGCGAGCGTGACCTAGCCGGCAAGTCCACATCCCGCGCACCCCCACGCGCCGGATTCTTTGACTCTGGCCCCTGGAATCGCTACAATAACCGGGGTTCCTGGCTGGCTCGACTGCGCCTGTCGGCCCTGGAAGGAGTGCGCCGTGCCCAAGGAAAAACTGATGCTCATCGATGGCAATGCGCTGGTCCATCGCGCCTATCACGCGCTGCCGCCACTCACCGGGCCGTCGGGAGAGCCGACGAACGCGACGTTCGGCTTTACCTCGATGCTGCTCAAGGCGCTGAACGAGCTCAGGCCGACGCACGTCGTGGTGGCGTTCGACGTGGGGCGCACCTTCCGCCACGAGCGCTACGCCGAGTACAAGGCCAACCGCGCCAGGATGGACGAAGAGCTGGCGGTGCAGTTCGAAAGCGTGCGCCGCGTGGTCGATGCGCTGGGCATCGCCCGCTGCGGCGTGCCGGGCTACGAGGCCGATGACCTGCTGGGCACGCTGGCGCGGCAGGCCCACGAGCGCGGTATGGAGACGCTCATCGTCACCGGCGACTCGGACACGCTGCAGCTCGTGCGGCCCGACGTGCGCGTCCTGACCCCCGGCCGCACCTTTTCCGACACCAAGCTCTATGACGTGCAGGCGGTGGAGGAGCGCTACGGCCTGCGCCCCGAGCAGCTCATCGACTACAAGGCGCTGGTCGGCGATAGCTCCGACAACGTGCCCGGCGTGCCCGGCATCGGCCAAAAGACGGCCACGCAGCTCTTGCAGCAGTTCGGCTCGATCGAAGGCATCTATGCGCACCTCGACGAGGTGCGCGGCGCGCGGACGCGGGCGGCGCTCGAGGAGCACCGTGCGCAGGTGCTGGAATCGCGCACGCTGGTCACCATCGTCACCGACGTGCCGCTGCCGGTCGACGTCGCGGTGGCGCAGTTCGGCGGCTATCAGCGCGACGACGTCATGGGGCTTTTCCGCGAGCTGGGCTTTCGCTCGCTGGTCGACCGCCTGCCGGCGCCCCGACCCCAACAAGTTGGGGGCTCCGGGGGAACGCCGCCGCCCCGGCCTCCCCAACTTGTTGGGGAGGCCGGGGAAGGAACGCCCCAACAAGTTGAAGGAACGCCCCAACAAGTTGGGGAGTCCGGGACGGGCGCGCAGCTCACGCTCTTCCCGGCGGCCGGGGCGGTGCCGGTCTTTGTGCAGGCCCACGGCGAGTACCAGGCGGTGCGCAGCGAGGCCGCGCTGGCGGCGCTGGTCGAGCGGTTGTGGGGCGCCGAGACGCTGGCCGTCGACGTAGAAACCACCGGCGTCGACGCCGTGCGCGCCGGGTTGGTGGGCATCGCCCTCTCCGACGCGCCCGGCCGCGGCTACTATGTGCCCATCGGCCATGACCCCGAAGCCGCCACTGGGGCAGGCTCTCTAGCTGGCGCCAGTGGGGCGGGCTTTCCAGCCCGCCTGCCTTCGGATGGAGCCGATGCCGCTGTTGGCGCAGGACGGGCGGGCTGGAAAGCCCGCCCCACTGGCTCTGAGGCCGGCACCTCTGTCTGCCAGGACGGCAGGACAGGCTGGAAAGCCTGTCCTACAGGCCAGGTCTCGCTCGAAGCGGCGCGGCGGCTGCTGGGGCCGCTGCTGGCCGCCGAGCGCCCGGCCAAGACGGCACACAACGCCAAATTCGACCTCACCGTCCTGGCGCAGCACGGCTTTGCGGTGGGCGGCCTCGAGTGGGATACGATGCTGGCGGCCTGGCTGGTGAACCCGGCGGGGCGCAACCTGGGCCTGAAGGGGCTGGCCTGGGAAAAGCTGGGCCTCGAGATGACCCCCATCGACGCCCTCATCGGCAAGGGCCGCGAGCAGATCACCATGGCCCAGGTGCCGGTGGAGCGCGTGGCGCCCTACGCCTCGGCCGATGTGGACATTACGCTGCGGCTGCGCGAGCTGCTGGCCGGCGAGCTGCAGGAGCGGGCGCAGGAGCGGCTCTTCCACGAGATCGAGATGCCGCTGGTGCCGGTGCTGGTCGACATGGAGCGGCGCGGCGTGGCGCTCGATGTGCGCGTGCTCGACGAGATGTCGCGCGACCTCTACCGGCGCCTGAGCGAGCTGGAGGGTGAGATCTATCGCGCCGCCGGGCACAGCTTCAACGTCAATTCGACGCAGCAACTGGGCGTGGTGCTCTACGACGAACTGGGCCTCAAGCCGCCGCGCCAGTCGTTGCGGCGCACGCAGAGCGGCCGCTCGACCGACGCCTCGGTGCTCGAGGCGCTGCGCGGCCGGCACGAGATCATCGCGCTGATCCAGGAGTACCGCCAGCTCATCAAGCTCAAGAACACCTATGTGGATGCCCTGCCGCTCCTGGTGAACCCGCGCACCGGCCGCGTGCACACCTCGTTCAACCAGACAGCGGTGGTCACCGGGCGGCTCTCGTCGAGCGACCCCAACCTGCAGAATATCCCCATCCGCACCGAGCTGGGGAGCCAGATCCGGCGCGCCTTTGTGGCCGGACCGGGGACGCTGCTCCTCGCGGCCGACTATTCGCAGGTGGAACTGCGCATCCTGGCGCACATGGCGGGCGATGAGGCCATGCTCGCCGCCTTTGGCCGGGGCGAGGATATCCACGCGCGCACCGCGGCGCTGATCCACGGCGTGTCGCTCGAAAGGGTCACGCCCGATATGCGCCGCGTGGCCAAGGCGATCAATTTCGGCCTGGTCTACGGCATGAGCGACTATGGCCTGGCCGCGCGCACCGAGCTCTCGCAGGAGGAAGCGGCGCACTTTATCCGCAGCTACTTTGCCCAGTTCCCGGCGGTGCAGACCTACCTCGAGGAGACCAAGCGCCAGGCGCGCGAGCAGGGCTATGTCGAGACCCTCTTCGGCCGGCGGCGCTACTTCCCCGAGCTGGCGCCGGGGAGCAAGGTGCCCATCGGCATGCGTCGCGCCGCCGAGCGCATGGCCATCAACATGCCCATCCAGGGCACGGCGGCCGATATCGTCAAGATCGCCATGGTCCGCCTGCACCGCGAGCTTGCCGCGCGTGGCCTGCGCGCGGGCATGACGCTGCAGGTGCACGACGAGCTGGTGCTCGAAGTGCCCGAAGACGAGCTGGCCGAGG
>ERZ795058.4657-NODE-4657-length-13107-cov-7.093549_pt1 | contig 13107 bp, 15 predicted proteins | sample MGYA00375142_ERZ795058 | MGnify/ENA primary metagenome ERZ795058 (study PRJEB30187, sample SAMN05720210) | activated sludge metagenome | isolation source: anaerobic digester from wastewater treatment plant | place: Japan | collected 2015-04-20 ...
ATTTGTGTAAAACGTATTTTTGGAGAGCAAAAATGAAAATATTTACATCCGGCGCTCGTTGTGTGGGTTCTCAAATTGAGAGAATTGAAGAAGGTTTTCTTCAGCTAAACCACGAAATTATAACCGACATTACTCTAGCCGATCTAATCTACGTCAATAACGCTTGGTACGACGAAGTTATTACCGCTAAACAATCTGGTCGAATCAGGGGTAAAATCGTTTTTACCGTACTTGACCTTGCGCCGCATGTTCCTGATTTTCCCGTTCAAAAATTAAAAGAACAACTGGGATATGCGGACCATATCTGTACGATTTCAAAATTTGTTCAACAAGATTTGAAAAATCGCACGGGTTTTGATTCTACCGTAATCTATCAACCAATCAAAAAAGTTTATCGCACCGGAATTAAAAAACACAATTTTAAGGCGATGTTAGTGGGGCGCGTGAATAACCCAGCTAAAAAGGCGAGGGAATCTGTCATGGCGTTAATGTCCGCTGGGTTTAATGGCGGCGATGTTGTTACGGTGGGGCGCGAACAACCTTTCTATGGCGGGTCATGGGCTAACTCGGCAAGCGATGAATTTCTTAACGAACTTTACAATTCCGTCGATTTCGTAATGTGTATGTCAGAAAGCGAGGGTATGGGCCTTCCCGCTTTAGAAGCTATGTCAGTCGGAGCGATACCAGTGCTTCCATACAATCTTACTACGCGGGAAGAATTTTTCCCATCGCAAGTATTTCCAGAATACACGTTTATAAAAGATTCTGAGTCGGCTAAAGATTTCATGTTGACTTTAATACGGGATAAAGGCATTATGGAGGATATGAAAAGTAGGCTTGTGAAACATTATCAAGATAATTGGAGTGAAAAACTCAGTGGGGTTGGCGTGGCCAAGAAGGTTTTGGAGGTTGTAAAATGACTAAACCCTACGTCGAACCCGAACTCTCCGTTTGTGTTCTCGACTTTTGTAAACCCTACGAAAGTCGGTTTCTTCTTGAATCCATTCGCCGCCACATTAAAATCCCTCACAAGATAATCTTTTGCGATAACGGTTCAAACGAGGAATACCCCGTTAAATTTCTCCGCGACGGACTGATTGACCAGCTTATCATTAATAAAGATTCTCTCGGCCTTGGTCTGGGCACGCGGGATGTAATCAATGCTTGTCAAAGCGAATGGTTTATTTACATGCAAAATGACCAAGTGTTTTATCGCGATTTTGCGGAAAATGATTTCTCGGCGCTCAAAAACCTCATGGCGACCCATGAGAACGTAAAAAGCGTTAGTTTATTTGGGTATAACTGCGGGGAGTATGTTTATAATGAGCGCGCCCACATTATGAAGACTTCGTTTTACAAGTCTTTAGAGCCGTTGAGTTTTGGCGGCGCTGGAAAATGGCATGAATATCCTTGGCGGGAAGGCCAGATTCAAGAGATTTACCGTAAAAATAATTGGGTTCACTTTTATGCTCCGCAAACTAGCTTCGTTCAAGATGGTGGTGTTTACGCTATTCGTGATATGGATGATGGTGGTGTTTTTCTTCACAGAACTGATACCAAGGCGGTTTTCGTCATTGTTCCGCCGAAAGAGAAGAATTCGATGTACCCGAAAGTGAATCAAGAAGAGTTTGAGCTTATGAAAGCGGGCAAATGGCAGGATGGGAGAATTCCTGAAATTGAATTGAAGGATAGTTTTACATGTTGGCAGAATTCGGAGTTGGTAAAACACGAAGCCGAATACGTGGCGGATTTGCGTAAGAGGTTTGAAAACAAGAGGAAGTAAAAAATGATTTCCATCTATTCCAGTTTTTTTAACGTAGAAAAAATGTCTTTCCCTTGGCGGGAGACTCTTAAAAATTGGCTAACTTTCTTAGATGGGCGCGGTGAAATTGCGATTGCCGCGAATACATCTATGGATAACACGCCGGAGTTAGTTGAAAATTTCTTTAAGAAATTTAAAGAGGATAATTTCAATAACGGGACGGTAACTAAAGTTGTTCGTACAGAAATTTCTTACGAAGACCCCGCGTTTGACGGAAAAATCAAAGCGGCGGCTTTGGCGGCGTGTTCCCAACCATTTTGCACTCTGCTTGATTGCGACGAACGTTTAGTACCGCAACAACGTGGTCAATGGTTTAAATTAACTAGGGAATTGGAAAAGAATTTGTCTATTGACGCCATCATGGTCCCAGTAGTAGACGCTTTTCAGGACGAATCCCATTACATGTGTGGCGGCCAGAGCTTGGTTCAAAAATGGTATCTTCACAGGAATTCCCCCAATATTACTCGTGGGGTAGTACGTTGGGCTTACCGAGAGAATGGGTCTATTGACATTAAGAAAAGCGATAGCTGCGAGTTAATTTACAAAGATTCTGGTGAATTAGTCCGCGCCGCTGGATTACTCGCCCCATTGCCGCACTTTATGCAAGTTTCTGCGCTTTCTAGCGGAGAAGTTCCTTTTGTCTGGCACCTTGGCTATTTAGATAAACAACAAAGGATTAAACAAGATGAATTCTGGCAGCCGGTTTGGCAGAACCGGGATAAGTCTGATGTGAAAACCGCGAAAAAGATTGACGAACTTGAAAAGATTCAGTATTATCCGCATAGATTATTGAGTTGGAAAACAAATTAAAATGAAAAAAGAAAATAAAATCATTGATTTCTCTCCGTTCGTTAATATAAGTGGGGCGGATAATATGGTATGGAGGTATATTGATTATTCAAATAGTCAATCTACTGAAGAAGGAGTGGTGGAGGAAATTTTTCGTTGAACTTTTGAAGAATTTGGAGAATTTCCCTAAAATTCAATAAATTAAAAATGCTGTCATTAAACCTCTGCGTATTCGATACCTCCAAAGGCCATTTTGGCCGCACTGATATTTATCAACGCATCATTAATTCTCTAACTGCGCAAGCTCCCCTTAGATTAGTTTTTAAAAATTTAATCGCGCATATTAAGGTTGGGGGTGAAAAAGAAGAGGCGGTTTTCCAAGAGCAAAAAAGGTTTTACGAAAGTCTTGGATTTACGGTAATTCGCAGTGAATCTGAGTGGAAACATTTCTCAGAAAGTCACCAGCGCGGCTATTCCGCCGATTTAGTTAAGGTTTATGGTAACCGCGATATTCAAAACGCGGACTACACCCTACATCTTGAATCAGATTGGTTGTTTACCATTAAATCTCGTCAACAGTTAATCGACGTATTTGGCGCGGCCATTAACTATTTGCGTAATAATCCATCCGTCGTTTCCGTGCGAATTCCCCGTTTTCAAAACGAGGTTGAGCGAATCAAGGGTTTAAAACAAAAGTTCGGTATTGACGCTGGGGTTTATCAAGATGAGATTTCTAACAAGTTTTATCGGACAAATGACAATTTATCATTAAACCCAAGTATCTTCCGCACTCGCGATTTGTGGGCTGCCACAAGGATTTTGAAACAGAATTTTGATAAGTTAAGCCACCACGTTGAAATGGGTTTTACTCACGCCTTCACACATTTGGCGGACGGAGAATATCCATTTGCGTTTTTTGACCCGGAAATTGTTGTCGCGAGGCACATTGGAACGGAATCAGTTGAAAAAGATGACCCGGTAGAAGGAGCTATTGAAAATTGAACCTCCCCTTTTCTTTCGTCATTTTGATAAAGATTACGCAAATCGGGTCGAAAATCTCCTTTTGGAATTTGAAAAACAGGATATTTTGGCAAAAATCCCACAAATTTCTTGCCTATAAAATCTCTTTTTTATTGCTTTTTCTCTCAATATAAATAACATAGTTTTTGCCGAAAGTCGCGTCTGACAAGGCGCGGCTTTTTTGGTGTAAAAAATTCTCTCTAACATGATTAACCAAGAAGAAATTCAAGTTGAAAATTCAATTTTTCTGGACTCTTTTTCCAAAGAAGTCTGGGAATCTACCTATAAGTATCATGAAGATAAAACGGTAGTAGATACATTCCGCCGGGTTGCCCGCGCCATTGCCTCGGTGGAGGCTACGGAAGAGCTTAAAAAAGAGTGGGAAGAGAAGTTTTTTGATCTTCTTAATGATTTTAAGATTACCGCTGGCGGGCGTATCTATTCCAATGCGGGAACTAATTTCAAGGGTACCACCGCTGTAAATTGTTTCGTCGGCCCTAAGCCCGACCATGATCAAGATTCTCTTGAGGGAATTTTCAAAGTTCTTCTCTGGCAGGCTCAAACGCTCAAGTCAGAGGGCGGTTGGGGGATGAACTTCTCGTTTATTCGTCCTCGCGGCTCTTACATTCACGGAATCGGCGTTGAGTCGCCCGGCGCGGTCAAGTATATGGAAATCTTTGATAAGGTTTCTGACGTTATCACTTCGGGTTCTGGTAAAGCGAATTCTAAAAAAGAGGGCAAAGGCAAGATTCGCAAGGGCGCTATGATGGGTTGTTTGAGCGTTAATCACCCAGACATTGAGGAATTTATCGAGGCGAAACTGCAACAAGGACGCTTAACTAAGTTCAATCTTTCCGTTCAATGCACGAACGATTTCATGGACCTTATCGATTCCCTGAAAGCCGCTAAAGCTCGCGGGGACGAAGAGTTTGTAAAAAATAACGACTTTTGGAGGCTTGAATTCCCCGACACCACACACCCCAATTATAAAGCGGAGTGGGATGGTAACTTCGCTAAATGGCGCGGCAAGGGGTATAACATGGTTGTGTATAAGACTGTTTCAGCCATTGGTCTTTGGGAAAAGATCATGAAATCGACTTATACACGCAATGACCCCGGCGTTCTTTTTACTGACATCGCTAACAAAACGCATTGTTGGAATTATGGCGAAAATAGTTATATCGCGGTAAGTAATCCGTGTCAACCCAAGTGGGCGACAGTTCTTACGAAGAACGGCGTTTCTACTATCGGTGAGGTTAATATTGGCGACGAAATCTGGTCTAAAGAAGGCTGGACAAAAATCGTAAATAAGTGGGGCACTGGAATTAAAGAGGTTTTTGAGTACAAAACCGAGAGCGGGGCTGTATTTAACGGAACTGAAAATCATCGCCTAGTCTCAAATGGGGCGAAGATTGAGGCTCGTTACTGCGAAGTTATTGATTGCTTTGGCGAAATCAAAAAGAACGCTCTTGAAAATATTAAATTGGGCGTTTACACGCATAACGTTTTCGACACCAGTCCTTCCAAGATTATCTCCAAGAAATTTATTTCCTCGGAAGAAGTCTTTGATATTACCGTAAATAACGAATCTCACACTTATTGGACCGGTGGATGTAATGTGTCTAATTGTCTTGCTGCGGGGACGCTCGTTAATACGCCTTTTGGGTGTAAAAAGATTGAAGATATTAAAGAGGGGGATTTAGTTAGCACTCTTCACCCCAACGGAAGCGAACCTGTAAAAACAGTTGAGCGTCACGCGGCGGTCGAGACGTTTGAAGTAAAATTCTCCGATGGCGGGGTTCAGTATGCAACGGCGTCTCATATTTATCACATTCAAAAAGAAAAAGATGGTAAAAAGTTTATTGAAAAACTGCGTTTAGACGAATTGAAGCCGGGTGATCGTGTACAAATTAAACTTTCAGAGAAGCTGAACAAAAATTCGTCTAGCAGTGACGATTCCGCCGCTATCGTTTCTATTAAATCCGTTGGGCAAAGAGAGGTTTTCGATCTCTTCTGTGAAGAATCTGACACATGGATTACCGACGGATATGTTCAACAGGGTTGCGGCGAGCAACTTTTGCCATTCGGCGCAATCTGCAACCTGTCCTCACTAAACCTTACCCAATTCATCAATTCCGATAACACCGGGTTTGACATGGATAAGATTCGTAAGTATGTTGCTTACGCAGTCCGCTTCCTTGATAACGTAAACTCCTATACTAATACGCCCCTGCCCCAATACAAAGACAGCGCCGAAAATCGCCGTCGTATCGGTCTTGGCATAATGGGTTGGGGTTCCTCGCTTTATATTCTCAAGGTTCCGTTTGCCTCCGACCGTGCCGAGGAAATCAAAAAAGATTTAATGCGAGTGTTTACCGACACGGCGATTGAAACATCTGTTAATCTCGCCATTGAAAAAGGCGCATTCCGTGATTGTGATAAAGAAAAACACGCGAACGCTTATTATTGGAAGCAAATTGGTCTGCGCGAAGATTTGATCGAGAAGATTCGTCAAAACGGGATTCGTAATTCCGCGCTTTTCAGTATTCAGCCTACGGGCAACACATCAATCCTCGCCAACGTGGTGTCTGGCGGCATCGAACCGGTATTCCTTCCGCAGTATATCCGCACGGTTATCGTTGCTAACCCGCCGGAAGAAGTTAAAAATCTCACGCCTAAATATTGGGAGGGGGATTTTACTCCAAACGCAACGTTTGTTTCTATTAAGGAGGGCGGCGACGATGTTCTTCGCGCCGAAATTAACGGGACTGTTTACAAAATCGACAAGAGTCGCGGGCTTACAAAAGAGGTTCTTTGTTTGGATTACGGCGTTCGTAAACTTAAAGAACGCGGCGAATGGGATGAGAAGGCAGATTGGGCCAAAACAGCTCTCTCTATTGGCGTAAACGAACACGTTCGCGACATGCGCGGTTGGGCTTTCTGGATTGACAGCGCGATTTCCAAAACATGTAATCTCCCGTCAGACTATCCGTATGAAGAGTTTGAAGATTTATATTTAAACGCTTATAAAACCGGAATTATCAAAGGCATTACTACTTATCGTGACGGGACAATGGCTCCGGTACTTTCAGCTGAAAAGAAAGATGAGAAAACCGCCGTTGGCGACAATCGCGCAGAAGGTAAGCTGAACAAAAATTCGGCTCCGAAGCGCGGTAAGGTTCTTAGGGGTGATTTCTATCACATTCTCTCTAAAGGAATTAAGTATTATGCCGCAGTCGGTTTTATGAATGATGACCCGTATGAGATTTTTACCGGGTTAAATTCAAATAACGAAGGCGACGCGATCTTTCCCAAGACTTTATCAACGGGAGAAATTGTAAAACACGCTGGCGGAAAATATGCGTTTAGAGCGCCCAATGGAATTGAATATCCGTTGACAAGCGCGTTCAGCGACCCCAATGTAGATGCTTTAACGCGAATGATTTCTACGTCATTGCGCCACGGCGTATCTATCGAATTCGTTGTTCAACAACTTGAAAAAACAAAGGGCGAATTCAGTTCCTTCGCTAAAATCCTTGGCCGTACCCTAAAGCATTATATCAAGGACGGTAAAAAGAGCAGTAAGAAATGTACTGAGTGTGGTGGAGATTTGGTATATAGCGAGGGGTGTCTAAAGTGCGCTAATTGCGGATATAGCAAATGTGGATAAGTTTCTAAGGTTAAATACATTTTGCAGTTAATTTGCGTTAAAAATTAGCTGCAAAATATTTCAACAAAATTCAAAAGAGGCGGCCTAAAAACCGCCTCTTTCGTGTAAAATTAAAATGTAAGCCTTTATTATTCTCTATCAACATGTGCGCAGACAACTTTCGTCCTGAAGACCAAAGCAATATCCCGGTTCTAACACTGCCCGAGGGCGGTTTTAAATCTCGGCTTCCAGAACATCTTCTGGCTGGCAAAACAGAGTCGGAGCAGTATATGTTAAACGAGATGAGCAAGATAGGGCATTATATTGAGTGGTCCAGTCAAGCAACGGTAACATTAAATTCTCAGTTACGTCATACAAATGGCAAGGTTGAAACGATGTGGGCTTTAAAAGAAATGTTGACTGGATATAAGGGGCTGGCGGTTGGTTTGTTCGCTGTAATTGGCGCGGCGTCTGGGGCGGTTGAAATTTTTAGTTGGGCTTCAAAATTTTTAGTGAAATAGTTTGAGAATATAGTTGACGCAATACACAACTTTTGTACAGTTGTGCTATGGCGACAAGGTTTCTTAAAGAATCGGATTTTTTACCTTTACAGGGCGGCGAGTTACCGGGGCTCTACCTAGGTATCTCTTATAGTCAGGAACAAATCGTTGACGAGGGTGTTGTATTACTTCGCTTCTTTGAAAGAAAGCGTTGGAAGAAAGTTTTGCGTTCTCCGGGTTCGGGCTTTGGAGTAAAAAAGAAACAATTTCTTCTGTGTACCCGCGTTAAAACGTCTAAATCTATAGATGATAGTATAAAAGCTGTTATTGAAGAATTTTCGCCCGCCCGTTTCTCTGGCGGCGAATTATCTTTATCACAGATTTCGATTTATAATAACGTTTTATCAAAACATCTTTCCGCTGGTTGTAATTACTCTTTTAAAAATTTGTCTAATGGATTTTACCCGATAGACATTTCCTTTCTTGATAACCTATCTCAAGAAAAATTCCCTAAAGATTTAGACGAAATGGTTTCGTGGGATAGCGGGTTTCAGCGTTGCGCAGGAAGTCAAAATAGGTGGGGGCTTTGGATTCTTTTTTGAATATGAATAAATTAATTAAATTGATTTTTAAAAATGAGATAAAATCTCGTTTATTTCTTTTCTCGTTTGCTGTTTTTATTTTGGTGATTGGTTATAATGCGGATGGGAATTTTGTAAAGTGTTTGTGTTTTTTAATAAGTGTCCCCCCTTTAACGTTTTGTCTTCTTTCTTCTGAAAATATTAAAATTATTTTTAAATATAAAGATGATAAATGAGTTAAATGATTTTAAAATCGAGCGGATTGTAGAACACGACGGTGTTGTTTTTCATTTTTCCGAAGCGGAAGGCGTAAAAATCCTCTCCTTTTCGTTTGATTTTAATCCCCCACAAAACACTAAAGAAAGTATAAAAGAGGTGGTTCAAAAACGAGTAAACCCCGCAATGCAGTGGGCGGCGCAAGAGGGATTTTTCGATAAATTCTTTGGAGAGAAAGATGGCGATAGTAATATTAGTTTCATTTATGCGCCGGGGTTGAATAAAACTGAAAATAAAAATGCAAGCCAAAGAGATTTCCACTAATATCTACCGTTGGATAAATAACGGGAAAACGGTTCAACAAAAATGGTTAATTGTGGCGGGACTTCCTTATTATGGCGGTAAACGGGGGCAATACGATATACCAGAAGCGCATTTGAATGAGGAACGGCCTTATACTGTTTGGACGCCAGTTAATGAAGAGTGGAGGGGTGTTGAGGAAACTAAATATTTTGATATGAGGGATTTGAAAAGGGGAGTTGTATGAATAGAGAAATTAAATTCAGAGTTTGGCTAAACGCTGGTTTTTACGGTTCTTCTAATTCACATTTTCATTATTTTGATATTTTTGATAAGCCTTTTATAAATTACTTATGTGATGCTAAATATTTAAAGGAAAATTTTGATAAAAAATTAGTGATTAATGGCCTTCTTTTTCAAGAACCTAAAATTCAGCAGTTTCCCGGCCTAAAAGATAAAAACGGTAAGGAAATTTATGAAGGGGATATTATAAAGAGACGAAACTTTTTTATTTCCGGTTTAGAGAGCGTTAAAAAAGAAGAGTATGATATTTTCGCGGTAGAATGGGCTAGTGCAGGCTTTTGGAACTTCGCTATTAACGACACGAATAAAACGCCTGCTCTTTTTGAAGTAATTGGTAACATCCACGAAAATCCAGAATTGTTAAAATAAAATTTCTTAAAAATAAAAATGCAACAAGAATCAAATAAAATTAAAAATATTGTAATTACCGGCGTAACGGGGCAAGATGGCTCTTATATGGCTGATTATTTATTAGCTAATACTCCGCATAGAATTTACGGAATGGTTCGCCGCACAGCTAAACCGGATTATTCCAATATAAAAGAAGCTCTTAAAAACCCCAGATTTTCTATTGTTACAGGCGATCTTTCAGACACTCATTCTATCGACACCTTAGTAAAAGAAATTAATCCTGATTATTTCATTAATCTTGGGGCGCAGTCTTTTGTTGGCGCTAGTTGGAAATTGGGAGAACAAACGATTGATGTTACAGGAATTGGTGTTTATAGATGTTTAGAAGCTATAAAGAAACACACGCCTAAATGTAAATTTTATTCGGCTGGGTCGTCCGAAGAGTGGGGAAAAGTTGTTTATAGTCCTCAAGATGAAAAACACCCTCTTTGCCCACAATCCCCCTATGGAGCCGCAAAGTGTTTAGCAAATCACCTCGTAAGGGTTTACAGGGAATCTTACAATCTTTTTGCAATTCATGGTCATTTATTCAATCATGAGTCGCCTCGTCGCGGAGCGGAATTCGTTTCGAGAAAAATTACCAAGGGGGTAGCCCGTATAGCCAATGCAATTAAAAATGGGCAAAATTTTGATCCTATTGAACTTGGAAATTTAAATGCAAAACGTGATTGGTCACACGCAAAAGATTTTATTGAGGGTATTTGGTTAATGTTAAACCAAGAAAAACCAGAAAGTTATGTTTTGTCTTCAAACGAAACGCATACTGTTCGTGAATTTGTGGAAAAAGCATTTGCGGCGGCGGGCCTTCATGGTAATTGGGGCTTTTGTGGGGAGATTGTTCCAGAGAATGAGGTTTTTACTCTTTCTACTGGGGAGATTTTAGTTCGTATTAACCCCGCTTTTTATCGCCCTGCTGAAGTGGACCTTCTCTGGGGCGATTCGACTCGTGCCCGCGTTGAGTTAGATTGGAAACCAAAGTATTCTTTCGATGAACTTGTAAGGTGTATGGTGGACAATGACATGGGCGAAATCGCCAATGAATATTCAAATAAGTCTTGACTTATTTCCGTAATTTCAAACAATATCCCGTACAAAAATCATGTATCTAATCAAACCTTCAGTTGAAATTATTACGCCGATTGACGCGCCCGCGATGATGGCCCGCATTGAAGCGGCGGCGCGAACGTGTTATCGCTCGGAAGCGAAGACTACGCCGGAAAGCGCACCCAAAATGATTAAGTCGCTTATTACTAGGGGGCACGAATCAGTCCTAGAGCACGAATCGATTAGCGTCCGTATCATTTGTGATCGCGGCGTTATGGCAGAACTTACGCGGCATAGGTTAAATTCGTTTTCTATCGAGAGTACGAGGTATGTTTCGTATAGTAAGCGGGGTATGACATTTGTAATTCCGCCTTGGGTAAAAATTAAAGAAAGCGAATTAAAAATTGAAGATCATGTCTTGCATAGAGACAGTTCGTGGAGTGAAGAGGATTTCGTATGGGTTTCGGCGATGTTTAGTGCCGAGCGTTATTATAATCACCTTTCAGGTCATTACAAGTGGACCCCGGAAAAAGCCCGCTCGGTTTTACCTAACAGCCTTGCTACAAATATCGTAACCTCCGCAAACCTCCGCCAATGGAGAAATGTTTTAAAACTTAGGACTGATCGCACCGCACATCCCCAAGCTAGGGAAGTTATGAATGATTTGTACGATAAGTTTATTGCGGCGGGGCTTGGTGTGTTTTTTGAGGATATTCAACCGTATCGCGAATAAAATATGCCAATCATCAACACTTACGCCCTTTGGCGCGATTCGTCAGAACATATTGAGCGCACCTTAACTCAATTAGATTCTTTAATATCCCTTCAAGGGTTCCAGTTTAATTTTTTCTTTTACGAAAACGACAGTAAGGACGACACAATCGCCCAGTTAAAATCTTGGAAGGAAAAGGTCGCGCCCCGCGCCACGGTAGAAATCCTTTCAGAAAAACTTAACGCGCCGCGTTTCGGTAGCGTTCCTAGTAATGTTAGGACCGCTATGTTATCTTATTATCGTAATAAGAATAAAGGAATGGGCGCAAAAGTTAATTCTGATTACTCCCTTGTTATCGACTCTGACCTTACATGGACTCAACAAGACTTCTTAGAGCTTTTCGGACAAATTCGTTTGCGCGACGACACGGTGATGGTGACTTCAAATTGCCGCCAAAACGTACCGGATTACGTTTTTGAACGCTCTCAAGAGTCTTATTACGACGTTTATTGCCTTCGCGACAAATGGGGGAATAACGGAATGTATTTTGCTGATTCTCCTTTTTACGACGAAAACGATAACGTAAAGTTTCTTGGCGGCGCGGCGGTGGAAATTAAATCGGGTTTTGGTGGCCTCGCTATGGTTAAATCCAATGTTTTCAATAAGATATATTGGAGTGCTGATTTCCACAGTGAACATGTAAACTTTTGTTATGACGCGGGGCGTTATGGAAAAATTCTCGCGGTTCCTACCAGCCGGCCTTTTGCGCAAATTGATTTGTCGAAATTGAACCTTGACAACTGTCGCAAAATTGCGCATGATGAGCGCGTGAATTATCAGAATGGAAATCAGTTGAGGGATGCGTCGGTTATGGATAAGTGGGTGTTTGGCGGGGCGCAGAAATAAAAAATGAAACTCTTCCTTTCCAGCATGTGCAATAATGTAGAATCAAATCTTCCTTTGATTCACGAATTGCTCGACCCTATTCTTTCCCACCTAGACGGCGTTATCTGGGTACTTCACGGCGAAGATTACAATACAAAATCACCCTGCGCCGAATACCTTGAAAGCGTAAAAGGTTCTGGACAAATCATTTATCGTACATGGGTAAAACGCCATGACGTTTCAATGAACGAACTTCTTTATACCGAAAAGGTTGAAGAGGGCGACTGGATGATTTATTGTGATCTCAATGAGTTGCCCGCTGTTGAATTTGTTTCTAAGATAAAGTCTCAAATCATTCCAATGTTGGAAGAGCGCGGAATTGATAATCTTGCTTATTACGGCAAAGCTTATCTCTTTAAATACAGTGAGGCGCTTCAATTCAAATACTCGCCGCATTGGGCTTTAACCGGGTTCAATCGCGGCGCTGATTACGCGTCTGTCGAACCAGATGAATTAAAAGTTCGTAAGAACATGCGCCCGATTCGCCGCGATAAATTCGAGTTCGTTTCGCATTATCTTTACTATTTCCTTTATCCGGCGGGTAGTAATCAAGCGTTACTCGGTCTTGATAAACGCGGCGGCGACATTGAAAAAATGTTTAGAGACCGCGAGAATCTGCGTCTCAACTTTCGCCGCGCTCTTAAAAAGAGGGGGTATGAGTTAAGTGTTGACGGGGTAGTTGCAATGATGTTTTATGGAATGGACGATGAAATGCGTCAGTTTGTTAATTCTGATAAAATCTTGAATGATGCTTATCGTTATTATATTCTTGGAGATAGGGATTTTAAAGATGACCACGATTGGAATAACATGGT
>ERZ795058.4663-NODE-4663-length-13089-cov-6.749348_pt1 | contig 13089 bp, 8 predicted proteins | sample MGYA00375142_ERZ795058 | MGnify/ENA primary metagenome ERZ795058 (study PRJEB30187, sample SAMN05720210) | activated sludge metagenome | isolation source: anaerobic digester from wastewater treatment plant | place: Japan | collected 2015-04-20 ...
GGTTCGGCGTAAAAACAGCGCAGTCGATATTGAAATAGCGGTCGGTCACGGCATCGAGCAACTCGTCCACCGTCGTGCCCTTCAGTTCGGTCAGCCAGCGCGTCCCCCGCTCGCCCACGCAGGATTCCTCGCCCACGATGACCGCCGCGGACGATTCGACGAGCAGGGGGAGCTTCCAGTTGGGGACGGCCATGGGACACCCCGAAACCAGCAAGCGCCTCGTCCCCTTCGGAAAGACGCCGATCCCCTTTTTCACCCGTTCCTCCAGTTCGTCGCAGAGCTTGTTGACCGACTCGGTGAACCGGAGCGGATCGTCGTAGAAAAAGACCTGGTTGACGAGCAGGGCGTCGAGGCCGGAGATGGGCGCCGGGTCGGCGGCGCGAAGCGCGGCGAGCCTTTTGACGGCCTGCCGTTTCGCATTGACAACCGCGATCCCTTCCCGGAGCGATTCGGCGGTGATCTTCTTGCCGCTGACGCCTTCCAGTTTGGCCGTGAACTTGCGGTATTCCTCTTTCAGCAGGGCCTTGCCCGCATCTGTTTTCATCTGAGGAAGGTCCATGACGTAGAGGTCTTTCACCAACGGGGCCAGGATTTCATACGACTTCTTCTTGCCGTCGCAGGTATTTTCTCCGACCACCACGTCGCTCGCCTCCAGATAGGGGCAGACCTTCCCCAGTTTGAACCCGAAGGCGGACTTGATGAGGGAACAGGTGTTCCTCGGCAGCACCGTTTCGGCCCCCTCGAAGTTGAATTCCGCCCCGGCGCACAGGCCGACCGAAACGCCGTCCACGGCCAGGATCAACTCTTCCGGAACGAACACGCAATAGGAGCCGATCACTTTTCGGCCCTGCGCCTTGGCGTCCATAAGCTCCTTTATGCGCATGCCATGCACTTCGCTCATGACGAAATCAAAATACTTCATCCCCTCCGGGCGGTTCTTCTGCGTAAGGAAGATGTCCCTGTACGCCCCTCCCAGAACGGAGAGAAGGGCGTCATGCCCCTTCAGGTCGAGCCCGAGTTCCGCCCACATCTTTGTGTAATCCGTCATGCAAAACCTCCTTCCATTGAATTTCTTGATATTCCTGGACGCACCGCGATTGGCGGCGACAAGACGCAGCACCTCTTCGGATGCAGGTTTGCGGGATTGGAGAGTCCGACCGTGCTACAGAGTCGAAGGATAGCCACTGCAAACGAACCCTGTCGATAGGGGCATAGCTGCCTCAGAACCGTCCGGTGGACGACGGTCATCTTCCGGGATACATTTTGGGGATTGAGATATTGGGGGAGCAAATCGCCTCCTGATTGCGCCATGCCGCGATCTTCGCGGCAAGACACTCAGGGGGCTAAGCGGTCAGCTCAGAAGAAACGGCAGGACGACATCTTTCGGAGAACCGCCCGGGTTCTCTGTCATCGCCTCATATTAAGGGTATTAAGAATAATAAATTACGCACTGTTATCACTCTAGATGCATCCTTGCAGGATTGGTAAACCGCCGTTAAGACGATTTATTTTCATAAGGGAATTGTCATTACATGTCAAGAAAATATTAGGCTCATCCAAGATTGCAGCACTTCATCTCTTGCACAGGACCTGCCTTATTCTTGTGGAAAATCTTGGTCATTACCTTTCAAAAGGTATCCCCTGCTTTCTTACATTTCCTTTGCTGGGCTTGGGTTAGAAAAGCGAAATAACTAATCGAAATTTGGAGTTTTTGTTATACCCCCTTATCCCGCGTTGTCTTAGCCATGCGTTCAGGGTCTAGGGTGAAATGCTCCATCCTGGTTTTGACACCACTTAACCAGAAGAAAATTAAGACTTTTATTCCTTCTCTACTGATTCACCGCTCCCGGCTTAAGTGTTTTTTAAGCTTTTTGTATTTAGCACCGAAATTGTCTGGAAGGATTCCTTCCATGCCTTCAGGGCTAGCCGGTTCTTCTGTGCTTGACATTTATAGGCGAAATACATAATAAAATTATGGGTATTGATCGATATTGTCAAGAAACCCCATCCACGATCCCAGATTAATACTTGACATTCAATATCAATACACGTAAATAAATTACGTGTTACGATGATAAACGTCAAGAAGTGATCCGATGAAACTCGAATATTTTTTCAACCGACATCCGGTTTTTACGGGTGATGAGCTTGCTGTTTTCCTTGCCTCCAAAGGCCCGCACAATCCCAGGACGCAGGAGGCTCTATTGCTTTATCACGTGAAGTCGGGCCGGTTGGTCAGAGTGCGTCGCGGTCTCTATGCTGTTGTTCCGCCCGGGGCGTCTGCCGCATCCTATCCCGTCGATCCCTTCCTCCTGGCCTCGCGGATGACGAAGGACGCAATACTGGCCTATCATACAGCCATGGAGTTCCACGGCAAGGCCTATTCGGTCTACGAGCACTTCACCTATCTTTCCACCGCCCCTGCTCGGCCCGTCAGCTTCCGGTCCCAGCAGTTCAAGGGGGTCCGCTTTTCCCGTGCCCTGCCTCCTCAGGTCGCTGCCTCCTTCGGTGTGGTCAAGGCCGACCGCGCGGGCCTGGAGGTCCGGGTGACAGGTATAGAGAGGACCTTCGTGGATGTCCTCCACCGGCCCGGTCTGGCCGGGAGTTGGGAGGAGATATGGCGCTCCCTTGAGTCCGTGGAATTTTTCGATCTCGACAAGGTGGCTGCCTACGTGCAGCATCTGGGCAACGCCACGACCGCGGCCAAGGTCGGCTTCTTCCTGGAGCAGCACCGGGAAAGCCTGATGGTAGACGAGGCGCACCTGAAGGTCCTCCGTGACCTCCGGCCACAGCGCCCCCATTACCTGGAACGCAGCCAGCGGAAAGCGGGGCACTTCGTGGCCGCCTGGAACCTCGTCGTTCCCCAAGAGGTCTACGAAAGATCGTGGGAGGAACCCTAATGAAGATCTCCCCTGAAACGCTCGTCGCCCAAGCGGAGGCCACCGGCTTTCGTCCGGACATGCTGGAAAAGGTCGCATTGCTGCTGCAACTGCTCGATGCCGTCCGTAGCCATCCCTTCCTGAAAGACAAACTGGTCCTCAAGGGCGGCACGGCCCTGAACCTCTTCATCTTCTCCGTTCCCCGCCTCTCGGTTGACATCGATCTCAATTACGTGGGTGCGGCGGACCGGGAAACGATGCTCTTGGAACGGCCCAAGGTCGAGCAGGCCCTGCAGGCGGTCTTTTCCCGGGAGGGATACACGGTCCGACGCGTGCCCACGGAGCATGCGGGCGGCAAATGGCAGCTCCGATATCCCAGCGCCGGCGGCCAGGGCGGCAACTTGGAGGTGGATGTCAATTTCATGTTCCGGATTCCCCTGTGGCCGGTGCAGCGGATTGATTCACAGGTTGTAGGAATCTGGCAGGTTACAGGCATCCCGGTGGTGAACGTCCACGAACTCGCGGCCGGCAAGCTCTCTGCATTGCTCTCGCGGCGGCAGGCGAGGGACCTGTTCGATTGCAGCAACCTCTTCCGTCTGGGCGGCCTTGATCGGGACCGACTGCGCCTGGCCTTTGTGGTCTACGGCGCCATGAGCCGCAAGGACTGGCGAACCGTTGCACTGGCGGATGTGGATGTCGATCCCGCCGATCTGGAACAAAAGCTCATCCCTATGCTACGGACCGCAGGGAGCGATGAGATCCGGAAGGATCGCTTCGGCAAGGGCCTTGTCGAGGACTGCCGCAATCTTCTTGTCGGCCTGCTGCCCTTCACCGCGCCTGAGCAGGAATTTCTCAATCGGATCCTGGACAGGGGCGAGATTGCTCCTGAGTTGCTGACCGGCGATGAAACCCTGCAGAACCGCATCCGGCGCCATCCGCTTCTGGAGTGGAAAGCCGTGAATGTGAGAAACCACAAGAAGGGTCGCTGAAAATCCATTCCTTTCCAAGGAGGCATAAAAAAGGTTCTCAGGAGTGATCCAGCCTCCACCCCTCGATTTTTTGGTCATTACTTGGTCATTACTTTACAAAAAATATCCCCTGTTTCCCTTGCATTTCCTTTGCCCGCCTTAAGTAAGAAATACGGAAATGTTTTTCACTCCGATTTCCCAGCATCGGACGAGGATGACGAGTTAGCAATAAAAATGGATGCCAGATGAGCCGCAACGTCCGTCCGGTTTTCGGATGACAATTCGATTCCGGAAAGCGGAATCGAACTTGCGGTGTACTTGGTTCTGGTTCGGTGGAAAAACCTCCCCAACTATAAACATACCACGCAATAATGCCGCCAAGCCGCTCCTCCCGCTTGATCGGACCTACCGGCTTAGCCCGGAAATCGGCGGATATGATGTTGTTGCCTATCCCCTGGTGAGGACGTTGGGTGTGGTAGTAATCGAGCCAAACACGGTTGATGAGAGGGAGGCTGCCTAACGTTCTCCCGTTCAAGCGACGTGATCAACGACAATTAAAACTCCCATGCGTGCAAAATAGTTGACGTTGATCTCGAGCGGTCGTTTCGCTGCACCCTGGCCTGTTCAGCGCCCTAGGCGACTACCTGATTTCACACATTTCGGCCAAATATCATTGGCACTTATGTGTTGATGCAAATCCGCACCCTCCAGTGGCAGCCGATGACAAGCCAACCTCTAGGAAATTCTGTTACGATTCACTGTGCGATCTACTGGCCCAGTCTGCCTAAATCCACACTTACTTTGACATTCTCCCATTCCTCTGTTCCACGCTCTGCAGCGCTGCCTTATGCCATGGCTCCTATCGTTTTGCGGAAGCGGGTCAGGGCGACGATGAAGAACACCGTACCGATCGCAACGAGGGCGAAAAACTGCGGCCACACCACTTCCAGGCCTGCGCCACGGTAGAGAATCGCCTGGGATGCGGATACGAAGTGAGTGGTCGGTGCGGCCAGCATCACGTTCTGGGCGAATTCCGGCATGCTCTCGCGCGGCGTTGTGCCCCCCGACAGCATCTGCAGCGGCAGCAGCGTCAGCATCATCAACAGACCAAATTGCGGCATCGAGCGTGCCAGAGTTGCCATGAAGATGCCCATCGAAGTGGTCGCGAACAGGTGCAGCCCCGAGCAGAACAGGAACAGCAACACCGAGCCTTCGATCGGCACACGCAGCACGCCTTGAACGATAAAAGCCAGTGAAAAGGCCGTTGCCAGCAGGACCACCAATCCCATCGACCAGACCTTGGCGAGCATGATCTCGCCGGGGGTAACCGGCATCACGAGCAAATGCTCGATGGTGCCATGCTCGCGTTCGCGGATCAGCGCCGCACCTGAGAGAATGATCGACAACATAGTGACGGCGTTGATGATCTCCATCAGCGAGCCGAACCAGGCCGGCGTCAAGGCCGGGTTGAAGCGCGCGCGCAAAACAAGATCGACCTGCTGCCTGGCGTTGCTGCGGTAACGTTGGACGAACTCGCTGACTTCATCGAAAGTGATTTGCTGGATATAGCCGCTGCCGGTAAATGCTTGGCTCATCCGTGTCGCGTCGACATTGAGCTGTATGACAGGGCTGCGTCCGGCCAGCACATCGAGCTGGAAGTCCGGCGGAATATCGAGTGCGAAGGTAAACTCGCCGGCATCCATGCCCGGATCGACCTGAGTCAGGGATATCCTGCTCGGTGTCATGAAGTGCGGGGGATAAAAGGCCGAGGTGATACGCTCCGACAGCGGCGATCGGTCTTCATCCACGATCGCGATCGCCGCCTTGTGCAGGGAATCGGGCATTGCGGTGGCGGCAATGTAGACTGCCACCGTGAAGGAATATGCAATCAATACGAGCATGATCGGGTCACGGACCAAGCTCCACAGTTCCTTGATGCCCAGGCGATAGATATTGGACGCACGGCTCATCGTCAAGTATCCTGTTTCTTCAGTAGAGCAATCGACAGCACGATAATGACCGGAACCGCCAGCAGCATCGGGCCGAACAAGGCGTACAGGTCGGATAATGTCAGCGCCTTGCTGAACACACCGCGGCTGATTGTGAGGAAATACGTGACCGGATAGATCCGCCCAATGACCGCACCGACACCCTCCAGCGAGGACACCGGGTTGAGCAGGCCGGCGAACTGAATCGCCGGGAGCATGGTGCCGATCATGGCCACGAACATCGCCGCGATCTGGCTGCGTGTGAAGGTGGAGGCGAATAGGCCGAAGCCGGTGGCAAAGAGGACGAAGATCAATGCAGCCAGGGCCAGAGTAACGAAACTGCCCTTCACCGGGACGCCGAGCAGGGCGATCGCCAGCAGCGTCATCAGCAGGAAATTCACCATCGCCATAACGATGTAGGGCAGTTGCTTGCCGAACAGGAACTCGGTTCGGGTAACCGGGGTCACATAGAGGTTGATGATGGAGCCCAGCTCCTTCTCGCGCACCACCGAAAGCGCGGTCAGCATGGCCGGAATCATCAGCAGCAAGAGCGGGATCACCGCCGGTACCATAGCCGGCAGGCTCTTCACGTCCGGGTTGTAGCGAAAGCGCGTCTCAATAGCGGCAGGCCCGGCTACGGCGTCCTGGCCGAGCCGGGTCTTTGCCATGTCGACCAGCCAGGCCCGGTGCATCCCCTGCACGTAACCCTTCACGGTTTCAGCGCGCGAGGGCATCGCGCCGTCGATCCAAGCGCCGATCTGGACCGGGGTGCCGCGCTTCACGTCGCGGGCAAACCCGGGCGGGATCTCGATCGCAAGCGACAGCTCGCCGTTCCGCATGCGGCGGTCGAGGTCATCGTAGCCAATGATCGGCGGATGCTCGACGAAATAGCGCGATCCGGAAAGGTTCAGCGTGTAGTTCCGGCTCAGCGAGGTCTGGTCGCGATCGAGCACCGCGAAGCTGAGAGCCTCCACGTCCATATTAATGCCGTAGCCTATGACGACCATCAACAGCAGGCTACCCAGCAGCGCCAGCGTACCGCGCACCGGATCGCGCTTCAGTTCCAGCGTCTCGCGGAGCGAGTAGCTAAAAGCGCGTGCCGCACTGAAACGGCGACGGTGCGTTGCACCGGACGGCCCGCGAGCCTTACCGGCGGCCGTAGCAGGAGAGGCGATGGCCGCGCTTGCAGAGGGTTCCGCCTGCTCGCCTTGCGCGCCGGCATCCTCCAGGTAGGCAATGAAGGCCTGTTCCAGCGTTGCGACACCTCGCTTCTTCACCAGCTCGGCCGGGGCGTCGCTGACCAGCACCTGTCCGGCGTGCATCAGCGAGATGCGGTCGCAGCGTTCAGCCTCGTTCATGAAGTGTGTCGAGATGAAGATCGTGACCTGATCCGTGCGTGCCAGGTCGATCATGAACTGCCAGAAGTTGTCGCGGGCGATGGGGTCGACTCCCGAGGTCGGTTCATCGAGAATAAGGAGTTCCGGTTCATGCACCATCGCTACCGCCAGCGACAGGCGCTGGCGGATGCCCAGCGGCAGATTGTCCGGCAGGGTTCCGAGCACGCCGCTGAGGCCGAAACGGGACACCATGGCCTCGACCCGCGGCGTAATATCCGCTTCCGGTACGCTGAACAGGCGCGCATGCAGAACCAGGTTCTGATGCACGGTGAGATCTGAGTACAGGGAAAATGCCTGCGACATGTAACCGACGCGCCGTCGCGTGGCGATGTCGTGCGGGTCCACCTCGCGGCCGAAGAGCCAGGCCCGTCCCTCGCTCGCCGGCAGCAGGCCGGTGAGCATCTTCATCGTGGTGGATTTGCCGCAGCCGTTGGAGCCGAGGAAGCCGAAGATCTCTCCGCGGTGGATGCGGAAGCTCACGTGGTCCACGGCTGTGAAGTCGCCGAAACGCATGGTCAGATCACGGGCCTCGATGGCGACCTCTGCATCCTCGCGTGCAGTGAGGGGCGGTACCACGACGGCCCGGTGGCCTCGCTTCTTCTCTTCCGGCAGCAGTGCTATGAATGCCGCTTCCAGCGATGCGGTGCCGGTCCGCTCGCGCAGTTCCTGCGGCATTCCGGTGGCCAGGATACGGCCCGCATCCATCGCCACCAGCCAGTCGAAGTGCTCGGCTTCGTCCATGTAGGCGGTAGCGACGATCACGCTCATCCCGGGTCGCTCAGCGCGAATGCGCCCAATCAGATCCCAGAACTGGCTGCGTGCCAGCGGATCGACACCGGTGGTCGGCTCGTCGAGGATGAGCAGGTCCGGGTCGTGGATCAATGCACAGCACAGGCCCAGTTTCTGTTTCATGCCGCCCGAAAGTTTGCCCACCGGACGGCTGAGAAAGGAATGGAGGCCGGTGGCGGTCGTCAGTCCGTCGATGCGCCGCCGACGCTCGGCTGCGTCGTGGCCGAACAGGCGTCCGAAAAACTGCAGGTTTTCCTCAACGGACAGGGTCGGGTAGAGATTCTTGCCGAGTCCCTGCGGCATATAGGCGATGTGCGGGCATACTTGATTGCGGTGACGCACACTGGCCATGCTGCCCCCCAGCGCCTCCACCCGGCCCGTCTGGACCACACGCGCACCGGCCACCAGCGACATCAGGCTGGACTTGCCGACGCCGTCCGGGCCGATCAGGCCGACCGTGCAGCCTGCCGGGACGTCGAGGCTTACGGCGTCAAGTGCCACCGTCTTGCCGTACCGCAGGCTGACGTCTTGCAGGCGAGCCACAGGCTGCCTCGCGGACGGCAGAGTGTCGGCTACGGGGTCACGCTCACTCATGGCGTAGCTTTCACCTGCAAATGGTCCGGCCACGCAGCAGCGGGATCCAGCCTTATATAGGCCATGCCGGGTAACCCAGTCTTCACATAGGTGATATGTTTTCTGAGCAGATCCACCGGGATCTGCGCCCGGATGCGAAACATCAGCTTCTCGCGCTCGCTGGCCGTTTCCACGGTTTTGGGGGTGAACTGGGCCACATTGGCAACAAACGACACGTTCGCCGGGATCACATACTGAGGGGCCGCGTCGAGCACCAGCCGCACCTCGGTGCCGATGGCGACCCTTCCTGCCGCAGCTGTCGGCAAGAAAAAGGTCATGTAGACATCGCTCAGGTCCACCAGGTTCAGCACGCGGCCACCGGCGCCGAGTACTTCGCCGGGTTGAGCCACACGGTACTGCACCCGCCCTTCGCGTGGAGACTTGAGGGCGCTGTCCTTGATATCGGCCTGGATACGTTCGACCGTGGCCCTTGCGGCTTCGACGGCCGACTGAGCGCCGGCAATCCCGGAGCGCGCCGTCGCGATGGCCGCCTCAGCCGCGGCAAGCTGAGCACGAGCCGCGCTGACGGCGGCACCGGCACTCTGGACCCGCGCATTGTCGTCATCGGCTTCCTGTTGCGAACTGGCCCCTTCATAAGAGAGAGTTGATGAGCGGGTCGCACGCTTCCGGGCGACGCCCAGTTCGGCCTCACGCTGCCCGACCACCGCTTGCGCGGCCGCTTTTTCGCTTTCGCGCTGCGAGAGTTGACTCCGCGCCGTCTCGACGGCGCTTGCTGCCTGGTTAAGCTGCGCTTCGGCCTGTCGCTTCTGTGCTTCAAGGACTTCCGTGTCCATCGTCGCAACGACCTGCCCGGCGGAGACCAGATCCCCTTCCCGTACCAGGATATCCTTCAGCCGACCGGCTGTTTTTGTGGCCACGTCGATCTCGACCGCCTCAATACGGCCGTTGCCGCTGACAAGACCCTTGTTTCGGTCATCCACGACAAATTTCTGCCAAGAAAAGACACCCAGGGCACCCAGAAACAGTAACCCTGCGATTCTGATCAACCATTTCTTCTGCTGCTTCGTCATGGCCATCTTTCCCACCGTTTCACGAAGCTCATCGTGCCGTTTAAATTATTTCACCTTGGGCGCAGTACCGCCGCCCAGGGCCGCATAGAGGTTCACGCTGCTGGACAGCAGCACCCGCCGCGCCTGCACCAGCGCCTGTTCGGCCTGAAATCGGTCGCGTTCTGCATCTAGAACCTCAAGGTACGGTGCCGCACCGCTTTGATAACGTAACTCGGCCAGACGCGCACGTTCTGTCTGAGCCGCCAGGGTCGCCTGCTGGGCAACGACCTGCTCAGCGAGCCAGTGACGCCCGGCCAGCGCGTCAGCCACTTCTCGAAAGGCGCCTTGAATCGCTCGCTCGTAGTCAGCGACAGCTATATTGCGGCGTACTTCCGACAAGTCGAGATTGGCCAGATTGCGACCCCCGTCAAAAATCGGCAGCGACACGCTCGGCGAAAAACTCCAGACGTTGCTGCCCGAGCCAAACAGACCGTTCAATTCAGCGCTGGCCGTGCCTACGCCGCCGGTCAGCACAATACGCGGGAAAAAGGCCGCGCGGGCGGCGCCGATGTCGGCATTGGCCGACTTCAAGCGATGCTCGGCAGCGATGACATCCGGACGGTTAAGCAGCAAATCGGAGGGTAGTCCAACAGAAATTTCATTTACAAAACCCGGTTCAATCCGGGACAACGGCCGGGTCTCAAATGCGAGGGGGACGCCGACCAGAAGCGTCAACGCGTTGCGGTTTTGATCCCGCCTGCGCAGTAACACCGCCAGGTCGGCGCGCGCCTGATTGAACAGTACCTCTGCTTGGACGGCATCCAGCTTCGAGGCGTACCCCACCTCGTATCGTCGCTTCATGATACGATAGGATTCAGCGCGGGTGGTAAGCGTAGATTGCGCGATGTCGATCAGTTCGTCCAGTTCCCGCTCGAGGAGATACGTGTTGGCAACCTCTGCGATCAGACTTATGACAACAGCGCGACCGGCTTCGTCCGTTGCAAGGTAGGATTCCAGCGCCGCGGCAGAGAGGTTTCGTACCCGGCCCCAGAAATCAAGCTCCCAGGCGGTGAGATTCAGGGTGGCCTGGTATTGTTCCGAAGTCATGGCGCGCCCGGTCAACGACAAGTCGCCCGGCACTCTCGTCCGCTCACCCACGGCGTCGGCACTGATGCTGGGGAACTGTTCGGCGCGCACGATGCCGTAGCGAGCACGAGCCTCCTCCACCCGCTGCATCGCGATTCGCAGATCGCGGTTGTTCTCCAGGGCTTTCGCGATTAATGCCTGGAGTCTGATGTCTGCAAAAAAATCGCGCCAGCCAAGTCGGTCAGCAGCCGGAGCGGTCTGTGTCGCTGCACCGTTCACTCCGGGATAAACCGCAGCTGTAGGCAGAGCAGGCCGTTCATAGGTAGGAGTCAGCGAACATCCGGTCACGACCGCAAACAGGACTCCAAGGAAGATCTTTCTATGGGTCATCTTTCGACTCTATGCTGGATTGTTTGGACTCTGTTCTCCGTCGCAGCTCTCTCACATACCTTTTATTTTATTAGCACAATTCCCGAGGTAGTGTAAATTTTTCGTGTAAATTCGTAGTGGGTGAAAAAAAGGCGCTTTTCCTTTAAAAGGGTTTTGCCCAAAACCTAAATAAAAGGAGAAAGCGCCATGAAACTGGAGATCACCGTATCCGAAGTTAAAGAGATTTTCAAGGCAATAGAGTCCAAGTCAATGATTTCAATTTGACAAAACCTCTTTGAAGAAATAGAAAGGAGTCATGGACATTGTGCTCGCTCGCATTGCCCAATCTGTTGTCCTGTTTTTCTCCATTTCAACACTTGCCTGTGGAGGCGGTGGAGGCGCACCTGCAGCCGATCCGGCCCCGCCAAAACCGCCCCCTGTTGCATCCGCAACCGGCCTCTACCTGTCTGATCTTGACCCGGCAGAGAGAACCGTCCTTGAAAGTTTCAAAATCGTGCCTAATATCATCGGGGATCGGGTTGCTTTTCTTCATGTCTCGGAATCCAGCGATATGATTAATTTCACCGAGACTAAATCGGATGTAGTACCGCCGTCCTTAGAGGAACAGAAGATTGGGGATTACGGGTTCCAGCGATTATATGAGCCATCCATCCTCAAGATAGGTGGAAAATACCATATCTATTACGGGCATTATTACGCATCATCCGAGCACCCGCATCCGATTTTGGGGGGAATAGGGGATTATGTTTTGCCTTCCAAGAAGGACAGTTCCGAAAAGAAATTAAATAAGATTTAACCGGCCGCTACCCGTTGCGCTCTCGTCTTGTATCTCGGCAAATCTTTCTGTGCCAGATAATCCGCCTCATGCCTCGCTATTTTTTCGGCAAGGTGCTTCCGGGCCGTTTCTTCCCCGAACACATTTATGGAATGATTTATCCACGCATCAGGATCAACAACCACATGGGCGAGGATCGCCATTTCTTCCGCTGTCAATTCCATAAGCCCTCCTAATCGGTCTGCTGGGTGCCCGCCTCCTGCCGGATTGAAATATAGGCCGTGTCAGAAGCATCCATGTCTGCAAGGACCGAAAGTTGAAGCGAGTATCCACCATCTGAATAAAGCACGTTCCCCACGAGGGTAGCATAGTCCCGGTTGCTCGTTTTTATGGTCCAAGAGGTCTTGGGCCATAAGCGCCCCGAAATGACCCGCCGCTATGCCAAGAGGACGGCAAAGAGAATCGGAGAAGTGCTGAGTATGAGGAGAAAGTCTTGCGGTAGAGTTGCGGTAGAGTCCGCACAAGATAAGGATGCGGAATCACAAAAGAAATTGGTGGAGGCGGCGGGAGTTGAACCCGCGTCCGGAAATATTCCACCGCAGTATCTACATGCGTAGCCTTCGTTTTAAGTCTCGCGCCCGGGGCCCCCGAAGGCGGGGTCCGTCTGGCGCCAGCCCGTTTTGATTTCGCCTCCCCCTCTACGTGCGTCCTGGTTCGGCTATCCTGCCCGGTTCACGCCCTTACCCGCCCCGACAGGCGAAGACGGAAGGACGGCCGCCTCTAGGCGGCTAACGCGTAATCGTAATTGGCGTTTGTGTGTTTTCCTGCCTGTTTAACGAGGCCTGGCAGGACCTCGGCATGCAACTGTCAGCTTCCATATCCCCGTCGAAACCGGTACGCCCCCCTTTCGGTTGGAGATGATTCCGCGGATATGATGACGGTGTAAATATATCCCTCGCCCGTCCGGTTGTCAAGGAGGTGTAAGCCTCAGTATTTAAACACCTTATGTCTTTGCGCCTTTGCGCGGGCAATAAAATATGGGGGTCAGGCCTTGAATTTGATGTTGCTGAAATCGGGGTCCGCTGTGCTTCGGAAATGAGCTCAATGTCAAAATTCAAAGGCCTGTTGCCCAAACAGTCCAGCGGTTTTCCGGAAATTTTCGGTGCGCGGGTGG
>ERZ795058.4670-NODE-4670-length-13078-cov-7.386317_pt1 | contig 13078 bp, 14 predicted proteins | sample MGYA00375142_ERZ795058 | MGnify/ENA primary metagenome ERZ795058 (study PRJEB30187, sample SAMN05720210) | activated sludge metagenome | isolation source: anaerobic digester from wastewater treatment plant | place: Japan | collected 2015-04-20 ...
GGCGTAAGCCAACAGATTTACAGTCTGCCCCCTTTAGCCACTCGGGCACCCCTCCTCAGCGAACCGTCAATTATGCCAGCTTTTTCCCGGTTTTGACAACCAGCCCCGAAAACTTCTACCAATCGACGGGCGCAAGACCTTGCCTCCCGAGGTAGGCATTCGCGAGACCAAAATGCCCGCAACCTATGAAAGGCACCGGCGGGCGCAAAGCCGACAAGGGCGAAGGGTGATTGGCTGTCAACACGAGATGGCGCCCCAGGCCGCATCCGGCTTCGATGAGGCCTTGCTTGGACTGGGCATGCGCACCCCACAACATGAACACCACCGGCTGCGGCAAGCCGGAAACGGCGGCCAGCACCGTGTCCGTGAGGGTTTCCCATCCCTGACGGGCATGGCTGGCCGGCTGGCCTTCTTCGACCGTCAGGCAGGTATTGAGCAGCAGTACACCCTGGCGGGCCCAGCGCAGCAAGGATCCACTGGCCGGCAGGGGCAACCCCAGATCCCGCTGCAACTCCTTGAAGATATTGCGCAGGCTCGGCGGTTGCCGCTGGCCTTCGGCCACCGAAAAGGCCAGTCCTTGCGCCTGCCCGGCGCCGTGGTAGGGGTCCTGTCCCAGAATAACCACCCGTACCTCGAACAAGGGCGTCAGTTCAAAGGCCCACAACGGCCGCGGGGGATAGACCACGGCACCCGCTTCCAGGCGGCTGCGCACAAACGCACCCAATTCCTGCGCGGATGGACTGGCAAAGAAGCCATCGACCAGCAATCGCCAGTCAGGCGCCACCGGCCAGCGAGCCGGCTGCCATGCGGTCAGTCGATCGGCGCCGTCGCCGGGGTCTGCGGCCATTTCCGTCCAAAGGGCTGTCTGGGCTTGGTTCACGTGCATCGTGCGGTGTCCAACCCGGTCGCTCGCCCGACTTTCTGGGCGTCAGGCGAACAGCTCAGCCAGCGCCAGGCCCGGATCGGGCGCCCGCATGAAGGCCTCCCCCACCAGGAACGCATCGACTTTCGCGTCGCGCATGGTCCGCACATCGGCACGGCTCAAAATGCCACTCTCGGTCACCAGCAGCCGCCCGGGCGGCACGTCGGCGCGCAGAGCCAGTGTGGTCTGGATCGAGACCTCGAAGGTTCGCAGGTTCCGGTTGTTGATGCCGATCAGCGGCGTCTTCAGGCGCAGTGCCCGTTCGAGCTCGGGGCGGTCGTGCACTTCCACGAGCACAGCCATGTCCAGGCTGCGGGCAATGGCCTCCAGATCGGCCATCTGCGCGTCATCCAGGCAGGCGGCGATCAGCAGGATGGCATCGGCACCCATCACGCGCGATTCGTAGATCTGCCAGGCGTCGATCATGAAATCCTTGCGCAGCACCGGAAGCTGGCACGACGCGCGTGCCTGCTTGAGGTAGTCGACATTCCCCTGGAAGAACTGGCGGTCGGTCAACACGGACAGGCAGGCGGCGCTGACCACCCCGTCCCCTTCGGCATAGCTTTGGGCAATGTCGGCCGCGATGAAATCCTCGCGCAGCACACCGCGGGACGGGCTGGCCTTCTTGACTTCGGCAATGACGGCGGCCTGACCGGCGGCAATCTTCGCGCGCATGGCCCCGACGAAGTCGCGCGTCAGCACGCGGCTTTCCGCATCCGCCCGCATCACGTTCAGCGGCGTCTTCTTCTGGCCGGCAGCGACTTCTTCTCGCTTGACGGCCACGATCTTGTTCAGGATGTCACTCATGGTCAGAGGGTTCGGTCGAGCCGTTCTTCAGTACTTTCACAATCACGCGGTGCATCACCAGCGCCACCACCAGGAACAGCAGCGACACGCCGATGGCGATCCACGCGCCAGGGTCGCGCCACATGTCAGGCCGGTGTGCTCAGCGCATGGGCCGTCACCACCAGCTGTTCCAGACGCGCCTTGGCAGCGCCCGATTCAATGGCTGCGCGGGCACGCTCGACACCGTCCTTCATGGTGTCCGCGACGTTGGCCGCATACAGTGCCACGCCGGCGTTCAGGATCACGATGTCGCGCGCCGCACCGTGCTGATTGTCCAGCACATCCAGCAGCAAAGCCCGCGACTGATCGGGCGTTTCCACCTTGAGGGCGCGGTTGCTGGCCATGGCCAGGCCGAAATCCTCGGGATGGATTTCGTACTCGGTGATCTCCCCATCGCGCAACTCGCCCACCATCGTGGCGGCGCCCAGGCTGACCTCGTCCAGACCATCACGCCCATACACCACCACGGCATGCTCGGTGCCCAGGCGCTGCAGCGCACGCACTTGGATGCCCACCAGATCCGGGTGAAAGACGCCCATCAGGATATTGGGCGCGGACGCCGGGTTGGTCAGGGGACCGAGGATGTTGAAAATGGTCTTGATGCCCAACTCGCGTCGCACCGGCGCCACGTTCTTCATGGCCGGGTGGTGGTTGGGTGCAAACATGAAGCCGATGCCGACCTCGTCGATGCAGCGCGCAATCGCCTCGGGCGACAGGTTGATGTTGACGCCCAGACTCTCCAGCACATCTGCACTGCCCGACTTGCTGCTGACGCTGCGCCCGCCGTGCTTGCTGACCTTGGCACCCGCCGCTGCGGCCACGAACATGGAACAGGTGGAGATGTTGAAGGTGTGCGAGCCGTCGCCCCCAGTGCCCACGATGTCCACCAGATGGGTCCTGTCGGCCACATGGACCTTGGTGGAAAACTCGCGCATCACCTGAGCTGCGGCGGTGATTTCCCCGATGGTCTCCTTCTTCACGCGCAGGCCCGTGATGAGAGCGGCCATCAGGACCGGCGACACCTCGCCCTTCATGATCATGCGCATGAGATGCAGCATCTCGTCATGAAAGATTTCGCGGTGCTCGATGGTGCGCTGCAGCGCTTCCTGCGGGGTCATGGGCATGGGAGGCTCCTCATGGTTGGGGGAATTCGGAACATGCCAGCTTCAGGCCGAAGCCGACAAACATCGCGCCAGCGATACGGTCGAGCCAGCGCGTGGCGATATTGAGCCGCTGTTGCACGGTGCCCAGGCGCTGGCGGGCCCAGGCCGCAGCCAGCGCCCAGCCCAGGTTGACCCAAAGGCCGTTGAAGTTGAACAGCAATCCCAGCAACAGGAAGGCCAGGGTCTGGTCCCGCGCCTGCGGCGCAATGAATTGCGGCAGGAACGCCAGGAAAAACAGCGCCACCTTGGGATTGAGGGCATTGGTCCAGAACCCCTGCAAGAACACACGTTTCAGGCTTTTTTCGCCATTTCCCAGCGTGGATAGGTCATTTTCAGCTATCGAAACAGGATTTCCGGGCCGGCCGGGGCGCAGCATCGAAAGCCCCATATAGAGCAGGTAGGCTGCCCCCAGCCATTTCAGCAGGCCAAATGCGGCGGCCGAGGCCGCAATCAGCGCGCTCACGCCGACCGCAGCGGCGACGATGTGCACGAAGCAGCCTGCCGTGATACCCAACGCGGCCACCGCGCCAGCCCTGGCGCCCGCGCGCAGCGCGTGGCTGACGATGTAGAGCACATCCGGCCCCGGCGTCAGGTTCAGCAGCAGCCCGGCGGCGATGAACACGCCAAGGTGGTCGAGGTTCGGCACGGTGTGGGCGCTCCAGGTCAGGTCAGCGACCGAAGAAGGTCCGGATGGCGGCCACGGTGCGGTCCACGCCGGCCGCATCCACGTTCAGGTGGGTCACGAAGCGCAGCCGGTACAGCCCCGTGGCCAGCACGCCGTGGCCCGCCAGGTGCCGTAGCAGCGCACCCGAGCGTTCACGCGCATCACCGGTGAGGTCGGCAAACACGATGTTGGTCTGCGGCGCCTTTACCTGCAGACCCTCAATGCCCGCCAGCCCGTCGGCCAGTCGGCGCGCCAGTGCGTGGTCCAGCGCCAGACGCTCGACATGGTTTTCCAGCGCGTACAGAGCCGCCGCCGCCAGCAGGCCCGCCTGGCGCATGCCACCGCCGGCCATCTTGCGGATGCGGTGCGCGCGGGCGATGAAGTCCCGTGAGCCGCACAGCGCCGAGCCCACCGGCGCGCCCAGGCCCTTGCTGAAGCAGACCGAGACGCTGTCAAAGCACGCGGCGACGCGACGCGCCTCCAGCTCGGCACTGGACTTCATGAGCGCCGCCTGCGCCACCGCCGCGTTGAACAGCCGCGCCCCGTCCAGATGGCGGGCCAGCCCGCGGCTGGATGCGAGCGCGGTGGCGGCTTGCACATCGTCGAACGGCAGAAGGCTGCCGCCCAGGGTGTTTTCCAGCGCCAGCAGCCGGGTTCGGGCGAAATGGGCGTCGTCTGGCTTGATCGCGGCCTCGATGTCGGCCAGCGCCAGCGTGCCATCGGCCTGGTGGGCGATCGGCTGGGGTTGCACGCTGCCCAGCACCGCCGCGCCGCCGCCTTCCCACCGGTAGCAATGCGCCATCTGGCCGACGAGGTACTCGTCACCGCGCTGGCAGTGGGCCAGGATGGCGCACAGGTTGCTCTGGGTGCCCGTGGGCACGAACAGGGCGGCTTCGAAGCCGAGCAGGCCGGCAATTCGCTCCTGCAGCGCGTTGACGGTGGGATCGTCGCCAAAGACATCGTCGCCCAGCGGCGCGGCCATCATGGCCTCGCGCATGGCACCGGTCGGGCGGGTCACGGTGTCGCTGCGCAGATCCACGACCTCCAACGGCATTTCTTGAATCATATTGGCCTCATCCCAGCGTCGAAGGGTCGTTGTGTGCTACTGATTCAGGATCAATTTCAGTCGACGCGCACGAGGAAGTTGCGCAGCATGGCATGCCCGTGCTCGGTCAGGATGCTCTCCGGGTGGAACTGCACGCCTTCGATGTCCAGCGTCTTGTGCTTCACGCCCATGATCTCGCCGTCATCGGTCCAGGCGGTCACTTTCAGGCAGTCCGGACAATTGTCGCGCTCGATCGCCAGCGAGTGGTATCGGTTCACCGTGAACTGCTTCGGCAGCCCGGTGAACACGCCTTCCTGCGTGGTGGTGATCACGCTGGTCTTGCCGTGCATGAGCTGCTGGGCCCGCACGATCTTGCCGCCGAAGGCCGCGCCAATGGACTGGTGCCCGAGGCACACGCCCAGGATCGGCAGTTTGCCGGCGAAATGCTGTATCGCCGCCACCGAGATGCCAGCCTCGGCCGGCGAACACGGGCCGGGCGAGACCACCAGCCGGTCGAGCTGGCCGGCCTGCAGCCGGGCTTCGATCTCATCGAGCGTGATCTCGTCATTGCGGAACACCTCAACCTGCGCCCCCAGCTCGCCAAAGTACTGGACGATGTTGTAGGTGAACGAGTCGTAATTGTCGATCATGAGGAGCTTGATCTGTCTCGTCATGATTCACTCCAGCCCTTCTTCGACCAGTTCCGCGGCGCGCAGCAGCGCGCGTGCCTTGTGTTCGGTTTCCCTCCACTCCATCTCGGGCACCGAGTCGGCCACCACGCCGGCCGCGGCCTGCACATAGAGCGTGCCATCCTTGATGATGCCGGTGCGGATGGCGATGGCCACGTCCATGTCGCCGGCATAGCTGAGGTACCCACAGGCGCCGCCGTACAGGCCGCGCTTGGTAGGCTCGAGCTGGTCGATCACTTCCATCGCATGCACCTTGGGCGCGCCGGTCAACGTGCCGGCCGGGAAGGTGGCCTTGAGCACGTCCATGCTGGTCATGCCGTCGTTGAGCAGGCCCTCAACGTTGCTCACAATGTGCATCACGTGGCTGTAACGCTCGACCGTAAAGGCCTCGGTCACCTTGACACTGCCGATCTTCGCGATGCGCCCGATGTCGTTGCGCGCCAGGTCGATCAGCATGACGTGCTCGGCGCGCTCCTTCGGGTCGTTGACGAGTTCCAACTCGGCCGCCTTGTCCTTTTCGGGCGTGGCGCCGCGAGGCTTGGTACCGGCGAGCGGCCGGATCGTGATCTTCTGACCCTCATCGGTCTGTTCCTGGCGCACCAGGATCTCGGGCGAAGCGCCCACCACATGGAAGTCCCCGAAGTGGTAGTAATACATGTAGGGGCTGGGATTGAGCGAGCGCAGCGCGCGGTACAGCGACAGCGGGCTCTCGGTGTAGCGCTTCTTGATGCGCTGGCCCACCTGCACCTGCATGAAGTCGCCGCCGGCGATCAACTCCTTGGCGCGTTCCACGGCGGCCAGGTAATCAGCCTTGGCAAAGTCGCGCTCGGCCGGATAGCCCTGGCTGGGCTTGACCACGGGCGCGCTGACCGAGTACTTGAGCTGGTCCTTCAGGTCGCGCAGGCGCTTCTTGGCGTTGCTGTAGGCCTCGGGCTGCGCCGGATCGGCATAGACGATCAGGTAGAGCTTGCCGGAGAGGTTGTCGATGACGGCGAGCTCCTCGCACTGCAGCAGCAGGATGTCCGGGCAACCCAGCGTGTCGGGCGGGCAGGTCTTTTCGAGCTTCTTCTCGATGTAGCGCACCGTGTCGTAGCCGAAGTAGCCGGCCAGTCCGCCGCAAAAGCGCGGCAGGCCGGGGCGCAGCGCCACCTTGAAGCGTTTCTGGTAGTCGGCGATGAAGTCCAGCGGCGTCTTGCAGGAGCCGGCTTCGGCATGGCGCACGGTCTCGACGACCACGCCGTCGCGCACGACTTCGGTCACGGCCTGCGGGCCGAAGCCACTCGCCCGCACCAGCGTGCGCGCGGGCAGGCCGATGAAGCTGTAGCGGCCAAAACGCTCGCCACCCACCACGGATTCGAGCAGGAAGCTGTACCGGCCGCCGTCTTTCGAATGCGCCAGCTTGAGGTACAGCGACAAAGGGGTTTCGAGGTCCGCAAACGCCTCGACCATCAAGGGAATGCGGTTATAGCCTTGACCGGCCAGGCTTTTGAATTCGAGTTCGGTGATCATGTTGAGCCTCCACGCTCAGCACCACGCGCTGGGTGCATCTGTTTCATCCATCGCCGCAGCCGGGGTAGGGGCCGGGCACCTGGCGCGGGAGGACCGCGCCGCTCAGAGTCGCACGTTTGCTGGCTTGCGCCAGGGCCAGGCTCCCCGGCCCTGAAGACCTGCGGAACCCTTCGGATGGATCGTGCTTGGGATGAACATGATGGGCGCAGTGTAGCAAACCGCGCCGCGGTGTCTTGAGACCGGTCAAGCCTCCCACTACGGCAAAACCCTGTAACGCCCCGGTAACACCCGCACGAGAATGAAGACTTCCTTCTGCCCTTCTCATCCCTGAACCACGAACCGATACTGGAGCGCACCACTATGAAACGAATTCGCAATTTGATGCTGGGAGCCGCATTGAGCCTGCTGACCGCGGTCAGCATGGCGGCAACGGTTGATGTGTCCGGCGTCAAGATGGAAGACACCATTGATTTCCGGGGCGCCAAGTTGGAGCTCAACGGCGCCGGTGTGCGCTACAAGGCCGTGTTCAAGGTCTATGCCGCCGGCCTGTACCTGACGAAGAAGGCCAGCACCGCCGAGGAAGTCATGGTCGCAACCGGGCCCAAACGCTTGAGCATCACCATGCTGCGCGAGATCGACTCCGCCGAACTCGGCAAACTGTTCACGCGCGGCGTGGAGGACAACAGCCCCCGCAGCGAGATGTCCAAGCTCATTCCGGGCCTGATGCGCATGAGCCAGATCTTCAGCGACCAGAAGAAACTCTTGCCCGGCGAGAACTTCCTGATCGAGTGGGTCCCTGGCACTGGCACGGTCATCACCGTCAAGGGCAAGGTGCAGGGCGAACCTTTCAAGGAGCCCGAGTTCTTCAACGCGCTGATGCGGATCTGGCTCGGCCCCAACCCGGCCGACTGGAAACTGAAGGACGCCTTGCTCGGCAAGTAAGCGTCAGTTGCGCCGCGCCAGCAGAGCGGCGAGTTCATCCAGCGAGTCCAGGTAGCCGTCGGCATCGACCGAGCGCACCGGCTCGCCGTGGTTGTAGCCGTAGGTGACCAGCACCACCGGGCAACCGGCCGCACGTGCGGCCTGCGCATCGTTGCTGGAATCCCCGATCATCAGGGTGCGGGCAGGCTCGCTGCCCAAGGCCTCACAGGTCTTGAGCAGCGGCAAAGGGTCCGGCTTCTTGCGATCGAACGCATCGCCACCGAATACTTCACTGAAATATCCGTCCAGCCCCTTGGCCTGCAGCAGGGGCCGCGCAAAAGCGGTCGGCTTGTTGGTCAGGCAGGCCAGTCGCAGCCCCCGCTCCCGCAGCGCCAGCAGTCCCTCGCGCACCCCCGCATACACCGCGCTGTACCGGCCGTTGATCAGCAGGTAGTGCTCCTGATAGGCACGCCAGGCCCGATTGACGAGGTCTTCGGGTGCGACGAAATCAGCGACACCGCGCTGCCTTTCCACATGGACCAGCACCGAACGGATCAGGTGCTCGGAGCCTTTGCCGACGAGTTGCCCGATCACGGCGCGCGTCACCGGTGGCCGGTCGAGCGTCGCCAGCATGTGATTGAGCGCAACTTCAAAGTCACCGAGGGTATCCACCAGTGTGCCGTCGAGGTCGACGATGCACGCCTGCAACCGTCCGGCCTCAGACAGATTCATTTTCATCCACCGTATTCACATTGACCGTATTCACGTTTGCCCGGTACACCGGGGGGTTCAATCGCAGTATGCTGCGCGACTTGTTCTTTCCCATCAGGAGACCCCCATGCGACGCCTTCTTCATTCCTTCCTGGCCCTGATCGGATCGCTGCTGATCTGCGGCGCTGCGCTGGCGCAGGACAAGGTGGTCTACCACATCGACAATGCCGAGGCCCAGGCCACCAAGGGGTTGCGCAACATCCGCAACCATCTCGATGTGGCGCCTGAGACGAAGATCATCGTGGTCACCCATGCCGATGGCGTGGACTTCCTGATGGACGGCGCCAAGGACAAGAAAAACCCCAGCATCGACTACGCCTCACTGGTCAGCGCACTCAAGGCCCGCGGCGTGCGCTTCGAGGTCTGCGAAATCACCCTGAAGAATCGCAACCTGAAGAAAGACCAGTTCAGCATGGATGCCGAATTCACGCCCTCCGGCGTGGTGCGCATCGGCCAGCTGCAGACGCGCGAGCAGTTCGGCTACATCAAACCCTGAGGCGGCGCCCTGGCCCTTTGGCAGGGGCACTCAGCGCGCCAGCTCCGCGCGCATGGCGTCGATCACCGCCCTGTAGTCGGACTTGCCGAAGATTGCGCTGCCAGCCACGAAGGTGTCGGCGCCGGCATCAGCCACGCGGCGGATGTTGTCGGTCTTGACGCCGCCGTCCACTTCCAGACGGATGTCACGGCCCGCCGCGTCAATGCGTTTGCGCGCCGCCTCGATCTTGCGCAGGGCGCTGTCGATGAAGCTCTGCCCGCCAAAACCCGGGTTCACCGACATGATCAGGATCAGGTCGATGTCGTCGATCACCCAGTCCAGCACATCCAGCGGCGTGGCCGGGTTGAACACCAGACCGGCCTGGCAGCCCTTGCCCTTGATGGCCTGCACACTGCGGTGCACATGCGCGCTGGCCTCCGGGTGAAAGCTGATCAGGTCGGCGCCGGCGTCGGCAAACGCCGCGGCCAGCGCATCGACCGGCTGGATCATCAGGTGCACATCGATCGGCACCGGCGTGCCGTCCGGCTTTTTGGCATGGGGCTTCAGTGCCTGGCAGACCATCGGTCCGAAAGTCAGGTTGGGCACATAGTGGTTGTCCATGACATCGAAATGAACCCAGTCGGCGCCGGCGGCAAGGACGGCGCGGACCTCCTCGCCCAGGCGGGCGAAGTCGGCCGAGAGGATCGAGGGGGCAATGCGGTAGGTGGTGCTCATCGCCGGATTGTCGCAGTTACCATTGCCCCATGAGCACCCCCGAGATTGACGTCCGCGTCGAACCACGCTACCTGCCCGAGGAGTCCGATCCGCTGCAGGAAACCTACGGCTTTGCCTACACCATCACCCTGTCCAATCATGGTGAAGTGCCCGCGCAACTGATCTCGCGGCACTGGATCATCCTGGACGCCGACGGCCACCGCGAAGAGGTGCGCGGCCTGGGCGTGGTGGGACATCAGCCCCTGCTCAAGCCGGGCGAAGGCTTTGAGTACACCAGCGGCTGCCGGCTGCGTACGCCCACCGGCACGATGGAGGGCACTTATTTCTTCGTCAAGGAGGATGGCGCGTCCTTCGAGGTACCCATTCCCCGCTTCACGCTCGACGCCACCGGCCAGACCGGCGGCCGCGTGCTGCACTAGGCTGCGCTCCGCCGTGCCGCAACGCCTTCCCGACCTGACCCACCTTCTCGATGCGCTGGATCCCGGCGCGTCACGCGCCGAGCGCCATCTTTGGCTGACGGCCCTGCTGGAGTGGGTCCGCGCCGGGATGGGGTCTGGCACCGACCCTGCCGGTGCCGTGGCCCGCGTCAACCTGATGCTGGATGCTGTTCAGACCCGCCCGCAGTGGCGGGAGCGTTGGCGCGCCTGGTGGCAGCTGTTCAAGGACACGGTGGACCCGGCGCCCCTCCTGGCCGACTTTGGTTTCGCGCCGCGCACCGCCTTCATGAGTGCGCTGGGCGAACGGCTGCGGCGCAAGCTGCTGCCCATCACACCCGACACCTATGACCTGATCAACCTGTTTGACCTTCTGCTCCCCGATCCGCGCGACGCGCTGTGGATCAAGGCGCTGGACGGCGATACGCTGGACCGCATGCAGTCCTTGCTGTTCGAGGCGCCCAAGGACGACATCTGGGGCGATGGCGTTCTGATGGACGCCCTGACCTACAGCGTCGGACAGGTCAGCGCGGCCGGCTTTTCGGCCGAGATCCGCGCGCGCATGGCCCATACGGTGTCGCAGGCCCACCCCTACCATTCGCGCCCTTTTCATGCCCTGCCCGGGCAGTTCGAGGCGTTCAAGGCCGCGGTCAAGACCGACGGTGCGCGCAGTCCGACGGCACTGGCCGCTGCCCAGGCCTTGCGCGAGCAGCTCGATGCCTGCCGCCATGCGGCCTATACGGTCTACGCGCATCTGGACGAGAACGGCATCTCGGTCGGCATCGTTTTCCGCCTGAGCCAGCTGCGCGAGCGCATGGTTCGTATCCGGCAATTGCTCGACTGCCTGCAAAGCGAGCAACCGGCGCAGGCCACGGCGCGCCTGCTCGCCCAGCTCGCGCTGGTGGGACAGGCCAAGCGCAGCATCCGCGCGCTGATCGCCAGCAGCACGCACCTGACGGCGGCCAAGGTGGCCGAGCGCAGCGCCGAGAGCGGCGAACACTACATCACGCGCAACGTCGCCGAGTACCGCCACATGCTCGCCACGGCCGCTGGTGGCGGGGCCGTGCTGGCGTTCACCACCTGGGCCAAGTTCGCGATAGTCGGCCTGGGACTTTCGGCTTTCTGGGGCGGCGTCGGCTTCGGCCTGAACTACGCGACCTCGTTCGTGATCGTCATGCTGCTGCACTGGACGGTGGCCACCAAGCAGCCGGCCGTCACCGCCCCGGCCATGGCCGCGCGGCTGAAAGACATGAGCGCGCCGGACGCAGTCGGCAACTTCATTGACGAAGTGGCGCATCTGCTGCGCTCGCAGATCGCGGCCATCATCGGCAACCTGGGCCTGGTGATTCCCGGCGTGCTGCTGATCTGCGGCGCGCTGCACCTGGGCGGCTTGGGCAACATGGTCGATCCCGATTACGCGCACCACGTGATGCACGACCAGAGCCTGCTCGGGCCCACGGCCTTTTACGCCGCCTTCACCGGGGTGCTGCTGTTTGCCTCCAGCATCATCGCGGGCTGGGTGGAAAACTGGTTCGTGCTGTACCAGCTCGAATCGGCGATTGCCTGGAACCCGCGCTACACCCGGGTGCTGGGCACGGAGCGAGCCCGCCGCTGGTCGAAATGGTTGCGCGCCAACATCTCGGGCCTGGCGGCCAACATCTCGCTGGGCCTGATGCTGGGCCTGGTGCCCGCCTTTACCGGCTTTTTCGGCCTGGGGCTGGAAGTGCGCCACGTGACCCTGTCCACGGGCCAGGTGGCCGCAGCGGCCTACACCCTGGGGCTGGGCGTTCTGGCGACGCCGGAATTCTGGTGGGCCGTCGCCGGCATTGCCGTGATCGGCCCGCTAAACCTTGCCGTGAGCTTCTTGCTGGCGTTCCGCCTGGCCCTGGCCGCCCACAGCGTCGCGCCGGTGGAACGCCGGCACATCCGTCAGGCTTTTTTCGAACGGGTGCGCCAGGCGCCGCTGTCGTTCCTGCTGCCACCGCGCGATGCGCCCCCTGTGGGCGGCGTTGGCCCAACGTCCTCCTGAAGCACCGTGGGTGAATTCGAGCTGATCGACCGCTATTTCAAGCGCCCGGCGCGACGCGCCGCACTGGGTGTGGGCGATGACTGCGCCTTGCTGGCACCCGCGCCCGGCATGCAGCTGGCCGTCTCCAGCGACATGCTGATCGAAGGTCGGCATTTCCTGTCCACCGTCGATCCGTTCAAGCTGGGCCACAAGGCGCTGGCCGTGAACCTCAGCGACCTGGCCGCCTGCGGCGCGAAACCGCTGGCCTTCACGCTGGCGCTGGCCTTGCCGCAGGCCGACGAGGCCTGGCTGGAGGGCTTCTCGCGCGGACTGTTCGCGCTGGCCGACGCCCACGATTGCGAACTCATCGGCGGCGACACCACGCGCGGCCCCCTGGCCATCTGCATCACGGTGTTTGGCGAAGTCCCGCCGGGCCAGGCCTTGCTGCGCAGCGGGGCGCACGCCGGCGACGACCTCTACGTGAGCGGGACGCTGGGCGACGCGCGGCTGGCGCTGGAAGTGTTCCGCGGCACCCGGTCGCTGCCGCAGCCGGCTTTCGATGGGGCCCGCATCCGCATGGAAACACCCACGCCGCGTGTGGCGCTGGGCCTGGCGCTGCGCGGCGTGGCCACGGCCGCAGCCGACATCAGCGACGGACTGGTCGGCGACCTGGGCCATATCCTGAAAGCCAGCCGCGTGGGCGCCTGCATCGACACCGAAATTGCCATCAACTTGATAGCAAACAAAGACCATTTGACGATGGAAAATGGTCAGTTTGATGCTGAAATGGCGCTCGACTGCGTGCTGGCCGGCGGCGACGACTACGAACTGGTGTTCACCGCGCCCCCGAGCGCGCGCAGCCGGGTGAAAGCAGCTGCCTTGCAGTCCGAGACGTC
>ERZ795058.4693-NODE-4693-length-13024-cov-6.752718_pt1 | contig 13024 bp, 6 predicted proteins | sample MGYA00375142_ERZ795058 | MGnify/ENA primary metagenome ERZ795058 (study PRJEB30187, sample SAMN05720210) | activated sludge metagenome | isolation source: anaerobic digester from wastewater treatment plant | place: Japan | collected 2015-04-20 ...
TATAATATTGGCCACAAAAGAGGATAACAACCAAACGCCCATCAGCAAAGAAGCGTATCTCGGTGGTGAAAGTTTGGTTACTACCGATAAACCTACCGGCGACAGGCACAACTCACCCAAAGTGTGCAGCAAGTAGGTAAGTACAAGCCAAATCAGACTTGCCTTAACATTTACGTCAGTCACATCTCCTCCTCTTTCAGCTACGGCTCCTAACATGAAAAAGAATCCGAGTCCCAGTACAATCATGCCGGTACCCATTTTTATGGGCGTCGTCAGTTTTTTCCCAAATTTAGAAACCCAGAGCATCCCAAAGAGTGGTGCAAATGTCACGATGAATAACGGATTTACCGATTGGAACCAAGGAGTTGGAATTTCGAATCCAAAGACAGTACGATCAATATATTTATCGGTATATAAACTCAATGAAGAACCGGCTTGTTCAAAACCTGCCCAGAAGAAAATAGCAAAAACAAATATGACAAAGATCACGATGATTCTATCCTTTTCTTCTTTGGTCAAAGGTTTTTTATTGTTAACTGCCAATTCTTCCGCAGTCATTCCATTTACCACGGAGCCTCCCGGCTTCGAACCAATATCTCCAAGGTATTTATTCCCAAGCGTATTGAATAGCATTTGACCAATAAACATACCTATAGCAGCAGCCAAAAATCCGTATCGGTAGCCATAACTCATTACTACCTCTCCAAACTCATTGACTTTGTTAGCTGCAAAAAGGTTGTCCGTTAAGAAACCGACTACCAGGGGTGCCATGAAAGCCCCTAAATTAATCCCCATGTAAAAGATAGAGAATGCTGCATCTCTTCTGTCATCCCCATCTTCATACAAACCACCTACTAAAGTGGAAATATTGGGTTTGAAAAATCCATTTCCTATAATGATCAAGAAAAGACCGATATATAAACCCACGTAATTATTGACGGCAAACAACATGAGTTGCCCTGCCATCATGGTAAAACCACCAATAGTTACAGCGTTCCTTTGTCCCAAATACTTATCTGCTAACCAACCACCAATGATGGGCGTAAAATATACGAATCCTGTAAAAAAGCCATATATCAAACTTGCTTGTTGTGCATCTATAGCTAATCCACCTTCTAAAAATGACTTGGTTAGATATAAAATCAGGATGCCCCGCATCCCGTAGTAACTGAAACGTTCCCACATTTCAGTAAAGAATAATAAATAAAGTCCTTTCGGATGCCCTTGTTTCTTTTTGCTTGACATTATAACAATATTTAAATGAAAAATTTTTTAGAACCGCCAAAATTAATAAACTTGTTTCAAAAAACAAGTTTATATTAGATTTTTTAGCACATGGCAGAAATCCAAATAAATAATAAGTAATTATCGTTCAACTCATTCAACTTGAGAATTCGCCCCAAGCCCACTTCATTTTTTGTCTTGATACAAAAAAACGAAGCAAAAAAGGATCAAGACTTTGCCTGCTTCGCTCAAAAAACTTGTACTCGATTGACTAAATCGTTCAAACTCGCTGCCACACTGCTCAAAAAAGAACGATTTTTTACGTCAATTTCACTTGTTCTTGGCTCAACAGGCAAGCAAGGTTGATTCTGTCTGACACATAAAATTTTGCAATTATTTTCAAATTGCATAAACATCGAATATTTAGACAAAAACATTAAATTTGAAAATAAATATAACATTTTTGTAGAAAAATGCTTGAAAAAACAAAATTTTATATACTTTTGCAAACTCAACATCGTATTGAATTATTTCAATTCAATCGTACCAACTTAAATATATAGTATATGAATATTAAGAATTTGATGTCTATGCTTGAGTCGAGACATCCCGGAGAACATGAGTATCTTCAGGCAGTGGGAGAAGTACTTATCAGTATTGAAGATGTGTACAACGAGCATCCGGAATTTGAAAAAGCCAAAATTATTGAAAGAATAGTAGAACCCGACCGTATTTATACATTTAAAGTGCCTTGGGTGGATGATAATGGTCAAATCCACGTCAACCTTGGTTATCGCGTTCAATTCAACAACGCCATTGGTCCTTACAAAGGTGGCATACGATTTAGTCCTCATGTTACATTATCAACACTCAAATTTTTAGGTTTTGAACAAACTTTCAAAAACGCATTGACTACTTTACCTATGGGTGGAGCAAAAGGCGGTTCTGATTTTGATCCTACCGGGAAAACTCCCAATGAAATTATGCGTTTTTGTCAGGCTTTTATGCTTGAGTTATGGCGGTTCATCGGTCCCGAAATTGATATTCCGGCCGGTGATATTGGTGTCGGAGCACGGGAAATAGGATATATGTACGGGATGAACCGCAAGTTAACACACGAAAACACTGGTGTTTTTACGGGCAAAGGTATAGAATATGGTGGTTCTTTGATCCGACCTGAAGCAACCGGGTACGGAGCATTTTATTTCATTAGTCAAATGCTTGAAAACATAGGCACGGACGTGAAAGGTAAAACAGTTGCCGTCTCCGGATTTGGAAACGTTGCCTGGGGCGCAGTCCTCAAAGCTACTGAGATGGGAGCTAAGGTTATTACGATTTCCGGTCCTGACGGATATGTATTGGATAGAGATGGTATATCGGGTGAAAAAATCGACTACATGCTTGAATTAAGAGCATCCAACAAGGATATTGTGAAGCCTTACGCTGACAAATACGGTGTTCCTTTTGTAGCCGGTAAAAAACCCTGGGAAGTAAAAGTTGATATTGCCGTGCCATGCGCAACGCAAAATGAGTTAAATGGCGATGATGCTCAACAATTGAAAAACAACGGAGTACTTTGCGTTGCTGAAGTTTCCAATATGGGTTGTACACCTGAAGCTATCGATTTATTCATAGATAATAAAATTCTCTATGGTCCGGGTAAAGCCGTTAACGCAGGTGGTGTTGCAACTTCCGGTTTAGAGATGACACAAAATGCCATGCACTTAAACTGGAGTGCCGAAGAGGTTGATACAAAGCTCAAACAGATTATGGCCAACATACACGAGCAGTGTGTAAAATATGGCACCTGTGAAGACGGCTATATCAATTACATGAAAGGTGCCAATGTGGCAAGCTTTCTCAAAGTAGCTAAAGCTATGCTCGCACAAGGTGTCGTATAATCAGTGGTTAATTTTAAGTAAATACCAACGCATCGTTAATCGAGTTTAAATGTTAAAATCAAAATGTTAAAATTGACCAAATCAGGCTGACAAATGATTTTAACGGAATAACTTTTGCGTAACTTAGTCCTGGGTTCTGAAATTCGGGACTTTTTTTATTCATTAAAAATAAGATGTTTATGAAAAAGAATAGATTTTTTCAAATTGCAGGTATTGTAGTATTGGTCATATTGGTTACCGTAGGCACCAACTATGTCATCAACAGGAATAACAAAACCATCAGTCATGAAGGTTTTTCTTTTGATCGGATTCCTGCGAGCTATGCAAATTTCAAAAATGCAGCAAAAGCAGGTGATACAGATTTTACCGTGGCTGCCGAATTGACAGTTAATGCAGTGGTACACGTTAAGGTTAAATCTCAGGTGATGCAATCAAGAGGTTTTGGCGATGATCCCATATTTGAATATTTTTTCGGTCCGCAGTTTCGACAACCACAGCAACCACAATACAGAATGGGTGCCGGTTCAGGAGTTATTATTTCTGCAGACGGATATATAGTCACCAACAATCACGTTATTGATAAGTCAAAAGAAATAGAAGTTGTTTTAAACGACAGAAGAAATTATACTGCTAAAGTTGTAGGAGCAGATCCCAATACAGATATTGCTCTTTTAAAAATTGAAGAAACCAACCTGCCTTTCATTGTTTTCGGTAACTCCGATTCTCTCAAAGTGGGTGAGTGGGTATTGGCGGTTGGTAATCCGTTTAATTTGACTTCTACGGTGACTGCCGGAATAGTTAGTGCTAAAGCAAGAAATATCAACATCTTGGATGCTGCTATGAAAATTGAATCTTTTATTCAAACAGATGCGGCTGTGAATCCGGGTAATAGTGGTGGTGCTTTGGTGAACACACGTGGAGAATTGATTGGTATCAACACCGCCATAGCCTCACAAACAGGCACTTATGCAGGTTATGCATTTGCCGTTCCTTCCAGCATTGTTCAAAAGGTAGTGGCAGATTTTCGTCAATATGGTGTTGTCCAAAGAGCAGTACTTGGTGTTAAACTTGATCATGTTGACGGAGAACTTGCCAAGAAAAATAATGTTAAAATCCTTGCCGGTGCTTATGTTGCTGAAGTAATTGAAAGTAGTGCAGCCGAAGAAGCCGGCATCAAGGCAGGTGATGTCATTACAAATGTCAATGGGGTTGAAGTAAAATCTGTTGCCCAATTGCAGGAGCAAATCGGCCGCTATCGTCCCGGCGACAAGGTAACCATTGATATTGTACGTAACGATAAAAAACAGACTTTGAATGTAAAACTTAAAAACCGTCAAGGTGGTATTGGATTGGTAAAATCCGACATTGATGTTGATGTGTTAGGAGCAACATTTAAGGATATTGACAACAAAATCAAGGAGAAATTCAGTGTTGATTATGGAGTTGAAGTAAAATCAGTAAACAGCAAAGGGAAATTCAATGCAGCCGGTATCAAATCTGGATATGTGATTTTGAAAATCAACAATATGAGGATGAACTCCGAAAAAGATATTGAGATGATCATGAAGTCGGTTATGGATAATATTGACAAGAATAAAGTATTGTGGATCAGTGGATTTTATCCAAATGGCAAGACTGCTTATTATGCCGTTGATTTAAGTGAATAATTTTATAGACTAACAGTAAGCAAAAAACATTGAAATTCTCATAACAGTTCCGCTCCTCAATACGAGTGGAACTGTTATATTTTCTTCAATTTTCCCTCTTCATAAAACATTTTCAAACTCCAAACGTTGAATAAAGAAACAGCCTCGATCCGGACTTGCTTTTATGGAAAATTTTTATTAACTTTGCCCGCTAATTTTCAAAAAATATATGAGACAACTTAAAATTACCAAATCGATAACTAACAGGGAAAGTGCTTCCCTGGACAAGTATTTACAAGAAATTGGTCGCGAGGACCTTATCACGGTAGAAGAAGAGGTTGAGTTAGCTCAACGTATCAAGGCCGGTGATAGAACAGCTTTGGAAAAACTGACCCGCGCCAATCTTCGGTTTGTTGTTTCAGTTGCAAAACAATATCAAAATCAAGGATTAAGCCTGCCTGATTTGATCAATGAAGGTAATCTTGGTTTAATCAAAGCTGCCGAAAAATTTGACGAAACCCGTGGGTTCAAATTCATCTCTTACGCAGTATGGTGGATCCGTCAATCCATTTTACAAGCTTTAGCGGAACAGTCACGTATTGTGCGTCTCCCTCTGAATCAGGTTGGTTCTTTGAATAAAATCAACAAGGCATTTGCAAAGTTTGAACAGGAGTTTGAACGCAAACCTTCACCTCAGGAACTTGCAGACCGTTTAGATATCCCCGTAGAAAAAATCACTGACACCATGAAGGTATCCGGTCGTCATATCTCTATGGATGCGCCATTTGTTGAAGGAGAAGACAATAGTCTGTTAGATGTCATGGTGAATGACGACTCTCCTGATGCTGACCGCGCGCTGATCAATGAATCTTTATCACAGGAAATAGAGCGTGTGTTGATACATGCCTTATCGGAGCGTGAGCGGGATATTATTAAGAAATTCTTTGGTTTGGGGGTTCCTGAAATGACATTGGAAGAAATTGGCGACGAATTTGGTTTAACTCGTGAGCGTGTTCGTCAAATCAAGGAAAAGGCAATTCGGAAGTTAAAACCTCATTCGAAGAGTAAACTGTTGAAAAGTTATTTGGGATAATATAATCCAGATATACATAAGATAAGAAAAAGAGACTGTTTCGTTTTGATACAGTCTCTTTTCTTATAAGACCTGGAGACCTTGTCAACTCACAATCCTCCTTCATTTTTTGTCTTGACACAAAAAAACGAAACAAAAAAAGTCAAGACTGAGGCCTGCTTCGCTCGAAAAATTTGCGCTCAAACAAAGACGATTTTTAACGTTGTTCTCACTTGTTTTTCGGCTCACCAGGCAAGATCGGTCGCAGCGTTACCAACATCATGACCTCGTAAATCATCATTATTTACTTTGAACAGCCTCGAAAATTTTGGCTTCTATTTCTGCTGCCAGTTCGGGATTGTCTTTGAACACATTTTTGGCGGCATCACGTCCTTGCGCCAACCTTGTTTCTCCGTAACTGTACCAGGAACCACTTTTCTTAACAATACCGTATTCAACTCCCAGATCCAGGATTTCGCCCACCTTAGAAATTCCTTCGCCAAACATGATGTCAAACTCAGCCTTGCGGAAAGGAGGAGCTACTTTGTTTTTAACCACCCTGACACGCGTTTGGTTACCAACTACTTCATCTCCTTCTTTCAATTGAGATATTCTCCGTATATCCAGGCGCACAGATGAATAGAATTTTAAAGCATTACCACCGGTAGTAGTTTCCGGGTTGCCAAACATGATACCGATTTTTTCACGCAACTGATTGATAAAGATGCAGGTCGTATTGGTTTTGTTGATGTTTGCCGTTAGCTTTCTCAGAGCTTGCGACATCAAGCGCGCTTGCAAACCCATTTTTGAATCACCCATATCACCTTCTAACTCAGCTCTTGGAGTCAGGGCAGCAACTGAGTCAATGACAACAATGTCAACAGCCGAGGAACGAATCAACTGATCTGCTATTTCAAGAGCCTGCTCACCACTATCGGGTTGAGATATCAACAACTCATCTATATTAACTCCTAACTTTTCGGCATAAAAGCGGTCAAAAGCATGTTCAGCATCAATGAATGCTGCAATTCCTCCTGCTTTTTGGGCTTCTGCAATGGCATGAATGGCTAAGGTGGTTTTACCGGATGATTCGGGACCGAAAATTTCGATGACACGCCCGCGCGGATAACCGCCTACACCCAAAGCAAGATCAAGTCCCAGTGAACCCGAAGAAATAACCGCGACTTCCTCTACTTTGCTGTCACCCATCTTCATGATGGTACCTTTTCCATGATCCTTTTCTATTTTATCCATTGCCAATTGCAATGCTTTCAGTTTTTCTGACGTAGGTTTTTTAACTTCTTCCATTTTGTTTTCTGACATAATTTTGATTTTTTGATTGTGTAAACAAGATAAATTTTTGCAAAGCCTTACAAAGATAGAAACTTTTTTTCTGAAAAGACAGGCAAAAAATAAAAAGCTTTCAATAAGGTGAGATTTTTACGAATTGAGAACGAAGAACAAAGAACAAAGACAAAAGAGTAAAGATAAATTAACTAAGAACGATGAAGAACCAAGAGCAAAGAGCAAAGAATAAAGACTAAGACCACGCGAACCCGGAACGCGTTAACTTCTTTAACTTCTTTAACTTCCTAACTACTAACTTCCCTAACTTCCAAAACCAACTACCAGCACCAATTACCATCCACCAATCACCAGCCTCTCCCCCTCACTTGTCCCAACAAATTCAGGTGCATACAGACATTGAATATCAGCTATACCGCCAGAAAAATCTCCGGATGAGTTCACATAATATTCATCTTCAAAAACATAGGTTCCCTTGGGCAAAAAGCTGAAGAAGTACTGAGTGGAGGCATCTTTGGTGGTGCGGTAATAAACCACATTTTCTCTCCAAACACTTCCTGACAATTGGTTTACAGGCTCTAAGGCAGCCGATCGCTTGTCCTTCAATGCCACAAATTCTAAATTACGATCAGTAGTCACCACCATCCTGCTGACGATTTTGTCGCCTATTTTTACCTTTTGCGCACTCAATGGCACCAAAGTTTTAATGTTATTTACGATTTGCTGCACATAAAACTGCTTTTTAACTTGCAGAAAATCACCGCCCGATTCAACTTGATCCATGTCTTGGAAATGTTGCCAGTAAACGGCACCCCACGCGATGGAGCCATCATTGCCTTCATCCGTTCTTGAAGTTGAATGTAAGTCTATGCCATTGCTGACATCAGCCACAGTCAGATTGGTCTTGAGATAACCCAACCCGGCAACTGCTTGATCCGTTTCAAATTTTTTGTCTCCTGCCGTAATTGTGTAGGAAACAGGATGCTCCAATAAATTATGACCCATATCAAGCAAAGCTTGAATGGCGTGCAAACTTGCAATGGGTGAATCCCAACTTTGAGTTTGTTTCTGGCGCAAAAGCCATATTTTCATGGCAGCCAAATCAGCAGTGTGACTTCCGACTAAATCAAAAAGTTCCATGATTTGAGCATGTACCGTAATCGGTCGTTCGTTCCACAAATAACCGGCTTTGTTTTTTGCCCAATACATACCCATCTCATCTGATTTGATTGCGTTTTCCTTTAAGGATTGTAGGATGGCCTGGACGGTTTTGATCTTTCCTTCAAAATGTAAAGCCTTGCCTGCCAAAGCTTTTTCATACAAACCCAATTGAGTGTGATATTTTTCTATTTGAGATAAATAATATGAATAAGCTTCTGTACAATCATCATTCATGTCCATTTGCTTTAATTGGGAACGTATGGCCAAATATTGAATTTGCACGGCATTGACAGTCATTTTTTGCTCATAATTTTTGACCGACTTTTTCAAGGTCAGATAATCTTTGGTGAGCTGAGCATCCAGGTATTGTACTGCCTGTTTAAGCATATTGTTGATGTTGCCATCATTTGAAATTGCTTTGGCTCTCACTAGTCCTTCTGCAATCCATTGGGTAATGATGCGACTTTCATTCATACCCTTAAACCAGGTAAATGCACCGTTTGACAATTGCAAGGAACTCAGCTTTTCCCAATATTGCGTCCTGTTGTATTGTTGCTTATTCAAATCAAATAACAAAGCCATGCGCTGCATGCGTTCTGTTTCATTCCTTGCTGCATTCAGCCAGGGTGTTTCTTCTATCAATATATTTTTTAATTCCTGATTTTTCAGCAAAGCTGATTGCCAGGTGTCAGCATCTGTCATTTGAATTTGCTCGAATATGGTTTGAATTTTTGGATTCTCTGCAATAATTTTGGCAGTTAAAGTACTTACATACCACGCTATATAATTATCTACGGCATTCTCTCCGAGGGGCTCGGACAAGCTTGGCAAAGCCTGGATGGCATACCAAACCGGATTAGCACTAAACTCCAAACTGAGCTGGTGAGTATCTGTCTGATCTGCCAGTCGATTGATTTTATCTAAATCGAGATGTACGTCTTTTTCATCTCTTACATAAAAAGGAAAACTTTCTGTCACCAATACTTTGTCAGACAGCACCATCAAATAATGCTGTTCGCCATCCGAGAATTTACCGGATTGAGCAACTACTTTGCAAATCAGTAAATCAAAACCCTCAAAACCAGCAACATCCCAGGCAATGGATTGAGGCTGACCATCTTTAGGCAATTCAACCCGAACCGCTCCGGTGTCATTCAACAAGACGATTTGATTGTTTTTAGGGTTGATAAACTGCAAAGAAACTGTGGCTTGTAAATCATTTTCCGACAAATTGACCAGGCTTGCCTTGAGCTTAATTTTGTCGGATTGACGGACAAAGCGGGGTATGTTCAACTGCACCATCAAATCCTGTTGTGTTAGGATTTGTGCTTCATTTTGACCGAAATACAAATCTTTGGTATGTGCCAACATCTTTAAATTCCAACGCGTCAGACTTTCCGGCATGGTGAAACTAAATTGATAGTTACCCAAACTGTCGTTCAAAAGCTGTGGATAGAAAAAAGCAGTTTCGTTGAAATTCTCCCTGACAACAGGTTGTTCATCGTCCCGAACATCAGCCGGAAGCTGAGAAGCTTTTTTCTCATGAACATATTGAGTGGTGCTTTTAGTAAAGAGTGGTACGTCTACTTCTACTTCATCAAACGTAACATCATTTGCAACATTCATTTTAGCTCCTCCGGCAATTCTAATCATGCGCATCTTAAACAAATTCAAGCCGTGCCAATTAAATACCGGTTTAATCCACTCAGGTATATTTTCCCTTTTTTCCGTATAACTCATTTGATCGTATTGTCCTTGTTTGTTTTCTGAAAACCACTTCATCCCGGCAGAAATAGTTCTTCGGTAAACCGGATTAAAGTACCAAGTGTGCGGTTTAATAAGGTCTAAAGAAGCATCATACATGCCTGTCAACAACTCCGCAGATTGATCCAATTTCACCAACTCGGGAATGTGAATTGTCCATTGTGCTTCTTCTCCAGGAAATAATCGGTCACGAAAAACACTTAAAGTCGGAGTCAACTTTTTCTCCTCCACCTTTTCACTGATGCGTACCGTCCTTTGAATCAGCTTTTCATCTTTTACATAGGTAAAATTGACATCTATGCCTGCCCGATAAGCCTCTTTAAACAGCAGGTTAAAATTCTTGGTTCTGTTACTTATCTTCACCCATTTAGAGCTAAGAACTTGATTGCCGAACATCACATCTACCAACACATAGGCAGATTTGGCAGAGGTGCCGAATTGAATATTGACTTTTTCACCAACCCTTGCTTCAATATTGGATTGTAACAACCAGGCATAGGTCTTTACCGGTGGCCGTTTGTCTTTCAGGCTGTAAAGTGTAAAAATTTGCTCGTGTTTTACTTCTTCTCCATGCTGGTCTTCTGCGATAACAACGAGTTTATACCTTCCGGAAGCAAATTTTCTAAAATCCATTTTCAGATTTCCCGACTCGGTATGATGATAAGCTTCCATCAATTTTTGATGAGTTTGATACACTGTATCAATCAGTATGTTTTCTGAATATTCATCGGTATCTTTCAAACTGAAAACTTGAAACAATACGCGTTTGTCTATCTTTTTGCCCATGATAGTTTCCAAAGCAATATTGATGTTTTGCACGTTTGCTTTATCTACCATTTGTAACAAATTTGTGCGGATAAACAGGGATTGTTCTCCAACGGAAAACCTTGCACTGCCGGCTTGAGTTTCACCTTTGGTGTCAGTAGCCTCAACAGTTACGGTGTATTGATATGCTTGCTTATGCTTTAGCTCCGATATGGATTTATCTTTTTCAGGCACGAATTGCAATGTAAACTTCCCGTTAGCATCTGTGCTGCCCTCACCGGAAGCAACAATCTCACCGTCCCCTATTGGTAAAAACCATCTCCATAAGGGATGTATGTGGCGTTTGATAGTGTATTGCAGGGGCACATGAGGTAAATTATAACCTGAAAGTGCTTTGATCTCTCCGGAGATTTGAATTTGCTCACCAAAACTGATTTCTTGTTCAGGCTTGTTCACCAAAACCTCAAAAGAAGGTCTTTTGTAAGCCTCTACCAAAAACTCAGCACTTTGCTTATCATTAGCCCTGATTTGATAGCAGCCGTTTAGTCCATCGGAAGGCAAAACAAATTCTCCGGCTACCGATCCAAATTCATTGGTGGTTAAATAAATTGTTTGAAGTGTTTGCCTGTTGTTATCGATTAAATCTAATTTAATCTTCAGATTGGGTATGACTGCTTGATTTTCGCTATTTAATTGATAACCAATAGCTTTAAAATATACCGTTTGCCCGGGACGATAAATGGAGCGATCGGTCCACAGGCTGATAATTCCAGCTTGACCATCATTAACAACAGTATTATAGAAATAAGGAGAATAGCTGCGAGAAGCAAAATAAGCATCTTTTCCTTTTTTGATGCACACAATTTCACTGCCGTAACTTTTTATTTTTTCTAATTCAGCGTATCCTTTTGAGTTGCTTGTGGCCTCAGAAATTAAACTTAATTCATATCGATTTTCTTTCCATTTAAATTCATAGATTATTATTTCAGCATTTTTAACCGGCTTTCCACTCATCCTGTCCACCACATAATAAGCAACTTTATCCTCCGCAATCGCCCTTTTTATAAAACTAAAATCAGTTATCGTAAAAAATGCTTGTGCCTTTTTATCTTTATCACGACTACCGGACGGATAAATCACATATTGATAGATTCCGTAGTCAGCAGCGGCGAACTGATGTTGTGTTTTTACCTTGTCAAAATTATCACTGGCAGTGATTTTAATCTTTTCCGTAGAAATTAAAGTTTTATCCCATGGATGATCATTTTGTCGGATATGCTTGTTTAATTGTTGTTCCAGAAAAAATGTGGCAGAAGTGTTTAGCTTGTAAAGCTCTATGGTAACTTCTTCAATATTAGTGGTTTCTAAATCAATTTTTATGCTTTCACCAGCCTTCACAGCATCTGCATTCCACACAAGGATATGTTGCGTTTCAATGTCGAGAACAATATTTTTTAGTAAGCCAATACGCCGATAGTCAGGATAGGTGTCAATGCCATATTGGGCAATTTCATGTGCAATTTTTCTATTGAGCTCAATTTCAGGATGATCCAAGTAATAAGATGCTTTCTTCGCCCACAGTTCTACGATGACTGGTGAATGAATATAAAATCTCTCCAGGCTATCTAATTGCCGGAGATAAGTATCATTCATTTTTTGCTTCTCTTGGTACGTCACAAAATCGAGTTCAGTCAGCAGAGTCAGTGCATCATCTTTTTGTTCTTTTCGAAAATCAATCCATTGTCTATACGAGGATTGAATAAAATCATGGTCATGAAAAACGAGGGCAGCCTGGATATTTTTCTCAACAATAAAATCGAATAAGGTAGGTGTATAAATCAAAGCAGAATCTTCCACAGAAATTAAAGTTTTTAGGGTCAGTATATCCGTATTTTTACTGATTGCCTGATTCTCCAAAGATTTACTCAATATGTCAGTGATTTTTGTTTGATATTGTTTTTGTGTCCAGGTATTGATGTCTTGCGGTAAACCCTCTTCCATGCGGGTACGCTGATCAATGACGTAACTGTTGTTTTGGTAATGGGCAAGGTATAAATCCGCCAGCATGCACCACAACAATTGCTTTTCCGCCGAAGTACCGAGGTTCTCAATAAAATTTTCGAAATCATTCAAGACAAAAATAAGTTCATCGGGATTTTTTTCCATCAAAATGCGGTACTCATAGA
>ERZ795058.4702-NODE-4702-length-13000-cov-7.473156_pt1 | contig 13000 bp, 14 predicted proteins | sample MGYA00375142_ERZ795058 | MGnify/ENA primary metagenome ERZ795058 (study PRJEB30187, sample SAMN05720210) | activated sludge metagenome | isolation source: anaerobic digester from wastewater treatment plant | place: Japan | collected 2015-04-20 ...
AATTCAAAGATTTCTTTTGTACCTGTCAAATACTGCGGTGCTTTTTTAGTTCCCTTGTAAATAAACTTTTTTTCTTCATTTACGGTAGTACCGCTTAAAGTGATTCTGTATGAATCATTTCCGTAATCATCAAAAACGCTGCCGCCGAAAGTTTTAGTTTCAATTACTCTCTGCGGAAATTGTAACTCTTCACTTTCCGGCGGTACGGAAAAAGTAAAACACTCTTTCAGGTCGTCGCCTTCAAGAAATTCAAGCATATACGACTTGCGCCACTGTAAAAGACTTATTGAACCCATTACACACCCCACTATTAAGACATAGAACCTGCGCCAATGCTTCCGACAAGGTTTGCTTGTCCTTTTGTCGCAATAACTCCGGCTTTCAAATACGCCGTTATTACTGTAGCCATTTGTCCGGCTAAATATTCATCACCGCCACTTGTCATAGTTGCCATTTTATTAAAGGCGGCTAAAAATCCGCTTTGCAAAGTTGCCATAACGCCGGTAAAAGTTCCCTTTGCCGCTCCTGCAAGTGGGAAAGAAGTGCCGCTCGGCGGTGTTACTGTTCCACTAACAGTAGTATTCACTTCTCCGGCTAACATCATTGTGTCAATTCCTAAAGCAAACTGCGCCGCTAAATAAGCGTCGCCGCCGGCGGTCATACCTGCCATAGTTTTACAAGCTGCATAAACAATGTTTTCGCAAATACTTGAATCAACGGTAATTGAACCGTTTCCCAAGCCGGCAAATATACCTTGTGATATTGTTCCTGCGTCGGTTGTTGAAATACTTCCCGATTCTGCATAATCTGCAACCTTTGCACTTACTTCGCGCGCAAAATATCTATCGTCGCCGTCGGTCATATTGCGAAAAATAGAGAGAAGGTCGTTTTTAAGTCCGTTTTGAATCAAACTCATTTAAATACCTGCCCCCATTTTGTTTTTAACGCCTGAATCTGTGTTATAAAATCCGGGCTTGCCGTATGACTTGCCGGGCTTCCTACTGTCTTCAAACTTGCAAGATAACCCAATAAATCCGTTACCATTGCGCCTAGCGTTGCCACACTGTTACCAACTTCAAGTTTGCCGGTCTTTGAAGACTTCAAGGAGACATCACCCTCGGTCTCATAAGTAAAGCCTTCTTTATCTTTCAATGTAATTTTCTTGTCAGTCTCAATATTCACGCCGTTACTTTTATCAACGGTAATCGTTGTACCATGAATTGTAATAGTCGCTTTTTCGTCGCCCTCGGTCTCTTGGTCAATCTCAATCTTGATTGTATGGTCTGAATCGGTTTTATTTTCAAACTTCTTTGTACCTGTTCGGTAATCAACGGTCTTTTTCCAACCGCTATTTTCAACTACTTCATGAGTATTCGCCGCGTCTTCACCTTCCTGCTTAAAATCGGCGTGTACTGCTTCCTGTCGCGTAAATCCCGAACACAAAACAAACGCACTTGAATATTCGCCGTTCGGCATGAGACAAAAAACATAAGTATCAACCGGCGGTAAATGTCGCTCGCCTGTCAGGTGTTTTCCGTCTACAACCGTTACCCACTCCTTACTTGCAACGCGAACGCCGGAAAGTTCAAATCCTAAATTAGTTCTTACATGAACGGTACAGTCTTCCGGGTGAACTTCCGTAACAACGCCCCAAAAACCCATTTGATTGTCATACGGTGAAGAGTTTACGAACGGATTTTGAGTAGGTGCAGTTTTCTTTTTATTCATTAAAATGTTTATTGCCATATAAAACCGCCTTATTTACTATCCTGCGCCCTAAAAACAAGATTCATAATGTTTGTGATATTTTCAATTTTTCCCTCAAACTTGCCGCCCGAATATTTACCGCCGCGACTTACACTTAAATTGACTTCGCCGCCGCTGCCATAATTCCATGAATGAGTAACACCTTCTACATAAAAATTGCCGCCCAAAAACTCTATAACTTCGCCCGGTTGAATCTTTACCGTTGAGCTTTTACCGTCAAAAACCATAGAAAGTGAGAGAGAACCTTTTAACATATCCTGCAAGTTCTCATACCACTCTTTTAATTTTTCGCTCATTTCTGCCATGCTTCCCGACGTGTCGCTATCCTGTTCGCCGTCTTTTGTTCCATAACCGATAAAATGAGCAATCATCGGTCTATAACCATAAGTCTTAAAAGCGTCAGAATCTTTGAGAACTTCATCAACGCCGGCTTGGTCGAAAGTTTTACTAATCATCAGTGATTTTTGTTCATCAACTGGATAACTGTTTAAGTATGCGTAAAAAGCGGTATACACTTCATTGTCTGATTCTGTCAGGTCAAAACTTTGTAGAACCGTAGAAGGTATTTTTCTAACCTTTAATTCGCTCCATTTGTCCGACGAAAACGGCACAAGGCGCATTTTGATTCTCATTTTACCGTTATCCATGTATGCAAACTTTTCATAACATGGGCTTGGTATAATCTCGTCCACAAGACTAAAAAAATCCTGCGTAGTCTGTCCTTTGAAAATGCAGCCTAAAGGGTAGAAAAACTTTGAATCATCGACATCAAAAAGACTATAAATACTTCCGCAAAATCTTTCGATGTATTCTTTTATTTTTGGAGTTCCTATCTGTTGTGAGATTTCATAGAAACAATCCCATATCATTTTGATAATCTCTTTTACTTCTTCTTCTTTCTTACCGTTGATTGTAAGTTTATTTATCAAGTCCGCCTGTGTCCGTAATTGCTTTGTCATTGCGCAAGCTGCGACATCAAGATTGATATAAAACTGGCTTACAAGCCCGGTTATTGCCGTACCTGTTATTGATATTCTGCGATGTCCGCCGCTATCGTTTGTCTGCGCAACATATTTCTTGCTTCTGATAATTCCGCAAAATACCGGCTTTTCTGATGATGTTCCGTTACCTTCGTAAATCTCGACAATCTGCAATTTCTTAAAGTCGTCAAAAAGTGAGAAGATATTACCCTTGCCGTCGTTATAATCAGGATAAAAAGTAGCGGAAAAACTTCCTGAAATATCGTTGATTGAAAGTGTAAAAGAATATGAAAGAAGGCTTGTGTTATCACCTGCCGAAAATACAAGTTCAGCATCGCCTTTTGATTTTACGATGTTTCCAGTTTCCGGGTCTTTTATAACGATTTTAGGGCAAGGTCTTTGATAAACTATTTGTCTTGCGTTCATTCAGTTTACACCCCTTAAAAACAAAAAAAGCAACCTAAGACACCGGGAATCTTACCCGATGTTTTCAAGCTGCCTTTCAGAAAGTGCAAACTTTAATTCTCGATTACGATTTAATAAGATTGTAATTCTTATTTACATATTACACTGAAAAGCCCATGCGGTCAATTATTCAAGGACATAGTAGCTTTATAACAACATTTATAATTGTTTTAGTTTTTAATTGACAGATTAAACTATTAAGTGTAACATATTTTTGTAAGGAGTTGCGTATGAAAAAGAAAATCTTTGTTTTATTTTTCCTGCTTACATCGTTTTTTGCTTTTGCAAAAAGCCACGAATACAACCTAAAAGAAGACTTCCAAATCGGAATGGAAAAATCTGTTTTTGAAGACGAAATGAATAGGTTAGGTTGGAAAGTCGTTTCTCGCTCCGATGTTTCTTATACTCTTGTAAAAGAAAATGAATATTTTAATGGTATCAAAGTCAATTTAATTTCTGTCGCCTTTACCGATGATAAACTTTCAGTTTTTGCGATTGTATTTCTTCCTGATATAAAAGAACAAGCATTATTTATTGATTATTATACAAAGTTTTCCAATTCAAATTACGCAAAATTGTCTAAAACTTACGAAAAACACAACTGTATAAACTATTGTTTTGTTGATAAAAAAGGTTATACTTTGACTTTTTCAATTCCAAATACAAATGATAGCAAGTATTATGCTATCACCTGTGCCGGGAAATAATTTATTCAGATTTAATAGTAATATCTCCGAATAACTCTTTAAGCATAATTCTTAAAGCTGCAAGATAAGATTCTGTATCACCACTGTCATAAGCTGCTTTTAAATTCTTATCACTTTGCATTTTTCTAATTGCGTCGTTTACTTCGCCCTCGTCTACAATACCGTCCGCCTTATGTCCGCCAATACCGAATAAGACGCCTTTTTTATATCCTAAAGCTGCATACTTTCCAATTTCTTCAATGGATAGTTTATCCAGTTCGTCATTTCCTGTACCTTCTGAATAAAGGTTGGCAAAAACGCTATTATCATTTATTTTGTACCCTCGTTTTTTTGCAAAAGTCAAACCTTTAGAACCGTTTATATAACTCTTTACCGCCCCGGAATAATCTCCGAGTTTTGATAATTCTTGTGCAACAAGTTCTGCTGTAACCTTTTGTCCTAAAGGTGTTTCTAAAGCTTCAGGATTTATTGTTGAATGTAAAGCGATATTTTCTGCAACTTTTATAGCGTTTTCTTCTGAACTGGCTACCGACAATGCTTTTTTCATAATATTTGTACCGTCGCCGTCGTCCGCCTCTTTAGGAGTATTCATCTTATTTCCGGCAATATTATCCATTTTGCCTAAGTTCTGCCAAAAGTTTGACTTTGCCATTAAAGCGGTATTTGTCGCGATGTCGTTTATATCGTTCTGCCACTTTGTATCTTCGCTCTGATAATTTGGGTCTTTCTGCTTTTCTTCAACCATTTTTGCAAATGTCGCCGAATCCATATCACCTGCAATATACTCTTGTGCCATATAATAAACATCACGCGCACCTTGATAATTCAATTTAAAAACGTCTTTGAATCGCACAATTTGTGCAGCCAGATTATTACCTTCAAGTTCATTTACGCTCTTTGCAATCTCTCCGAACATTTCAGGATTTGTACCCTGTTCCATAAGCAGCATTTCATCAATGTATGTTCCTGTAGCGCGTCCGCCTAAAATCGTTCCTCTTGCAGCAAGGTCTTTATCTTTAAGAATCTCATGCGCTGCACCTGCGACAATAACATCACTTACACTCTGTAAAGCCGTTGCACCGGCAATACCGCTATTCATTTGCGCAAGTCTTTTTGCGCCCTGTTCTCCCTGCCATAGAGGATTGTTATTGCTTAATCGTGAAAACATTACGAAAGTTTTAGAGACATCTTCCGCGCTCTTTATATATCCGTTTGCAATTCCGTCTTCAATAACGCTTTGTAAAGACTGTAAAAACTCTTCATTTTGCGCTTTTGTCATTCCGGTTGCCTGTCGCGCTTGACTTGCATATCCTAAAACATCGCTATTATCGCCGTAACGCCTTGCAGTTCCTAAGAAGTTCTGAATAACTCCGGCGTCTGTTCCTGTAGCGTTCGCCCACATAGCAATATCTCTAGTCTGTTCCATAGCGTCAGACTGTGTGCCGCCGAATTTTGATTGTCTTGTAGCAAGGCTCAAAAACTCTTCCGTTGAAAGTCCTGTACCACTAGCCTTATCTGTTGCGTCTCTTAAAATAGCGTCGGTTTTATTGCTATTCTCTAGCCATGTGCCGCCGTCCGAAAATCTTTTATTGAGTGCATTAGTTCCGGCAAGTGTTTTTCTGTACGCCTCGCCTTCTGCAATATCGGCTCTTGCGTCTCCTGCCCAGTATTTACCAATCGCGCCGCCAATTTGCGCAAGTCCGCCGGCAGCCATTAACCCCCAACCAACCGGCGTTGCACCAAGCATTAAACCTGCACCAAGCAAACTACCGCCGATTCCCTGCGCAATTCCTGCGCCGCTATCTACCGCTGCGACATCAGCACCCAAATAGTCGCCGTTTGCCATAGCGATACGATGATTAAAACCTATTCCGGCAATCTGATTTGCAATACTTAAACCTTGTGTAAGGTATCTTGAAACGCCGTACTTTTTAATCATATCCATTACAGAACTATCGCTTTTATCAGCGGTTTCAAAGCGTTTTTTCTCCGCTTCAAGCTGCCTTTTTTCCTGTTCCGCATTGTTCAGGGCTGCCGAAAAATTAAAAGATTCTTTCGACTGTCCTTTTTCGGTTGATTCTTTCAACTGGTCTGTAAGAGTAGTGATAACGCGCGTAATTGTTTCAAGCCTTATATCAAGCTGCCGCGCATTATTATATTGCGTAGTGTTTTGAAGATTAGAACCGCCGCCGTTACCATTACCACCGACAACGGAAAAGCCCGGATTCTGCATAAAGGCTATATCCTGCGTAATCTTTGCAGCTTCGCCCCAGTTTCCGGCGTCCTGCGCTGCTTTAAGTTTTCTCTGCAAGTCATCAATAGAGTTTCCGAGTGCGCCTATATTTCTCTGTGCGTCCGATGTATCAGCGTTTAATCTCAATGCAATCATAAATTACTACTCCAAAACACTAAAAAAGAAACAGTCCGCTTCCAGTCCATTAACAGACTAAAAACAGACTGTTTTTCTTTTTTAATTCATATTCAAAATATCCTCGTCCGAATATCCCAAGTCCTTCAACTCGTCTTCGTTGATTTCCTTTTCCTTTTCCGCTTCGTCCTTTAAGAATCCGTTCAAAATGCTTTCTTCCGTGTAGGTATTAGCAAACTTGTAGAACAGGTCAATAAAGTCGTCGTCAACTTCGCTTAGTGGTAGACTTAACTCCCGAAAATACACCATTGTCCACAGTTTCCGCCATGTCCTTCTCGACAACAGTTCTATTATCGGTCGCCTCTTCATTTCCTCTAAAGTTGCTCTGCACTTTGAGACGAAAAGACCATGCCTTAACATACACTTCGTCAATGAAGCCTGTATCAGGCATATCCCCCCAACTGAATGATTTATTTTTTTCTTTGATATTGTTAAACCAAGTTTCCCCGGATTCAATTACTACATCAAGATAGGCAACTTTCTGCATAGCAAAGTTTGCCATATCGTCAAAGCTGCTTGCCGGAAGTCCGCCGCGCATTGCAGCAATCCTTCTGTCAATAAACATCAGGTCTTTCTGCTTCGGAAATTTCACTACAAACTTTCCGCGTGATGTTTCAATAGTTTCTTTGACCGTCTTACCGTTCAAAAGCGAATAGAAGATGTCTTCCTGCTTCTCGTCGTCAAAAGTCTCTGCCGGTTTAATTTCGTCGGTTATTTCCATTTCTTTACCTCGTAAATAAGATTTGTTTTCAAGGCAATTCTTAAAATTGCCGTTTATCCGCTTAAAATAGCGTCTAGGAGCGTTCTTTTTGGCAAGTTCGATAGTTTACTCAAACTTACAAAAAGAAGCCCTAGAAACGCCGTTATTCAAGCGTTTTTGTTATTTTGTATAAAGGTCGCTATTAGGATAGTCTGAACCGTTAAAGAATCCGATTGATTCAAAAGAACAGTTTGCAATCATATAGCCCTTGCCGCTTGAACGCTCTGAATAAGAGTTCAGGATAGCCCAAGTTGTAGAGGCAACAACTGCCTTTGCCTTCTTGTCGTAAAGTTCAAGATACGGAATCTTAGCCGTTTTCTCTTCCTCGACGATTGTATCAATGTTCGGATTGAGTTCCTTGATATGGGCTGCGTCGTTAAGTGTGAATCCTTTAGCCGGTACGAATCCGCTGAATGTAGTGCTTACAGAAACACCAGTGATGTCGATTGCAACCGGTAAGAACTCGCCCAAAACTTCGGCTTTCTGTGTTTGGAACTGCGCGCGAATTTCAAAATCCTGTACAAGTCCAATAGGTTTTGCACTTGCTGCGTCTGCACCTGCGCGCACGATACAGTTCTTGCCCTGTACAAGGGAATCACCCTGCAAATTGTAATCTGCCATATTTTACCCCCTTACACTTCTACGGTTGAACTGTAGACTTTGTTTGTTGCGGTAATAAATACAAAGTTGTTTGGAGCGCGGATATATCTGTCAAATGTCAGATAAATCTTGTCGCCGTCAAAGCGTACTTTTGCATTTTCGTAAAGGCTTGCGCCATTCTTTGTGATAAGATTGTCCGCATACCATTCTTTAGACTTGTTTTCCAAAGTCTGAATGATTGAACTTTCAGAAGGCTCGTCGTTTGTTCCAATACGGCGGTTGAAAGCCTTGCGCAAGTCTCTATCCATGTAAAGAACTGAACGAATCATAGAACGCTCGTTCAGAATAAGAGAATCACCCTGATAAGTTGTAATACAACGAATACAAACAAGTTCGCCGTCGTCATTCTCGCCGAATGTTACAAGTCCGCCGGCAATCATTTTGTTAAGTTCGCTCTCTTTGTTCTTTGTACCAAAAGAACTAACCTTGATTGTCTTGTTTGTGAGCGGATTAGAAACGCCGATTGCGCTTTCAATTCCTGCACATTTACAAGCCAAAAGTGCCGGGCTGATTTCTTCACTTTTGCCGGTAATCGGATTGTTTGCAACTGCGCTTGTGCAAACAAGTGAAACAAGTTCACTGTTATATGTTCTTGCAAGTGTCAAAGCTGCGTCAATGCTTGTGCCTTTTGGAGTACCAAGCCAACAAGTACGCTCGTGCTTTTTGCTTACGGTAGACATACTTACACAATGATCTGCAATCAGCGCGTGAATATCGCTATCTGTTTCAGGTGTCGCGATAATCTGAATGTCTTCTTTTTCAAGAAGTTCAAGCGCGTCTGCGTAGTCTGTAGATGTTGACGTACCTGCGGTTGCGCCGGAGAAATACTCATATCTTTCGTCGTTTTCCGGGATAAGGCGGCTAGTACTGCTAAGAGTAACATTACCTTCGCCGATGTACTGAATACCTTCCAAAGCGTCAATAAGTGCCTGTAAATCACTGTTGAAAGTTGCAGTGGTTGTCATAACACTTACGCTTGAAACATGGTCAAGCTGCGATGTAGGTGTTTTTGGAGTAGTATCAATCAGTGTTGCGCTATAAATACCGGTATCATTGATTTTTCCTACCAGTTCTTCAAGAGTTTCGCACTCTTCCCAAGTTACTGTAAAATTGTCTGCGGTAACATCGGTAGTAAGTGTCAAACCTGTATCGTTGATTGTACAAACTGCGCTTACACCTTCGCCCATGTAGAGAATAGAGAAAGATTTTTTTGTGATGTTGTCGATTTCAACTTCACTGCCCTTGTAGTTTACAAGAACCTTTTTTCCTGTAGTTCCTGCTTTAAGCCACATTTTCAACTGATTCATGTGTGCGCCATAATCGGCACTTTTCAAAGTAAGAACTGATGTACTGCCGTTTTTGAGAGTACGGCTAGACTGTGTACCTGCATTTACACGCATACAGAAAACCTGCTGCGGAACATAGGTATTTGAGCCATTGAAAGCCTGTGCGACTGCTTCAAGAAGTGTACCGCTTACAAGAAGGTCTTTAGCCTCTGCCTTGTCCGATACGGCGTGAAGTGTCAAAGGTTTTCCGCCCATTGATGTACCGATGATACAAAGGTTTCCACTGGAAACGCCTGTACCTGCGCCTACTGTATTACGACGAGAGTATGTTCCCGGAATGTAATGACTTGAAGACTGTCCGGCACTATTGAATTTTGCTGCTGAAACGCACATATTTCAACCCCCTTAAATTAACCAATCTTGCGGTTACGAACCCATTCGTAAAGTTCGTCCCACTCTTCCAAAGTGTGAACCTCGCTCTTGTAACGGTTTTTCATTACTGCCGTCCAACTGCGCGCAAGTTCACGAACCTGACAATACCGTGCAACGCCCATTCTTTTTGGAGTTGCAGCGGCTACCGTTGCCGTAGATGTAGATACAGAAGTAACTTCCTCTGCAACTTCCTCTACGGATTCCGACAAAGTGTTTTTACTTGCCATAAATTTGCCTCCGTGATTATTTGTTTGCTTACTTTTGTAAGTTCTGTGTTTAGCACAATCTGCTCAACGCAATAATTCACATCAAGCGAAATGTGCGCGCCGCTTAAAGCAACGTCAAAATCAAAGTTGTAGTTGTTACTTCTATGTCCTACAATCGTGTTATCAAATAATGCAATGTCAAAAAATGGGTATTTGTTTTCAAGAAGGTGTGTTAGATTTCCTGTAATAAAAAGCCTCAACTGCTCGTAAATCTCATTTTTCAACTGTACGTTTTCCGCCCAAACTTCAAAGCCTAAAGTGTCTTTTCTGCGGATTCTCATAGAATAGCCGTAACAATAACCCTGCTTTCTGATTGTTTCTCTTATAGCGTCCAGTGTACTATCATCAACCACCGTACAAAGCCCCGGAATCTCCCTTGTTTTTTCAACGCCTTTTTTGTTTATGTATGTTTCCGTTGTTTTTGTGATTTCGTTTAAGTCGTTTTCTGTTATCCCGATTCCGTCAGTCTGAACTATCGCCAGTTCGTCAAACTCATAAGGCTTTCTGTCTTCCTGCGTAGTGATTACGACACAAGGGAAGTTATCACTTGCATTAAGTCCGTCATGCAAATACAGTTCTGCAAAAGGGTGTTCCATTGTTACTGATATGTGAAAGTTTTTGTATTTATTATCCAAATGCAGCGCGTCAAAGTAATCACGCACAAGCGCAACAAGTGCCTGTTCTAGGATAATTCCTCTGTTCAAATAACATAACATTTAGTCTGCACCTCGAATAAAATAAAAAAAAGACAACGCAAAACACGGTCTTTTTCCGTGCCTACGCTGCCTTGAAAAGTGCAAACGAATGACAATATAAAAAGTTTATCTTTCTTATAGAATACTTGCAAAAGCCCCTGTTGTCAATGTAACAACTAAACGCCCAAGTCCTGCTCAAGTCCTGCCTGTAAAATGTCCTCAACATTCTGTCTTGTAGTCTTCTCAACCGCCGAAACAACATCGTTTGCAGGTACTTCTTTTCGTACCCATGCACCTTGTGGAGAGTTTGCAGAAATAACCCGGAATGTAAAATAAGTGCTACCGGTATTGCTTTTCATTTTTACCATTCCGTTAGCATTTCCTGCGTCCTCGTCTTTTATCCTGTCTCCCCAGTCGTATTCTGCGCGTTCTATGTTCTCACCCTTAAAGTTTTCTTCCGGGTGTGTATCGCCTGTTGTTTTAGACCTTCTAAACTTCCTAGACTGTAATATTTTGTAGACTTCCAAAGGAATAGTATTACCAAAATGCGCCCTTGTGCTGCCGTCTTTGTTCGGTGTACCCCAACGGAAAGGAATAATCAAATACGGTACACCTTTATTTTTACCCGACTGCGCAACGCGGCTCTTTTTGCCGTATGGATATTTAGTCTTCATGTCAAATTCAGGGCTTCCGTTTTGAATCCGCTCCATATAGCGTGAATCCGTTTCAATGCTTATGTCAAAGTCATTTATACGCCGTATATGAATACTCGACGCAAGCCGGGAATTAGGATTTTTAATATCTGCCGCGCCGATTAAACTACCGCCCATAGCCCAATTCTGCCATGATTTTTGAATCAGTTTTGCAGCCATATTAAAGGCGCGTGAAGTTCCCGGCATAACCTTTGCACCAGTTCCGCCGGTCAGTCCTGCAAGATTGTCTTTTAATTGAGAAAGTAAATCATCGTTTAAGTCTACGGTAACTTTAATCATTTACGCGCCAAACCTACCACCAAAGAATGATTTTTTAATGGATTTTCTCAAAAACTCAATATCAGATTTCTTAATACCAAGTTTCTTTTTATTGCACATTACATAACTTGTCATTTTTTATTTACCCCTCGTTTTTCGCCGTATGTATCATAAAGTTTAATTACTGCCTTCTTTGGCATACGCTGATTTTCACTTGTTCGTATCTGCGGAATGTTCTTTACAACCTTGTATGTCGGGAATACTTTATAAGTCAAAGAATATCCCTCGCCGTCGTCCGGGCAATCATCGCAAAGCCATTTAAGATAGTTCGCGCCGCATAAAATAAAGTCAGTTCCCTGTATATATTCCCGGTCTTTTCCTATGCAGCTTACAACTTCATCAACAAAATAAGCCGGAATAACATCATAGTCCGCGTCTTTTTTACTTACTACGCTTTTTTGTGTGTATGTTCCGCTTAACACGGTAATTACATCATCAAGCGCGACTTCATAAGCGTATGGGAATGTAAGAACACCGTCGCCGTTGTTTTCCTGCATTATCTGCGCGTCAGATTTATTAAGATTCTGATTCAGGATAACGAAAGTAAACGGCGGTATGTACTGCACATTCTTTATATAAAGTGTTTCCGGCGGCTCAATTTCTGTTATTTCGCCGGTCTCCTCGTCTTCAACTTCACGCGGATTTACAAAAATACAATCCTGTCTTATTTCGCCGATTTTATAAGTATTGTCGTCAATGTCTTTTACTTCTTCAACGCTTTCAATATCCCCCGGCGCGGTATGGAATAACCCTTCTGTCTTCATGCGTGAACTGCGCAAGCCCGATACTCTGTAATATCCGCTTCCTACGCTTTCCGCAATCGAATTATCAACGGTCTGTAAAATATCCTGTTCCATAACGGCGGTAACATAAACGCCTTTTACCGGCAAAATAGGCGTATTAAGCATAACAAACGCGCCGGTTTTAGTTGCAGTTTCGTACACTCTGCCGGAATTGTCATAACATTTAGTCAATGGGCAATCTATAAACTCCGCGTCAAGTTCTATAATTCCTGAATTGTCGCGAATCATAACAGTTTGAGAGACTACCGCTTTTTTCTGATAACCATAAATAACGCCAAGTCCGCCGCACTTTTTACAATGAATGTCCGGCTGCATAGAGTTCTCTTTTACACATGGGCATTTTGTAGCGACACGCCACCGTACCCACTGCCCATGTCTTGAAATGAGTGCCTCGTAATTTTCTTTTCCCAGTTCTAGTTGAACTGGAGAATTGCGTCCAAGTCCTTGACCCATTATATTACCTCTCTAACTTGTCCTAACTCGTCTTTTTGCGTCCGTACCTGCCTGTTATGTCCGGGCGTTTTCCATTTCCTGCCCGAACATCAGGAGAATTAAACAACAGTAACGAGTGCAACCTTGCCGTTTGAATCAATCTGCAAAGTTTTTCCGCTGTCTGTGGCTTCAGCTGCAAGAACTGCCGCAAACATTGTTTCAAGTGCCGCAAGTCTTGTTTCAAGTCCAAGTGCCGCTGTTTCAAGTGTCGCAAGTCTTGTTTCAAGT
>ERZ795058.4705-NODE-4705-length-12998-cov-3.793865_pt1 | contig 12998 bp, 9 predicted proteins | sample MGYA00375142_ERZ795058 | MGnify/ENA primary metagenome ERZ795058 (study PRJEB30187, sample SAMN05720210) | activated sludge metagenome | isolation source: anaerobic digester from wastewater treatment plant | place: Japan | collected 2015-04-20 ...
GATGACTGTAAAACATTTTCAATCTTAATATCTTCTTCAATAGCATGTGTTATATCAGTACCTCTTTTACCCTCTTCTTTGGCTAAGGCGTATACACGTTCTACTTCACGATCAAGGCGATGCCCAATTTGCTCCAATAGAATAAACGCATCGGCATATTTACGCGGATGTTGCCCTTTTTTAGATATGTAATTAAAAATTTCATCTACATTGGTCAAGTTAAAATTACCACAAATAGCTAAATTTTTTGCTCTGTAATTATCCCTTCTCATAAAAGGATGTACATACGAAATTCCAGCTTTACCCGTGGTACTATAACGGAGGTGCCCCATATATAATTCGCCAGCAAAAGGCACAAACTGACGAGCATATTCTACGTCATCAATATCGCCATTGGCAACTTCCCTAATCTGCTTATGCATATCAGCAAATATCTTGCTTATTGCACTTGTACCCTCGGCACGTTCGCGAAACATAAATTCCTCACCAGGATGAGCATCTAATTTGACACATGCTACACCAGCACCTTCTTGCCCGCGATTGTGTTGTTTCTCCATCAATAAGTAAAGCTTGTTTAAGCCATACATCCACGTGCCGTATTTTTGTTGGTAAAAATCCAGGGGCTTACGCAGGCGAATCATCGCTATACCGCATTCATGCTTTAGTTGTTCCATTGTGGTTATGTTAGGGTCGAAAGATCAATTATTTGTATTCGTTCCAGCTTTTAATTTGTACATCATTGATATCTAAATGACAAAATGCATGTATAAATGCAGAGGCTAAACGAGCGTTTGTTAATAGTGGAATATTAAAATCAATGGCTGCACGACGAAGTTTATATCCGTTATCTAGTTCTCTTTGCGTTAAATTCTTAGGGATATTTACCACCAAGTCAATCTGTTTGCTTTTGAGCATTTCAAGAGCTTGTGGTTGCATTTCTTCGCTGGGCCAATGCACCAAGGTAGCAGGTATATCATTTTCTTGCAAGAAGGTGTGTGTACCACCCGTCGCATATAGATTAAAGCCTTTTTTAAGCAACAAACGAGCTGCATCAAGCATATCTACTTTTTGTTTTGGTGTACCTGTTGATAATAAAATATTCTTTTTCGGAATAGTATAACCTACAGATAGCATAGAAGTTAATATTGCCTCATCAGCATCATCGCCAATACATCCCACTTCGCCTGTTGAAGCCATATCCACACCCAATACTGGGTCAGCTTTTTGCAAACGAGAGAAAGAGAATTGAGAAGCTTTGATACCTACGTAATCTAAGTTAAAGGCATTTTTGTTCGGTTTTTGAACAGGTATGCCCAACATAATTTTGGTTGCTAGTTCAATAAAGTTAATTTTTAGCACTTTAGATACAAATGGAAAACTACGAGAAGCCCTCAAATTACATTCGATAACCTTAATCTCGTTATTTTTAGCTAAAAATTGAATATTAAATGGACCTGAGATACATAGTTCTTTCGCAATTTGGTGAGCGATTTTTTTCACCCTTCTCATTGTTTCTAAGTACAATTTTTGAGGAGGAAACTGAATAGTAGCATCACCAGAGTGTATACCAGCAAACTCGATGTGTTCGGAAATGGCATACATCATTATTTCCCCTTTATCGGCTACCGCATCCATCTCGATTTCTTTGGCACTTTCGATAAATTCGCTTACTACCACAGGGTGTTTCTTAGACACATTAGCAGCTAATTGCAAAAACTCTTTCAGTTCTTCTTTGTTAGAACACACATTCATTGCTGCTCCAGAAAGCACATACGATGGACGAACAAGCACAGGGAAACCTACTTCGTCGACAAAAAGTTGTACATCTTCGAGCGAAGACAACTCTTTCCAACGTGGCTGGTCAATTTTTAAACTATCCAACATCGACGAGAACTTATGTCTATCCTCAGCTCTATCAATACTGGTGGCTGTTGTACCCAACAATGGCACGTTCATGTTATTTAAACGTAAAGCTAAGTTATTTGGAATTTGACCACCTGTAGAAACGATTAATCCATGTGGATTTTCTAATTCTACGATATCCATTACACGTTCGAACGATAATTCGTCGAAATATAAACGGTCGCAAGTATCATAATCCGTAGAAACCGTTTCGGGGTTATAATTTATCATTACCGAACGCCAACCTTCTTTGCGTATAGTTTCTAGGGCATTTACACTACACCAGTCGAACTCTACCGAGCTACCAATGCGGTATGCTCCAGAGCCAAGTACAATAATAGAGCGTTTATCGCCCAAATACTGCATATCGTTGGCTGTGCCGTTGTAGGTTAAATACAAGTAATTTGTTTGAGCTGGATACTCAGCGGCTAAGGTATCAATACGTTTCACTACAGGAGTAATCCCTCTAGCTTTGCGGTTATTTCTTACTTTTATCAAACTTTCTTCACTCTCAGCACTATCGCTTGTAAGACGTGCTATTTGGAAGTCAGAAAAGCCTTGTTGTTTAGCCAAACGGAATAATTCATCATCAACATCTTCTACCGAATTGAATGCTTCCAATTCGTTGGCTGTTTCAACAATTTTATATAATCGTTGTAAAAACCATTTATCTATTTTGGTTAAATCATGAATTTGGTCGATGGTATACCCTTTACGAAATGCTTTTGAGATAACAAAAATACGGTTATCTGTTGGTTCGTTTAGCGATTTGTCAATATCAGCAATTACCAGTTCTTTATTGGCAACAAAACCGTGCATTCCTTGACCAATCATACGCAAGCCTTTTTGCACAGCTTCTTCAAACGTACGTCCGATAGCCATGATTTCGCCTACTGATTTCATGCTTGAGCCTAACTCGCGCGAAACGCCTTGAAACTTGCCCAAATCCCAACGAGGAATTTTACACACCACATAGTCGAGTGCAGGTTCAAAAAACGCAGGAGTAGTTTTAGTTACTGAATTTTTGACATCGAACAACCCATACCCCAATCCCAATTTTGCAGCTACAAAAGCCAATGGATAGCCTGTAGCTTTAGAAGCCAAAGCCGAAGAGCGACTTAAACGGGCATTTACCTCAATTACACGATAATCTTCCGATTCTGGGTCGAGAGCATATTGCACATTACACTCACCCACTATACCGATATGGCGAATGATTCGGATTGCCAATTCACGCAATTTGTGGTATTCGGCATTCGTAAGCGTTTGCGAAGGAGCAATAACGATACTTTCGCCCGTATGAATACCGAGCGGGTCGAAATTCTCCATATTACATACCGTAATACAGTTGTCAAAACGGTCGCGAACTACCTCGTACTCAACCTCTTTCCACCCTTTTAATGATTTTTCGACTAATATTTGGGGAGAGAAAGACAATGATTTTTCAGCCATTGCATCTAATTCCTCTTCATTATCACAAAATCCACTACCTAAACCACCTAAGGCATAAGCCGCACGTATAATAATTGGATACCCCAAATCTTTAGCAGCTTTGCGAGCATCTTCCATATTATCTACAGCAAAACTTTTGATTGTTTTTACATCAATTTGGTCGAGTTTTTTCACGAACAAATCGCGGTCTTCTGTATCCATAATTGCCTGTACAGGAGTTCCCAGTACACGCAAATTGTATTTTTCTAAAATTCCTAATCGGTGCAATTGTACACCACAGTTAAGAGCTGTTTGACCACCAAAAGCCAACAAAATACCATCAGGTTTTTCTTTTTGGATGACTTTTTCGACAAAAAATGGCGTAATGGGTAAGAAATAAATCTGGTCAGCTACCCCTTCGGATGTTTGAATGGTAGCAATATTTGGATTGACCAAAACGGTGTAAATTCCTTCTTCTTTTAGTGCTTTCAGAGCTTGAGAGCCTGAATAATCAAATTCGCCAGCTTCCCCAATTTTGAGTGCTCCTGAGCCTAAAACAATAACTTTTTTTATTCCTGGTATTAAATTCTCGTTCATTAGTCAATCATTTTAATAAATTCGTCAAATAAAAATTCTGTATCAGTAGGTCCACTTGCTGCTTCGGGGTGAAATTGGACTGAAAAGAAAGGTTTTGATTTATGTTTTAGCCCTTCGTTGGTATCATCATTCATATTTTGGAAAAGAGGTTCCCATTCTTCACTCAAGGTAGTGTTATCAACAGCATATCCATGATTTTGTGAAGTTACAAAACAACGATTTGTTCCCACCATACGCACGGGTTGGTTGTGGCTACGATGACCATATTTTAGTTTATATGTTTCAGCACCACCGGCTTTTGCCAACAATTGATTGCCCATGCAAATACCAAATATGGGTACATTGCGTTTCATTGCTTTGCGTATATGTTCTACAGTTTCAGCACATGTAGATGGGTTGCCAGGACCATTAGACAAAAATAATCCATCAAATTCGAGGGTATTAAAATCATAATTCCAAGGCACACGAATGAGCGTTACATCTCTTTTTAATAAGCAACGAATGATATTGTGTTTTACACCACAATCGACCAATACTACTTTTTTCTTTCCATTTCCGTAGTGCATTACCTCTTTGCACGACACGATGTTTACCTGATTAATTGCATTTGAATCGATAAAATCAACATCAGCATCTTCGATAACGATTTTTCCTTTCATTGCACCTTTTTCGCGCAATACTTTTGTCAATTCACGCGTATCAACGCCATAAATCCCTGGCACTTTGTTTTCAATCAACCAATCGCTTAGGGTTTGTTTTGCATTCCAGTGGCTGTATTCAAACGAATATGTTGACACTACTACGCCCGAAGCATGAATTTTTTCGGACTCAAAAAAATCGGCAATTTGATGGGTTACATTGGAAGAAGGAACACCATAATTGCCGATTAAAGGGAATGTAAATGCTAAGATTAGACCCGAATAGGAAGGGTCTGTTAAACTTTCGGGATAGCCCATCATGGCAGTGTTAAAAACCACCTCTCCTGCTTTCGACTGTTCATAACCGAAGGAGTACCCATGAAAAACGACTCCATTCTCTAACACCAACTTGGCAGCTTTGCTTTTTTGCATGTTTTACTAATATAAATATGTTACAATGAGTAGTTCTCAAAAATTGCACAAAGATACAATATTTTAGCATTCCAAACAAACAGGATTTTGCTATTTTTCAACATTTTTACACGAATAATAAATTGATTTGTTCGATAGCCATATTGATGGGAGTTAGACACTGTTTAGCATATGAAAAGTTTACTGTATATTTGCATTTTTAACATATTTATGGCAAGAAATTCGTTTTTTGAGTTTAAACAATTTAGAATTAACCAAGAAAATTGTGCTATGAAAGTTGGCACAGATGGTGTGCTGCTTGGGGCATGGACTCCCATACCACTTAGCACTACCCGTATATTGGACATTGGAACAGGAAGTGGATTACTTGCTCTGATGCTCGCTCAACGCACACATGCCCATATTGATGCCGTAGAAATAGACACCTTGGCAGCTCAACAAGCCAAAGAAAATTTCATATCTTCTCCTTGGAGCAATCGATTACAGATTTATGAAACCGATTTTCAATCATTTGCCAAAAACGAATTACATAAATATGATGTTATTGTATCAAATCCCCCTTATTTTCACAATTCATTGCATACTCCAAACAGACAACGTACAATAGCTCGACATAGTGATTCGCTTACGCTAGACGAATTAGTTGATGGCGTTGAAAAATTACTACAACCTTGGGGATATTTTTGTGTCATATTACCTACACATGAAAGTGAAACAGTAGCTAAAAAGGCTTTGCTGGCAAATCTTTATTGCACACAAAAAACGTTTGTTTACCCAACACCTACGAGCCCAGCCAAACGCATCATGCAACTATTTTCGAAAAAAGAAACAACCCCGCTTACACAGCATTTGGTAATTGAACAAGAACAAAGGCATCAGTATACCAAAGAATATAGTGAACTTACAAAAGATTATTATCTAAATTTTTGAAGAGGAAAAACACTAATTCAAAAAAAATATCATTCCAAGTTTATTAATTATGTGTACATTTGTGGTAATTATGCATACAGTAACATAAAAAAATATGACAACCCGTTTACTTATTTTAAGTATACTTATTTTCACCATCACAAGTTGCACCAGTCAAACAAGTTCTTTTAAATCAGTTGATGCAAAAGAGTTTGAGCAAATATTACGTACAGATACTCTTCAAATTGTGGATGTACGCACACCTGAAGAATTTAATCAAGGACATATTCAAGGGGCTATTTGCATGGATGTTAGAAATCCAGATTTTGACTCAAAAATAATACAATTGGATAAACATATCCCTGTGGCTATCTATTGCAGAGCTGGGAGAAGAAGTAAAATTGCTGCTGAAAAAATGAGTGCAATTGGACTACAAGGATATGAGCTAGATAACGGCATTGTGTCTTGGGAAAATGAATTAACTCGTTAACTATTTTGTAAAAGGACAATAAAACGAATCATCCCTATACTGATAATACCTCTATCTGATATATATCCACCTAAAAAACATTGCTATAAAACGTTAAGGAATATTCATTTATAACAACAAATAGATGCAATACAGCAAAAAAATAGTACTTTTGCATCCTGATTTTGAATTATTCCATGTACATATAATTATGATTGACACATCTGTTTTTGACAATAAAACGGTAGCTTTTTATACACTAGGTTGCAAACTGAATTTTTCGGAAACATCTGCTATAGGTAAAAGTTTGATTGAGCAAGGGTATCGCAAAGTAGCCCCTCACGAGCCAGCCTCGCTTTGTATTATTAACACCTGCTCGGTAACAGATAGTGCTGATAAGAAATGTAGACAAACTATTACCAAAGCCATTAAAGAAAACCCAGGAGCTTTTGTTATTGTTACAGGTTGTTATGCTCAACTCAAACCCGATGATATTACTTCTATACCCAATGTTGATTTGGTGTTGGGAGCAAACGATAAATTCAATATTCCTGATATTATAGCAAAGAAGACTGCTATGCCCAACAAATTGCAAGCTAGCCCTACCAACCGAATGACTGAATTTCATCATTCATATTCGAGCGAAGACAGGACAAGACATTTTTTAAAAGTACAAGATGGGTGTGATTATTTTTGTAGCTACTGTACTATTCCATTGGCTAGAGGAAGAAGTAGAAATGGCTCTATCGAAAATTTAGTAAAAGATGCACAAAGCATTGCAGCACTTGGTGGTAAAGAAATAGTATTAACGGGCGTCAATATTGGTGATTTTGGACATTCAACAAACGAATCATTTATTGATTTATTAAAGGCACTTGAACAAGTAGAAGGAATAGAACGTTATAGGATATCTTCTATTGAACCAAATTTATTAACAGATGATATTATTGCTCTAGTGGCACAATCTACCAAACTAATGCCTCATTTTCATATTCCACTACAGTCGGGCTGTAATGAGGTATTGAACTTAATGAAAAGACGCTACACAACCGAATTGTTTGCTCAAAAAATTGCCACTATAAAACAACTGATGCCACACGCATTTATTGGTGTAGATGTAATTGTAGGCGTACGAGGAGAAACCACATCCTATTTTGAAACAACTTACCAATTCATTGAATCTTTACCTATTTCACAATTGCATGTGTTTTCGTATTCGGAAAGAGCAGGCACACAAGCATTAAAAATTGAGCATGTGGTAACACCCAACGAAAAAAAAAGACGGAGCCACTTATTACTCTCGTTATCCGAGCAAAAGACAGAGGCTTTTTACACTAACTTTAAGCATACCATCCGACCCGTTTTATGGGAAGGCACTAAAAAAGGCGGTTTTATGTATGGATTTACAGATAACTATATTCGTGTAAAAACGCCTTAAGTAATACATAAAATTAATACGATTGAGTCTATTATATTAACCGCAGAAACGATTAGCATAGAAAAAAGTTAATGAAATGACATTTGAACTACAACATACCGACCCCAAAAGTAATGCTCGAGCAGGCTTAATAACAACCGACCATGGACAAATAGAAACACCCATTTTTATGCCCGTAGGTACAGTAGCATCAGTAAAAGCAGTACATCAACACGAGTTGAAAGAGGATATAAAAGCACAAATCATCTTAGGAAACACCTACCATTTATACCTCCGACCAGGTATCGAGATTCTGGAAAAAGCAGGAGGCTTACATAAATTTAACGGATGGGACAAGCCTATACTTACGGATAGTGGTGGTTTTCAGGTATTTTCACTTTCGCATAGACGAAAAATGAAAGAAGAGGGCGTAACCTTTCATTCGCATATTGATGGTTCAAAACATTTGTTTACGCCCGAAAATGTGGTAGATATTCAGCGTATTATCGGAGCAGACATTATTATGGCTCTTGACGAATGTACCCCAGGTGATGCCGATTATGCGTATGCAAAAAAATCAATGGAACTTACGCATCGATGGTTGGCACGTGGCATACAACATTTTGATGCTACTGAACCGAAATATGGGTATAGCCAAACATTTTTTCCCATTGTGCAAGGATGCGTATATCCAGATTTACGCAAACAGTCGGCAGAATTTGTAGCCTCGCAAGGCAGAGAAGGAAATGCTATTGGAGGCTTGGCAGTAGGCGAACCTACCGAAAAAATGTATGAAATGATTGAAATAGTAAACGAGATACTGCCTACAGATAAACCTCGTTACCTAATGGGTGTTGGTACACCTGCCAACCTATTGGAAGCTATTGAACGAGGGGTAGATATGTTTGACTGTGTAATGCCTACACGCAATGGCAGAAACGGTATGCTTTTTACAAAAAATGGAATTATAAATATGCGTAATAAAAAATGGGCAGACGATTTTTCTCCTATCGAAATAGATGGAGCATCGTATGTAGATACCGCCTACTCTAAAGCCTATTTGCGTCATTTGTTTATATCCAACGAATTGTTAGGATTGCAAATTGCATCCATTCACAATCTAGCTTTTTATTTATGGTTAGTGCAAGAGGCACGCAAACAAATACTTGCAGGCACTTTTTCAGTATGGAAAACAAACATGATACAACAGGTATCACAACGTTTATAAAATATTTTTGTTATTTTAAAGACTAAATAGTACTTTTGACACTATAAAAAGAGTATATTTTCAGAGGATTAAACACACAGATACCAAGCTATCTTTAACATTGATCAATAATACCTATTTATTGCATGAAAACACACTTCCATCTTCTTTTGTTTTTTTTCGTGTGCTTGCATTTTGGAGTGCATGCAGAAAATGCAAAACAAGGAGTTTCTGTTTGGAAAATTGATCCACATAGTGGAGATAAAGAATTCATAGAGGTAGACACAATAGCACTTAATTATCATTCAAAAACAAATCCAGTATATAACCACACTATAGCAACATCGTGGCTAGGAAACTTAGGACTACCTGCTGAATCAAAAATTTATTTTGACAAAAATCAAGGCTACGTAACCCATTCATTTTTGTTTAAAAATACGTATGCATCCTATTTCCTTTCGCCCGAAAATATTTCATTTTACAATACAAAAACACCTTTTAGTAATGTAAGCTATCATACAGGAGGTTTTACTTACAGAGAAGAAGACAATATTTCGGGATTATTTACAGTAAACGCTACACCTAAACTTAATTTTTCGTTACTAGCCAACCATATATACGGACGAGGAGCCTATCAAAACCAAGCAACAGACGGACTTAGCGGAGCATTGTATGGTAGCTATTTAGGAGACAAATATGGCATACATTTTATCACAGCACTTAACAACCTAAAACATTTTGAAAATGGAGGTATTGCTGACATAAGCCAACTAACGAGTACGATAGAAAGTTATAATCTACCTGTCAATTTATCCAATGCATGGTCTATTTTCCATTCATTTTATTTGTATGCATCACAGCAATACCATCTTGGATTTCACACTAACGACAACAAATTTGTTCCTGTTACTACCTTTGGTCATAGTATATCGTTTGAACAAAACCAAAAGAAATACTACGAAAAAAGCATATCTGATTTTTACCAAAACTCATACTACAGTACCACTAACACCAACGACACTGTGGCTTTCAATGTATTAAAAAATACAGCATATATATCTCTAAATGAGGGTTTTCATAAGTGGGCATTAATGGGAGTACGTGCTTTTATTGATTTCGATATAGAACAAAATACTGACTTAACAGCTGATTGGAGTTTACGCAAAAAAACTACGAGCCTAGTATATGCAGGAGGAGACATTTCAAAAACAAAAGGCAACACAACCTATCATGCTTTAGGCAAAATGATGCTATTGGGCGATGCACGTGGAGAATATGAATTAAATGGCAAATTGAATACACAATTGAAATTGGGTTCGCAAAACATACAGTTACAAGGCAAGGCTCTTTTAGTAAGCAGTAATCCGTACCATCATCTTGAGCACTATTATTCCAATCATTTTATATGGGAAAGGGATTACGAAAATATTGTTCGCACCCAATGTAGTGGTAGCATTAGTTTGCCAAACAAAGTAGCAAATATAACACTCAAAGCGGGAGTAGAAAATACCACTAATTACATCTATTTTGACACCAATGCTTTGCCTCAACAATACAGCAATGCCATACAAATTGTGCATGGCGAGGCAACACTAAACCTGCATCTAGGCAATATTCATTTCGAAAATACTGCTATTTTCCAACAAAGTTCAAATGAGGCTATTTTACCCTTACCAAGCCTATCTTCTTATCATAATCTGTATGTTACGCATACATTACTCAACGTACTCAAATTTCAAATAGGAGCAGATTGTCGTTATCACACAGCTTATTATGCCAATGCATATATGCCTGCTACTGGGCAATTTTACCGCCAAACAGAAACCCTTATAGGTAACTACCCATTTATAAACCTATATGCCAACTTTCATCTCAAACGAACACGCTTTTTTGTAATGTACTACAATCTTTCGGAAGCAATTTTTACGGACAAAAATTACACCTTAGTACCTAATTACCCATTAAACCCTGGAATGGTTAAATTTGGCTTATCGTGGAATTTTTATGATTAATTTGAGTATCTTTGTGTATAACTTACTTAAAAAAACAAATGTCCTATGAAATTATGTTCAAAAATATCATTGGTATTCGTCATTCTAGTTATTTCTTTTACAGTACTTTTTGCTTTCTTGCGACACTCATCTCCGCTATTCTCAACAGACTATAAAGATATCATAGCATCAGGCACCCTGAGGGTAGTGATAGAAAAAAACACAATGAGCTATGTGGTGGTAAACGATACCAACGTAATGGGTTTGCAATACAAAATGGTAGAACAATTAGCCAAAGATTGGGGGGTAACTGTGCAATACATAGATGCCTCTGACTTAGGTTCGGCTATTAATATGCTCAATAACAACGAAGTAGATATCGTAGTATGGCATATTCCAATACATGTAGAAATGGAAGATAAAATTGCATTTACAGTACCTGTTTTTACAAGCAGACAAGTATTGGTTCAGCGAAAAAACACGCCACATACACTTATTCGTAACCAATTAGACTTAGCAAGAAAAACCATACACATCCCCAAAGATTCCCCCTATAAACAACGTATTCAAAATTTGGCAAAAGAAATTGGAGACAGCATTTTTATAGTAGAAATAAATGAAATAAGCATTGATTCGCTGTTTTATAAAGTAGCCAATGCGGAAATTGATTTTACTGTATGCGAAAAAGTAGTTGCATCTATTGAGAAAAAAAAATACCCCACACTGGATACCGAAACAGCTATCGGATTTAAGCAAAATTATGCATGGGCTATACGTCAAAACTCATCAGAGCTACAAGATAGTGTAAATAATTGGCTAAACTATTTTTTAGAGACAAAAGAATACAACCGTATTTACCAAAAATATACACATAGTAGAAAATAATGAATATAGTTGACCAACGCCGAACATATCAACTAATTTTTTTGCAAAGTAAACAAGAAATTGAGGTTGGCAACAAAGACCATCTCCCTCTACCAATAGATCAGCTAGTAAAAATTGATGCCCATTCTAGTTGTGTCGAACAAGTATTTTCTGCAGGATTAACAGCCATTGTGTATAAAATCCGTGTTGGCAATCATTGTTATAATTTAAAGAAGAAACGGGAACATATCTTAGTCAAAAATACTGATGGACAAACCTCATTTTTGAATGAAATACAACGAAGAAAAAATTTCTACGAATATAAATCCATTGAACCAGAAAAATTTAGTCACATAGTACATACAATTTATGCAAGTTTACATCAAGGGTTTATTCTTTCTGAATGGATTGATGGGGATATAATTTCTCGTTTTGATAAAGAAATCATACGTGATATTTTTAAAACTCATATTGAAATAGAAAAAAAGGGGCTGTTTGAATGCGATTTGTCTAAAAATAATCTGTTAATTGATAAAGATAAACAGATTATTTTTTTTGATTTTGGCTATATGTATCCGTATAATCCACTTATACATTACAACTCTGACGGAAAACAACTACCTATATTCCATTTATGCGAACGATTGGAAAGCAGGTCATTAATGCAATATTTAATGGATATAGAAAATGATTCGAGCCTGATGATTGAAACCTTTGAAAACACTAAAAGACTAGCACTAGAAGCGTATAGCGAGAAATTAATTTGGTTAGAAAAAAACAATGCCGATACAGATGTGATTCAATGGCAAAAAAATTGGATTAATCAGTGGGAATATAGTTTGAAATCACCAGCTAACTTACTCGAAACGTACGAATTGGAATCATTTCGTTCTTATGTATTAGATGTACATGATGATATTGGCGGCAAGAGTTGTACACCAATGACAATTAAAAAATTAGATAAAATACTGGAACAAATTAAACATAATTATCCTACATTAAAAATAAGAAATGGGCTGTTTTGGGGAGATGAAAAACTAAACAATTCTTCATTATATGACAAATATACGAAATTAAAAGAGCAGGCATGTAGATATCAACTACATGAAACATAATCACATAAGATCTACTTCCTGATGCC
>ERZ795058.4722-NODE-4722-length-12956-cov-5.084335_pt1 | contig 12956 bp, 9 predicted proteins | sample MGYA00375142_ERZ795058 | MGnify/ENA primary metagenome ERZ795058 (study PRJEB30187, sample SAMN05720210) | activated sludge metagenome | isolation source: anaerobic digester from wastewater treatment plant | place: Japan | collected 2015-04-20 ...
GTGGGCAACACTTTGACGCGGAAAACGATCTGCTAACGGCCACCCATGGGATCAAACTGGGAGCCAACTGTCCCATGGAGATCGTATGCTTTCATGCCCAGCAGTGCGGCCGACGACGGGTGCGGAGGCATCAGCCCGCCGGCGGCGCTTCTGCGATCGTGATCCGCCCGATCATGATCGACAGCGGGCGGTCATCGAGGCCGAGATCGGCGTCGGCCGGCGAGGGAGCGTAACCCGCCTCGATCAGGATGCGATTGTAGCCGGGCCGGACCACGCGCGCCGGAACGCGAAATTCATGGGTCGACCAGTCGGGCGGCAGCTTGATGTCCAGGAACGTCTCCCCCCCAAGCGAAACCTTCATCGTCTGCTTCGCGGTGAGCAGATGGGTTGGATAGCCGGTTCCGATGGAAATCGACAGATCGCGCGGAGCGTCGAGCCGGAACGTGACCTGCCCCTGCCGTCCGACGATCCAGCGGCAGCCGCCGGCCGCCTCGGCGAAGTTCTCCGTAAAGTAAAAATGGTCCGCGGCCGAGCCCGCCTCGATCACGATCGGCAACGCTTCCCGCTGCTTCTCCAGCAGCGCCAGCCAGGCCTCGCCGCTCTCGAATTCCCGCTCGATGGGAAACAGCTCCTTGCGCAGCCGACCCTTCACGTCGGTCGGCAGGTCGCTCGGCGGAATCAACAGATAGCGCAGATCGAAAAAGTAACAGAAACGCAGGATCGCCTCGCGAGTCCAGGATTTTTCCAGTTCGTCCCACGCGCGCCGGCCGGGAGGACCAAAGTAGTTCCTGACCTGCGGCGGCGCCAACGGATCGAACGCCACCTCGCGATACTGCGGGTCGGCGTGAAACCAGTCGTGGACGTCGATCCGAGTGTAATACTGGATTTGCGACTCGGTCGGTCGCGACTGAATCCCGGTGATGATCGGCTTGTGATGAAACGTCTGGTTCCAGACGGCCGGGAAATTCTCATGCGAGAACGGGAGGGTCAAGACCGCGCCGCCAACGGGATCGGCGCGGATGATCGCGTTCAGTTCATGCGGCACGCGCTCCGGATCGAGCGCGTCATACGTGTAGGGGAATGGGGCGTGCAGGTTCTCGAGCATCACGAGGGCGATCAGGCCGGCGGCCCACAGGCGTCGTTCGCCGCGCCCCCGGCGGGCGGTGAGCAACCGGAATCCGCAGGCCGCCAGCACGGCGACGCACAGCGCGACCATCCCGCCGAATCGCGCCGGCGCGCGGAAGTCCTTGAAGAACGGGATCCGCAGCAGCCAGTCGTACGGCATCGAAACCTTCCACAGGTGGCCGACATCGGGATCGCTCATCGGCGAGCCGAACGAGAGAAACAGGAAGACGAGCATGCAAATCATCAGGAATTTGAACTCGGGCGGTCTGCGCCTCAACCCCACCACCGCCGCCAGCATCAGCACGATCGCGACGTAGCCGAAGAAGACGGTTCCTTCACCCTCCGCCGCCTTGATGCCGAAGTGATACAGCGGGAACAGCCAGCGCGACAGCAACGTGTGGCCCGGCGACGGCAGCAGGTAGTTCAGCACGCCGACGGGGTATTGGTCGTGCGAGGCGCGGCTGCTGAGTTCGGTCGTGTGCACGGTGACCCAGATGCCCCAGACCAGCGGCGCCAGCAAGATCAGCGTGAGCACGGCGCCGGCGCGCAGCCCGCGCCAGCGCTGCCGCGCGGACCAGCCATGGTTCAGCCGCAGCACCGGCGCCAGCAGGATGAACAACACCGAAAACAGCAGCAGGAACAGCGTATTGTAATAGTCGTTCCATGCCGAGGCGGCGAGGCAGAGGCCGGCGGCGACGAAATGGCGCGGCCGGTTCTCCCGCGCGCCGCGCAGCAGAAAATAAAGAAACCACGGGATGAGTTCCGTGCTGAGAATGTTGAGATGGCCGGTCGCCCGCACCATGCGAAAGCTGCTGAAGGCATAGATCACGCCGGCCAGGAGCGCACCCGGCGTGTCGCCGGCGACCCGACGCGCCAGCGCGTACGTCCCCAGGCCGGCAACCACGAACGACCCCATCAGGAAAAGATTGGACCAGAAATACGGGTTCTCATACACGAACGCGCCCAGCGTGTAGAGCAGGCCATAGAAGAACGAGTGCGTGTAATGAAGCATCGAGATGTCGAACGGGCGGTAAAAGTAATCGACGAAAAACGGCAACTGGTGATCGGCGAGTAGCGCGCGCCGCGTCCAACTGAAATTCCAGGCCCACAACATCGAATCGCCCGGCGTGCCCAGCAGCAGGCGATGCGGCCGCGTGACGAGCGGCCATGTCGCGACGGCGGTCAGCATCATGTAGAGCAGCAGGGCGAGCAGATGGGCCGGCGCATGCGAACGCCGCCGCCGAAGCGACTCCAGCAGCGCGCCGGCCCCGCGACGCGGTCGCGCGCCGCCCTCTCCCGGAGGGCGCGCGACGGCGGGCGGGTGCGTCGGAGAATGCTCCACGATCCTCGGAACCTCGGCGGGAGTCGCGTTCAGTCGGTTGGCAGTGTATGGAAGCGCCCTGCCCGGCGCAAGAGTGAGCAACACGGTCCAGTCGGCTTTCCGGCCCGCCGATTGCATTGATTCTTGGCGGATGGCAAACAGGCGGGTATCATCGGGTTCATGCTGTCGCGGCGCCCTGCTCCGCGGCGTCCCCCACCATCCGATCGCGAATTGAGGCCCGGCGTTGGGATCGAAGCCATGGACGACGTTCCTCATTCTGCGGGCGATGCGCCCCCGCCAGTGGATGAAGAATTTGCTGCTGTTCGCCGGGCTGTTCTTCTCGCGCAATCTCCTCGACCCGCTTTCGGTCAAGCGCGCGCTGGCCGGCTTCGTGATCTTCTGCGGCCTGTCCGGCGCGGTCTATCTGCTCAATGATCTGATCGACGCGCCGCGCGACCGGCTCCACCCGCGTAAACGGCATCGGCCGATCGCCGCGGGTCAGCTCGCTCCGCGCGACGCGGTCCTCGCGATCATCCTGCTCCTGGCGGCCGGCCTCGGCGCCGCCCTCTGGCTCTCGTCGTACTTCTGGATCTGCTGCGTCGCCTATCTGGTCCTGATGCTCTCCTACACGACGATTCTCAAGGAGATCTTCCTGATCGACACGCTGATCATCGCGCTGGGCTTCATTATCCGCGCGGTTTCGGGCGTGATCGTGCTGCGCACCCCCGACAACCAGGTCGACCTGACGTCGTGGTTCGTGATCTGCGTCCTGTTCCTCTCGCTGCTGCTGGCGTTCTGCAAGCGGCGCAGCGAACTGGTGAACCTTGAGGGCAGCGCAATCGAGTTCCGGCCGGTCCTCTCGCTCTACTCGCTGCGGATGATGGACAGCGTCATCGCCGTCTGCGCGGCCGGCTGCATCCTCTCCTACACGCTCTACGCGACGCACATGGAGGAACTCTGGCTGATGCTCTCGACGCTCCCCTTCGTCCTCTACGGGATTTTTCGCTACCTCTACCTGGTCTACAACAGCGACGTAACGGAGGCGCCCGAACATGCCCTGGCCAGCGACCCGCCGCTGCTGGGATGTGTGTTCCTCTGGGGCTGCTCGCTCGTGCTGGTCTACTTTCCCGCCTGATGCGCGCCGGGGCGCCGCGCACCGTGCCGTCGCGGGCACTGCTGCTGGGCGCGCTCTGCCTCTTGTTCTATCCCGATGCGGCCGCGCAACCGCCGGCCGAATCGCTCCTGCGGGAGCGCCCGGCGCCGGCGTCGTATCCCGATCCCATCGTGCCGTGGCTGGGGCTGCCGTCCGATGCGCCGCCGATCCTCCACTACCGCCACGATATCCGCATCGGCCCTCCCGGCGCGGGCCTGTCCATCCGCGAAAGCCGTTGGCAGGCCGACCGGCTCAAGTTGCTCGGCTTTGGCGGCAGCCTCGGGCTGGTCGGCGTCGGAACCGTTTCGGCCGAAGCACCGCTCGATCTGGCGACGACGGTAACGCTCGAAACGATCGACCTGAACGCGGTTCTGCGCTACCTGCAACTGCCGCGCGCCGAGGAAATCGAAGGCCGAGTTTCCGGAACCGTTCATCTCTCGCTGCTGGGCCGCGAATGGCGCCGCATCGACGTGGCCCTCCACGCTCCCGCCGGAACCGTCCGGATCCACCGGCGGCTGATCGCCGACGTGCTCACCACCTATCTGAGCGAGCAGCTCAGCCGCGAGGAGATCTATGCCTCGCTGGACCAGGCCTACCGCGGCATCGAGATGATTCCCTTCGACGCGGTGCGCGTCAACGGCCGCTTCGACCAGCAGACGTTGAACCTGCGCGTCCCGCTGCGCAACGAGATCCTGAATCTGGACCTCGAGCCGCGCATCGAGCGCGCGATCCTTTGGGACCTGTGGGACTTGCTGCGTCGGACGGGCTTTGAGGAACTTGAGGACATCGAGTGGCGGACCCGTCGTTAGTATGACGCTGTAAAGGTTCATCCCGCGCCACAGCCCCCCGTCCCCCCCCAGGCCTCCGGGGTGCTCCCCGTTTTGAATTGCCAACCCTTTCCACCGCCATCATCATGGGCGGGAATGCTGGAGTCCGACATAAACGTGCGGCGTGTCATTTCCGTCCCCTGCATCCCTGCCCTGACCCGCGAACAACCGAACCACCACTCCCCGTGTGAAAGCCGATGACCGTCCCCCCCAAACACAAGCCGTTCGGCCTGCGCCATGGCGTGTGGCTCGCGCTGCTGGCGGCCGGCTGTGTCGGCTTCACCGTCGCGCAGTGGTCGCGCGGTTATGTCGATTTCGGCGACGGCAATTACATGTACATCGGCATGCGGATCGCCGAAGGCGTCGTCCCTTATCGCGACATCCTGGCGCCGCAGCCCCCCTGCCACCTGTTCATGGGCGCGCTGATCTACAAACTGTCGCAGGCGTTCCGTCCCGAAACCCCCGTCTACTTCTTCCGCGGCTACTCGGTTGCGCTGCGGCTGCTTACCCTGCTGCTGGTGGTGGCGCTGGCGATGCGCGCCTGGGGCCGACCCTCGACGGCGCTGGTGGCGGGGGCGATCTATCTCTGGTTTCCCATCGGCTTCTGGTGGTCGTTTGCCTTTCAATCCGAACCGCTCGAGATCGTCTTTCTGCTGGCCATGGCATGGTGCGCGCTGCGGGGGACACGCGCCGGCGACATCGGGACCGGCATCTTCGCCGCCCTGGCCGCCCTCACCAACGCGACCGCCGCCCCTTTTCTGCTCGTCCTGATCATCTTCATGCTGTTGCACGCCCCGGGGCGCGCGCTGCGCATGGCGGCCCCCTGTCTGCTGCTGGCGGGCCTCGTCACGCTCGCGCTGCACATCTGGACCGAAGGCGCCTTCCTGGATGTCGTCGTGTTCAAGCAGGTGGGAACCTACCCCGGCGGGCTCGGTTCGCCCCAGTTCCTGAACTACGCGCGCGGCAAACTGCTCGACCAGGGCGGCAAGGTCCTCGCGCTGGAGGGCGCATTCTGGGTCATCGCGTTGATCGCCGTTCCGCGCTATTTCCGCTCCAGTCCGCTCCCGCCGATGGCGCGCGCCGGACTGACCTGGTTCCTGCTGGCGACCATGACGGCAATCCTCTACGTCACCAAGGGCGGCACCGCCGACTACATCTTCAGCCTCAGCGAGCCGGCCGTCGCGATCCTCGCCGCGGGCGAACTGGTCGCCTGGGCGCGGCGCTGGAAAACCCGCGCCGCCCCCGAAATCGGCGGCGGCTTGTCGATCCGCTCGATCCCGTTTGCCCTCCCCAAACTGGCGGCGGCGTGGATGCTCGCGGTCCTCGCCCTCGGCCCGGGCCTCAATTTCCACGCGCTCCTGTGGGATCAACGCGCCTACGAGCTGAGCGAACGCGGAACCCCCGACCGGCCCGGCGTCCGCCTCGTGCGGCGGATCATCCAGGAGCACAGCCGGCCGCGCGATTTCATTCTGGCGCCGCCGTATTACGCCGTCGATTCCGACCGGCGTCTGTGGGGCGAGTTCAGCGAGCTGTTCATCTGGAACATCACCTACCTGAACGACCTGCGCGCCGGCTTGCGCGAGGGAACCGGCTGGCGCAAGATGCGCGAGATCGGCGAAGCGCTCCGCGCCCAGCAGATTCCAATCGTCATCCTCGAGATGGGCCAGACCGGCATGTCCCGTGAGGTGATGCTGGCGCTTCAGGATCGCTACGTCCCGCTGCGCCCGGATCGGCGCCGGTTCCTGCTCCACACGCTCAACACACGGTTGGGCTTCTTTATCCCGGCGCCGCCGCTCGAAGACGAAACTGCCGCCGCCGAACGGATCCGTCAGTGGGAACTGTTCAAACTCGAGCTGCTCGAAGTCTTCGGGCCCGGCGCGGCGAACGATCAATTCGGGTCCTGGTACGCCGAGCGTCCGGCCGGACCCGGCGCGTCGAGCGGCGAGGCGCCGCCGCGGGAGCCAGCGTGAACGAGCCGTACGATCCCCATTCGGCCTCGACCGACGAGGAACTGCTCCCCGTCGTCGATGAGCACGACCGCCCGATCGGCGTGCGGCGTCGGCGCGAGATCCATCGGCTCGGCCTGCGCCACCGCTCGGTTCAGGTCTGCCTTGTCGATCCGGCCGGGCGGATCTGGTTGCAGAAGCGCAGCCGCCGCAAGGACACCTTCCCCGGTTGGTGGGACATGGCGGTAACCGGGCACGTCGAGCCGGGCGAAACCTACGCCGAGGCGGCGATCCGCGAACTGCGCGAGGAACTCGGTCTGGCGGCCCAACCGCGCTGGATCGGCCGCACCGCCGCCGCCGCGCTGACCGGCTGGGAGTTCCAGGAACACTATCTCCTGCGCTGGAACGGGCCGATCACGGATTTCAACCGCGAGGAGATCGACGAACTGCGCCCCTTCCGCTCCGATGAGATCGAACAGGCTGCCCGCGCAAATCACCCCGATCTGCGCCTGACGCCCGGCGTGATCTACATCCTGCCCCACCTGCTGGCGGCCCTGAAGCCGGAGCAAACGCCATGAACCGCCCGCGGGTCGAAACCGGAACCGGGCGGGCGGCGGACGACGCGGCGGCGCGGCGCGGCGGCGCGCACGAACCGCTCACGATCCGTCGCGACAGCTTCTACCGGCTCGAATGGCTCGTCCTTCTCACTTGCCTGGCCGCGGTGATCCTGGTCTATCCCCTGCGCCTGCAGGACGCCTGGCTCGGCCAGCTCTACCGCTGGTGGGACCGGTCCGATGGCTTCTGGTCGCGCTGGACGCACGCGCAGTTCGGCGCCTACCTTTCGTTCTTCTACTCGCCGCTGATACTGAAAGGCGTCATCGCCGGCGTCGGGGCATTCATCTTTTGCGGGCTGGCGCTGGCGCGCGGGCTGCTCGGCCCGCACCTCCGCTGCGGAACGATCGTCGAGCGTCCACAATCGCCGTGGGCGTGGTGTTCGGTGGCGCTGCTGCTCGGCTGGGTCCTCGCCTCGGGCCTCTGGTCGCCCACGCCGGCACAGGCGCGCGACGCCGCCTGGTTCGTCGCGCCATTCGGCCTCCTGCTGTTTCTCCTCCTGCGGCGCGGCCTGCTGCGTCAGGAAGCCCGCTGGCTTGCAATCGCGCTGGTCAGCCTGGGCGCGATCGTGATGGCGGTCATGCTGATGCAGGCGCTGCCCGGCCTCAGCGAGCTGACCTTTCGCGTGATGACGCGCTTCGATGATTTCCGCAATCTGTATGGCTCGCTGATGGGTCACAACACCGCGGTCGCGTCGCTGCTGCTGATGACGCTGTTTCCGGCCCTCGCGCTGGCCGCGGGGGCCAGGACCAGGCGGCGCCGGCTCGCGCTCGGCCTCTATCTGGTCGCGCTGGTCTACGGCCTGATCGTCACGCAAAGCCGCGCAATCTGGCTCATCGGGCCGCCGCTGATCGTCGGCCAGTTCATCGCGCTCCTGCGCGCCACGCGCAGTGAGCGGCAGCGGCGCCGGCTGCGCGGGCTGCCCACGCTGCTGCTGGCGATCGCGGCGCTGGCGATCCTGACCCAGGTGATCCGCAAGCCGTGGAATCCGTTCTTTGTCCGCGCCTACACGCTGAGCGAACGGCTTCGCGACCTGGGACCCGATGCGCTGCGCCGCGAGTCGCGCCTGCGGCTCAACGTCATCGGCGCGACGCTCGTGCCCGATCGGCCCCTCCTCGGCCACGGCCTCGCGGCTTTTCAGTATGTCTATCCCAGGCGCCAGGGGGAGTATTTCAGCCGGCATCCCGAGAGCCGCCTCGGCCGCACTGAGAAGCGCTCCCACATGGCGCACAATGAATACCTCCAGGTGGCGATCGAGCAGGGGCTCATCGGGCTGGCCCTGCTAATCACCGTCCTCGCCGAAGTGGCGCGGCGCGGCGGGCGCCGCGGCCGCCGGCTGCGCGGCCGAAGCCGCCTGCTGCACGAGGCCTTCGGCTGGAGCAGCCTCGGCTTCCTCCTGCACGCGGCCGTCGATTTCCCGTTTCATATCCCCCAACTGCTGGTTCCGGGGCTGCTGTGCGTGGCGGCGTGGTCCGGCACGGGCGGCCTTATCCGCCGCGTCGGCGGCGATGATCCGGGGCGCGCCTTGCCGGCGGGCCGATCCAATTTCCGCTGGCCGGCCTTCGCCCGCCTGCTGGCCACGATGCTCCTGTTCTTCGCCGTGCCGCTGGCCGGCCTGCCGCTCGTGCGCCGGCTCCAGGCCGACGTCGCCTATAATGAAGGCGGCGCCTACCTGACCCGTTATGACCTGTTCGGCCAGAGTTGGCCGCCCGAGGAGGCGCTGGCGAATTTCGAGCTCGCCGCCCAGTCGCTCCGCGAGGCCCTCCGCCTGCAACCGAGCCATTCCTTCGCCTGGCAGAAGCTGTCGCAGGCCCAGTGGCTTGGCGGCCTGATGAAGGCTCGCATGGCGGCCCTGCGCCAGGCCGACGGCGCGCCCGCGGCCGACCTGACCCGCGCCGCGCTCGACGACATGAAGGCCGCCCTCGGCTGCCTCTTCAAGGCCGCCGAGGGGCTCGATTACCACTATTTGCCTTATCAGCGCGGCCGGATCTATCAATCGCTCTACCGCGTCACCGGCGACCCGCGCTATCAGCAGCTCTACGTCGAGGGGCTGGAACAGGCGCTCGCCTACTCCGATGTGTTCGTGGATGGTTTGCATGAATTGGCCGAGGCGCTCGCCCGGAATCCGGCGACGCGCCCGCGCGCCATGGAGCTGCGGCGCCGGATCATCCAGTTCTGGCCCGATCATTTCGTCCGCTGGTACGTCGACCCGGCCTACGAGCTGATTGCGAACAAACGTTACCAGGCGGCGGCCCGCGAACTGGGCTGGATCGTCGATCTGTGGGCGGACCGCGATCCCTGGGTCCTCATCGAAGCCGCCCTGGCCCATCTCCGCGCCGGCGACCGCGACCGGGCGCTCGAACTGATCCGCCAACTTCGGGAGCGCGATCTGCCGACCTATCATGGCGCCGGCGGCCATCTGCTTGAGCCCCTTCTGCTCGGGCAATGGGCGCAGGCTTACGAAGCGCTGGCGAGCATCATGCCGCCCGACGCCCCCTCGCGCGCCGAAATGAAGGTCGTCGAACACGAACTGCAACGACGCCTCGGCCGCACCACCGAGCCCTCGCGCTACCCACCGCCAGAAGGCGTGGCGGCCGACGCATGGCAACGGCTGGTCGCCGAGACGCGCCCGATGGTCCTGCTGCACCTGTTCAACGATCCTGAGCGGGCCGAACAGGCGCTGCGGGACCGACTGGCGCTGCCCGGGCCGCCGCCGGCGGTCGATTTCTGGCTCGAAGCGATCTACATCGCGCGCGCCCGGGGCAACGCCGAGCTGGGACGCGAAGCGCTGGAACGGGCCGCCGCGCTCGATCCCCGCCACCCGGCGCTCCTCGCCCTGCGCTCGACGCCCGACGAGGAACCGTAGCGCCTGTCCCCCAATCCCTATCCGCTTGCTTTGACTGATTCCGCTCTTTACAGTGTTCGTGACCGCTCTTAACCGCCCCGCCGGGCGCCGCGGATGGCCGCCGACGCACGGGCGCATGACCCCTCCCCGATGGGCTAGCAGGTCGGATTGATTGTGAATCGCGTCAAGCCCCCGACGACCGAAGCGTCGCAAACCCGCATCCTGATCGTTGATGATGAACCGATGCTCCGCTCGGTCGTCCAGGACTTCCTGGCCCTACTCGGCTATCAAAAGTACTGGCTGGCCGGCGACGGGCGCGAGGCGCTCGAAATCCTCCGCGCCCACCCCATCGACGTCATGCTGAGCGACATCCGCATGCCCGAAATGGAACTCGAGGAGTTGCTGACGATCGTCAACGACGAATTCCCCGGTCTGGTCGTAATCGCCACATCGGGTTATTCGGATTTCGAAAGCGCGCGCAATATCCTCTGCCGCGGCGCCCACGACTTCCTTGAAAAACCGCTCAACCTGGACGCGCTGGAGCAATCCATCGGCTGGGTCATCCGCCGCCGCAGAATCCTCGACGAGGTCGCTGAACAATTCGGCGCCGGCCCGACTGGCGACGAAGCCTGGCGCCGGCTCGACCACCTGTGCGACACGCTGACCGACGCCGGCCGCACCTTCCCGCGCGCCCTGCTCCATTGCGTCCGGACCTATCAGCTCTCGCGCCGGCTCGACCTGCCGCTCAGCGAAGAGGAACATCAGGAACTGGCCCTGGCGATCCTCCTGCACGAGATCGGCGCCAGCCTGCAGGTTCATTCCATCTGCGCCCTGCCGCGCCTGCTCGACGAGGAAGAACTCGCCCTCGTCCATCATCAAAGCCGCCACAGCGCCCGTCTGGTCGGCCAGGTGCTCGATCGGCCGCCGCTCCTGGCGATGATCGCCGACCACGTCCACTGGCGCGAGATCAGCGCCCTGGATCCGAACGCAAACGCCCAGACCCGCCTGACCGTCTGGCTCGGACTGCTCAATCTGCTCGACGGCTGCCTCAACAGCCGCGCCGACCGCGGCCCGATTCCCATCGATCAGCTCCGCCATTCGCTCCAGCGCCGCGCCCGCCAGTCCCCGCTGGCCGCCGTCGATCATCTGCTCGCCAAGTGGCCCGTCGTGGAACGCTTCTACGCATCATCACTGTAGCAAGCGTCCCTTCCTGCTTCGCCCCCGATCCCCGTCCCTCGTCCGCGGCTCTCGAAAACTCTCCATCTGAGCAATTCAGACCGACGCTCACGCGGCAAATTCCCAGCCACGGAAGAGGCCGATCCCCACCCGCATCCGAACCATCTCAAATCCTTACGGTCTTTGAGTTCTCTACGGCTGGGCGGACGGCGTTTCGCCCTCGGACGCGCGCTGAAACGTCAGCGACGCCGAGTTCAGGCAATAACGCAACCCCGTCGGCGCCGGACCGTCCTCGAAGACGTGTCCCAGGTGCGCGTCGCACTTCCCGCAGACCACTTCCGTGCGCCGCATCCCCAGGCTGTCGTCCGGCAGCTCCTTGACCCGCTCACCGCTGATCGGCTGGAAGAAGCTGGGCCAGCCCGTCCCCGAATCGAACTTCGCCTCGGAAGTGAACAACGGCTCGCCGCAGCAGACGCAATGATACGTCCCGGCTTCCTTGTGATGCACATACTCGCCCGTGAAGGGCCGTTCGGTCCCCTTCTCGCGCGTGACGTAATACTGCTCCGGGGTCAACGCCTGCTTCCATTCTTCATTGGTTCTCACGTCGCATCCCTCCATCGGTAAAGACGCCGCCCGCGGCTGCGCGGCGGATAGTTGCGGCTCGGGCGGCGGGGGCTGCCTCCGGCATCCGGGGATGGCCGCCGTCCCGCCCAGCGCCAGCATGATCACGATGCGCCAGATCGTCGCCATGTGCGTTTCTCCTGCTCTGCAAGATGCCTTTTGGTCGGCTCGAGCGGCGAACCCTGACAGCCGCGGCGACGATTTCCCGGCTGCGTTCGCCGGGTTGCCCCCTAACTTCGGCTCGTGTTCGGCGCGGACACGTCGAAATTGGCCAACGCCGACAGCCGCTTGACGACTTCCTCGATCTGCTGATCCAGTTGCGACTCCTCTTCGTGCAGCCGCGTCACTCGCGCCGTGGCCTCCGGCAGCAGTTCATGATGGATCTCGTTCTTGCGCCGGCGCAACTCCTTCAGTTGCTCCTCCAGCAACGCCATCTCTTCGTTGAGCAGCGCGATGATGCGCTGGCGGATCTCCAGCAGCGATTGTTTCAGGTCGCTCTCGGCCCGGTTCAGCGTCGATTGCATCCGCTCGATCTGCCGGTCGGTCTCTTCCAGCTTCCGTCGCGTGTCGACGCTGCCGTTGTCGCTCGCCACCAGGTTGTAGAATTCCTGCCGGCGGCTCTCCAGCCAGCTCAACCGCTGCCGCAGCCGGCTCGTCTCGGTTTCCTGCGTCTCCTGGATCGCCCGCATCTCGGTAATCAGTCCCTGCAGGCCGGTGCCCTGGGGACGCGTGGGCTGGCTTCCCGACGATGATACTCCACTGCTCATGCGTTCAGTTGTTCTCCGTTTTTCGGACCCGCCATCTCACTCCCCCGCCAGGGCGCATTTCGCCCGCCGGACGGCAATGACGAAAACCGCCTGTTCCTCCGCGCGCACGCCCATGATCGGCGGATGGCCCTTCGGGATGGGTGATGTCGGAGAGCAGTCCACTTCGAACCGCTCCCGTATGTGCCTCTGCCGTGGCGCTCAGATTATATCCTGAATTCAACCCTTCGCCAATCCCATTCCCCTTCCATAAACTTCGTCTCTCGTCCTCGTCCTTATGATCGCCCCCATGGGCCCGCCCCAATTCTTACTGCTTCGTTGTGAAACCGCCGGTTCATGGAACTCGTAGCCGCCCCCGAAGGCCGGCCCCGAATTCGGCTCCCGGCTCTCGTCCCTCGTCTTCGGCTCTCGAAATCCTGCCCTTTCGCCCCCTCGTCCTCCCTCCTCTCTCTCCGACCACCAATCCATTTCGTGTCAATTCGTGGCTTTCTAGATCCAACTCCATTCATTTTTCCGTTTCTTCGTGACGCACCACATGGCGCATCTCAATCGCTTTCTCAAAATTC
>ERZ795058.4730-NODE-4730-length-12937-cov-5.488201_pt1 | contig 12937 bp, 10 predicted proteins | sample MGYA00375142_ERZ795058 | MGnify/ENA primary metagenome ERZ795058 (study PRJEB30187, sample SAMN05720210) | activated sludge metagenome | isolation source: anaerobic digester from wastewater treatment plant | place: Japan | collected 2015-04-20 ...
GACTATATTGAATCAGTTTATGTGTTTTCAGATGATGTTATTAATAACTATGGTTATAGTTTTTTATATGTTAAAAAATATTTTAAAACTCAGGTATATGAAAAAGCATCATTCGAAATTACATTTAAAATAATGATGATTGACATGAAAAAATTTCGTTCAACAGGTGAAGTTGAGCCGACTAGATTCACTATTTTTTATTCTACACTTAAACAGTGAACGTAAATCAAAATAAATGGTGACTTTAAATAGTTTTGCTTCTTAGACAGAATAGAGTATGCGTATAACAGCAAGGCTTTGCAAAATGGCGGTTTAGTGGATAATTTTAAATTCGAAAATATTATGTAATTTTGTGGTGGTTTTGACAGGTGGTGTTTCAAAAGTCCGCCACTGTGCAAAGCCGCAAAACGTTACAAGCAAGCCTAAAAAAAGACAGCGACATGAAAATTGACAAGACGACATACAAAGACAAAGAAGAAAATCAAATCGGAATGACTGCCGACCACACCAGCCGACCCGATAAAGTTTTATTTTTTGCCGACCCACATTTTTTGTTTTTTAAGAGCCGACCCACATTGCACACATTGTCAAGCCGCACATGCCGACACACAAACCAAAGCTTGCCAAAGAGTGCAATCTTGCCAACACTTCCATATCGATTAATTCTATCATTTTGAAAAATGCAAAAACATTGAATATGAAACCAATTATTAAAATTCTATCAGTATTTTTTCTAGTAGTGCTGATATCTTCATCTTGTGGAAGCCGTTCCAATGAAAGCATTAGTGAAGATGATGATCAACAGATAGAAATAACATCTGGCAATAATCCGACTGGAGATTCTGTAGTTATTTCACCAGCTCCCCACTCCAAATTTTCCAAAGTAACCTTTTTTATTGAAAATTCCGGCAGTATGAAGGGCTATGTTGTTGGTAGCTCAAGTTACGTTGACATGCTTTCCAATATCGCAAATCATCCAGACCTCATAAAAAACAATATTAAGCAAGCATTTTATTTAACTAGTGGCACATCTACTCCCAGAAGGGTGACAATTTTAAGGAAAAGCCTTATTCCTGCATATTTTAATGAAAGTAGAAGTGATCTCAATAATTTATTTAAAACAGCACTTGATAGCACAAATACAAACTCTGTCACTATTTTGGTCTCAGACGGTATTTATGATATGTGCCCTGATCCTAATCCCTTGAATACGTTATCCATATTAGGGCGTGATCTTCGTTCTGTTTTTATCAGAAAACTACAGAGTTCTGACTTTCAAACAATAGTTATAAAGTGTGAATCAAGTTTTAATGGTCGATATTATCCTGGTAATTGTTGTCCAGCATGCTCAATTATTCAGTTAAGACCATATTATATTTGGATTTTTGGAAATTCTGATGTTCTAAAAAAGTACTTTCCTGATAATTATTTAAATAGTCTCAATGGTTATGTAGATATGGCAAGATTCTTTATTTATCCTAAAGGGAATGACAATTTCAGACCAAATTCACATAAAAAAATCGGAACGTACCACCCATCAAGGGATAATGCCAATACTTTTGAACGTGCTAGGTCTAATTCAAGTAATGTTTTTCAGTTTTCGATAGCTGTAGATTTTTCGCATCTTCCATTAAATGACAACTATTTAAGTGATATAAGCAACTATTTTTGTACTAATGGATTTGAAGTTGTTTCAATTGACAAACCTACAGATATTTCCAAACTTGGATATCCTAATCAAACACATCTGATTGTTGTCAAAAAAATAGGGAATCCGATTGGCACTTTGACTGTTTCATTAATCAATAAAGGATACCCATGGATAACTACAACTAATATAAATGACGACTGTAATATCCGTGGAAATTCTGATCAAACTTTTGGCTTTGAAGTGCTCAACAAGGCAATTATTGAAGCTTATGACAACTTCAATCCTGCTAATGAAATTTATAAATTCACAATAAACTTAAAAAATTAAGAAAAATGAAAGAACTTTTTTCCGATTGGTTTGCGACCATTTACGACAGATGGTTCAATATTTTTAATCCAGATTTCCAAAGTCCAGTATTTCAATATTTGTTTGATAGTGGCTTTTATATCATGATTGGATTAATTTTTCTTTTAATTCCCTTAGCTTTAATGGCTGTATTTTATTATTTGTGGAAATATCCTTATGGGAAATGGTGGCATTGGTTAATCTGGTATGTTATTACAACATTAGTGGTATATGGATGGACATTTGGATATGCAAATCAATTCATCAATGCTTCTGATGCTCAGGAAATGATAACTTGTTATAATGTTCAAGAGTGTGCTGATTATATTAAAGGGCTCCCAATGGAATATGCGAAGGCAAATGTATTTCTCAGTCTTATCGTTGGTTTTGTTGGAAGCCTGATTTTAAAGCAATTCAGTAAAGTTCAAACTCATTTACCTTTTTAAATCTTAGAATTATGGCAAAGAAACTATATATTTTCGGAATAGGTGGCACTGGTTCACGTGTCATTAAATCATTGGCCATGCTTCTGGCTGCTGGTGTTAAACTTGAAAACGGATTCGATACAGTCGTTCCAATCATTATTGACCCTGATACAGATAATGGAGACTTAGATCGCACAAAAAATATTTTAAAATTGTATCAAGAAATCAGAAATCAAATTAAAGAACCCGATGATTTCTTTAGTCAAGAACTTAAAACAATTAATGAGTTAGCTGATCCACAAAATAAAACTATCAGCCCAGATTATTTTCAATTTAAATTGAATGATGTCGATAATTTAACTTTCGGACAATACATTGATTTTGACAGTTTGGAAACTGATTATAAGAAATCCAGTGATGATAAAAACTTTGTTCGTCAGTTATATTCAAACAACAACCTAAATTCTAGTCTTAAAATAGGATTTAAAGGGAATCCCAATATGGGGTCAATCGTACTTAATCAGTTTACCAATTCTAAAGACTTTGAAAGATTTGGACAAACTTTTAAAACTGGTGATGCAATATTTATTATTAATTCCATATTTGGCGGCACTGGTGCAGCAGGATTTCCATTATTATTAAAAAATCTCCGAGGCAATGAAAACCTTTTAAATCATGCACAAATTAAAAATGCTCCAATTGGCGGAATAACATATCTCCCATATTTTACATTAGATCAACAAGGCGAAATAAATCCTGATTCTTTTGAAGAAAAAGCAAAAATAGCGATTGATTATTACAATAGAACCATTATAAACCAAAGGAAAATTAATGTTCTTCATTTTATTGGAAACAGAGGTAATTCTAATTTTGAGAAATATGCAGTTGGAGGAACAAATCAAAGGAATAAAGCACATTTCCTTGAAATTGCAGGTTCATTATCAATTATTGAATTTTGTAAAAATGTTGACAAATACAAATGTGCAGATGGTCAGACAACCGAAGACACAAAAATAAAAGAATTTGGTATAGAGCACGATAATGAAAATATTGCTTTTGGTGACTTAAATATTAAAAATAAAGAAGTTCTATATAAACCTTTAACTAAATTTAGGTTATTTACACAGTATCTGAATGAATCTTTAGAAAAGGCACAGAATGTTTCCAGATGGACAAAAAGTAATATTAAATTAGTTTCTAAACATAAGCAATCGCCATGTGATTCTGATTATTTTAAAAGCACAGAGTATGATAATCAAATTGTAATTTTCAATAATCATTTCATTGATTGGGTTGATGAATTGTCCAAAAATAAACCTGCTTTCAATCCTTTTGAAACCATTATACCACTTCATTTATACAGAAAACTAGATACTCAAAATTGCTTGCATATTGACAATTTGAAGTATCGCTCTGAGAAAGATACAGGTACTGGAGAAATAAAACAAATTCATACAACACTTATTAGGCTGTTTGACATTTCAACTAGTAAGATATACAATAAGGTACCAATTCGTGTTAATGATAACAAAGGGAAAGGAATTAAAGTTTTTCGTCTGCACACTGGGCAAGGCGAATCTGGTTGGTTTGATAGTAAAACGATTAACAACGATGATTTATCAACAATAATAACAGAAGGAAAAGATGTTGCTTCGTCAATCCCAAGCCCATTTGCAAGGATAGATTTAGTAAAGTCAGCATTTGCATGGCTGAATTATAAAGTTAGTTCAATTGTTGGTCAGAAAAACGAGTTGAGTGTGGAAGATAAGTTGAAAATACGTGAATTAATGGAAGGTAAAACCGCTCAAAATAAACTGATTTCTGATACCTTGGATATAGCACAGCTTTTTTATAAATATCCAACAATAAAAGATAAAATTGAAATATTTGCATGGGAACCAAGCGTTAGGTTAAAAAAATTAATTGAAAGCAGTTTCGATAATTTTAGACATTCCACATTTGCTGACACTTTAAAGATTTTTTGGGAACAAGATAGCATTAAAAAGGTAGACCAAGGGAAAGTTCCCGCATTATACAATTTTGAACATACAAAAAGACTATTTTTTATACTTAACAAGAATACAAAACAGTTAATTGGCGGAACTTCACCGGCAACACTGTTTTATGCCGCCCCAGATGCTAGAGATTCGATAAAAGATTTGAATATTGTTTGTGGATCTGATAAATTATTAGATGATATTTACTTTCCGCTTCACAAGCGTGATGTTTCTTTTATTGAGTATGTATATGCATTGTCGAAACAGAACAATAAATTCTCGAAATATTTTCCCGAGGTATATACTTATTTAGAAAATATTGAGAAATATCTACTGGATGAAAGTCTTCGCACTGTTGTTTCTGGGTTTAATAATGAAAGCATAATAAAATACAATCAATGTCCAGTTTCACATGATGAGCAAGACTATTGCGAAATATTAGGCCTTAGATTAGGAACAGAAAAAAGCTTTCTCGAGGATAAGATAATTGAGCTCCCTTATTCCATTGATTCATCAAAATTCAAAACGTGTGGTGCTAAAAAGCATTTATTGCCTGTAACACAAGCATTCATTAGACAATATGGAATTGAAAATATTGAGCAATATTGTAAAATTGAAGAAAGAGCCGGTGGAGGTGTTGAAGCCATATTAGATGTTCCGGTTCAAAATGGAACACTTCAGTATAGGAAACTATATCATCAAAATGATATAGTAAAATTAAAGGTTCATTTAGCTATTTTACCCTTTTTAAAACCAGTGAATTGTAACATTGATTATACTATTGGTATAATTTATGACCGCCCCGATAAATCAGCTAACATAACATTAAGTTGCCTAAAAAACGGTCAAGAATTTCAAGTAAGTGCATCATCTGTTGTGAGAAATCCTGGAATTGATGATGTAAAAAGTATATACTATAAATTCAATTCGCCTTTTGATTCAGTGTGTTTTGGAATTGCGTCAGTGAATAATATTATCATTCCTAAGCTTACTCCCTGCTCTGAAAATGATGATGTAACTTTTGCTATTGATTTTGGAACCACCAACACTCATATTGAATATTCTACTGGAGGAAATACTTCTATCCCGCTTGATAATGCTGGAACTTTGCCTTTATGGCAATCCCTGATGAACAGAAAAGACAGAAATGTTGATCCAGAAGTGTTTGCAAATGAAGAAACATTTGAAAATGAATTGATGCCCTATTTAATATCCTCTCCAGATTCAATTTTTAAATTTCCATTGCGTACAGCTATTGTTTTCAATAAAGATTACAGCTTTTCTAAAAATGACCCATACCGATTATTTCAACATGTAAATAACTTTCTGTTATATGAAAAACGTACAGTTCCAAAGCATTATTTAAAACCCGACACTCAGCTAAAATGGAGCAATTATAGTGATGATAAAGCCGACCTAAAAGTTAATGCATACATTGAATATTTGCTGACAATTGTCTATTTCAAAGCATTATCTTTAGGTGCGAACCCTTCAAATACGAAAATCGTATGGTTCTACCCAGTTAGCATGGAGGGTGCTGAAAATTCTGATGGGGAATTAGGAATTTTTATCAAACTATGGAAAGCTGCATATCAAAAAGTGTTTGGTTTAGACAATACGAATAATTTGATTCAGGTACCAGAGAGTGTTGCTCCTTATTTATATTACAAGCCTCAAGTTGCCGGATTAAGTTTGTCAATAGATATAGGTGGTGGTTCATCAGACATAGCTGTTTTTGATGAGGCCAGTCCTAATGCAATTCTTATCTCATCGTTTAAATTTGCTGGTAACGCAATCTTTGGTGATGGCTACTCAACACAGGGCGAAAAAGGAAATTCAGATCATAACGGTTGGGTAAAAACATTCATAAACGAAGCATCATCGGTTGCAGGAAAGGAATATGAAGGAATTCTGAAAGATATTCTTTCAAGGAAAGATTCAGCCGACTTCAATAATTTCTTGTTTAGCCTTGAAAGCGATAAAACGAAGAATTTCAGTTATAGCAGATTAATTGAAAAGGATAAAAAACTCAAATTGTCAATTCTTGTATTTTATGGTGCTCTTGCCTATTACTCTGCTAACCTACTAAAAAAATCCGGGATAGAGGACATTCCATTATATGTACTTTTAAGCGGGACTGCAGCAAAATCTGCAATCATACTTGATTCATCATCACCTGATAATCTTGTTAATTTAGCTTCATTGTTCAAGTATATTTTCGAGAAAGTTTACCAGAAAAAAATTGACAGAGATATTACACTTAAAGTCGCACCAAATCCAAAAGAACTAACTTGCAAAGGTGCTTTAGAAAGTGGTATTACAGAAAGTGTTAATCAGAATACGATTAAATTTTGGTTAGGTGGTATTAATGGAGGTGTTTGGGGAAAAGCTTTAGATAAAGAAAAAGATGTCGAGGCAACTCCAAAATATGAGGATATATTTAAGGATAATAGCGCAAAGGAAAATATAAGCAATTCAATTAAAGATTTTTACAGAGTCCTAGATGAATATGTAGGGAAGGTTAGATTTGAAACTAAATTTTTAATTGAACAGTCAGCTTATACCAAGTTTAAAGATTTAAGGGATGGAGAAATTGAAGCTTTTCTGGAACGAGGTTTAAAGGCTTTTCACAAAAAAAATGAACGTCATGTTGAAGAAACTCTGTTCTTTTACCCATTGGTCGGTATTTTAAATAAATTAACCTATGAACTTTCAAAAATCTAATATTTTCCGCTACTTAAAAATCATTGCTATCTCTATATTCTTTCTTATAAAATGCAATTTTCTATTTGCACAGAAAGACCTTACTGATACTGCAAAGACTTATGAATATTGGACAAAAAGAGGTGTTATTGAAATTGTTTATGCTTACATGAACGATTATATTACCACCGTTACGGACTCTTCGTTACCCAAGGAAAAGATAAAAGATTGTACTAAAGAAAAGAATGGTTTAAACGAATATGAAAAGAAGTTTATCACACCTTTGGAGAAAATAGAAATTGAAGAATTATCATCCAAACTTGATGAAGTTTCCAGTTTTCTCAAAAACAATAATTGGTCAGGTGCTGAAAAAAATGTTCTTCAACCACTTCTTATTTATCTTAGAGAGAAAAATAAACTGGATAATGATTTCTTTTCAACATTAAAGCCAGCAGGAAATGAAAAAAGCACTGTTATTCCAGGATATTCCAATAAAATGATTAACTGGAATAGAACTGTTAGTAGGATTATTTCGGATTATAATGAAGATTTAAAGAAACTAAAACCTAAGCTAAAAGAGGAAGAAACAAAATCCGGCACTTCAAATCCGACCATTGCTCCAGTAAGTGGCGGAGCCTCAAATCAAGCTGTTGCTGAAGGTCAAAATTGGAAATTTGTTCTATTAATAGGTTTCTTATCTTTTCTAATTGGAATGTTCATCACATTTTTTATTATCAAATCAAGAATTTACTATTTGCTTGATGATGATAAAGACACTTATAAGAATAGTGTCCAACGCGGTTTGTTTTCATTTCTCTCTATGGTAAGTCTATTGAAAAAAAGAAAAGATGAGTATAAAAATAGAGTTACCGAGCTTTTGAATAAAATTGAGAAATTAGAAAAAAAACCAAAATCTGAAAATGATACTACCTCTAAAACCAACATAGATAATGTTGATAATGAACAATTAGCAGTAAATACAGACGATTCAACTAAATCTATTGAATGGATTATATCAAAAGAGGCTGGTAATAAATCAATATATTATTTTAGTATTCCTGAAAATGATGGAAGATTTATTATTGAAAAAGGTGAACAAACCAATGATGGTTCAAAATATTACAAAATTGTCAGCAAAACCAGTTCAGATGAAGGTGATTTATTCTATATAAGCGGCACACAGGACAAAAGGGCTATAAACCGACTTGACTCCTATTTAAAACCAGTCTGTGATATTGATAACATTATTAATGCTGAAAATGCTTCAAAAATTGAAGTGCTTAAAAACGGCAAAGTAATCAAGATTGCTGACAGTTGGGTAATTGACACAAACCATAAAGTAAAAATTAAACTTGTATAAATATGATTATGCTTCAGGTTCCAACAGATTCTTTAAATAATGCTACATCTGTTATCAGTACTGGTCACAATTTCTGGTTCTATTTTGAAGTAATCCTCATTATTTGTGTAATTATTTATCAATTTATTCATTCAAGAAAGGTCTTTCTAAGTATTGAGGAATTAAAGGGGATTTTTAACAATCGTATTATTATTAAGAATGGGTTTATTGATAAAACCAACTTAAGAAAAAAAGACAAATCCCTTGAAGATATTGTTTTCATAGAAGAAGGTGATGAAAATGCTGATGACTTGTTTTCTGATCAGAAAATTGTTAAGATTTCAATAGCAGAAACAACAGGTAAAGGAATTATTAAGCGGATTTGTGACGACATAAACAATTATTTACTTAACAATTATGGTGCAACCGTCAATTTCAGTATAATTAAGGATGTTGTAGATAGAGAGGTAGATATAAAAGATGAAGAAATTTCCCATTCAATACCCACCCCCTTATATCTTGGACTTGCAGCAACGATGATTGGGATAATCTTTGGATTATTTTCAATGCCTGAACTAAATGGCGACCATTTTTCTAAAGGTATTGATGCTTTAATTAATGGAGTTAAAATTGCCATGTTTGGAAGTCTTTCCGGATTAGCCTGTACTACTATTTTATCTTCATTTTTCTATAAGAATGCAAAGAAACAAGTTCTTAATGCAAAGAACAAACAAATTTCGTATTTACAGGCAATGTTACTTCCAGAGCTTTTAAAAGCCGAAGAATCTGGAATTTCGGGACTTAAAGCAAGCATTGACAGATTTGCAAGGGATACAACTGGAATGGCAACAATCCTTTATAATACAACTTTAAAAACTGAATCGAACCTTAAAATACAGAATGAGATCATTGTAACCCAGAAAGAAATAATTCAGAAGATTGAAAGCATTGGCGTAACAAGAGTTTCGAAAGCAAATCTGGACTTACTGGATAAACTGGAGAAAAATATTCAGTCGTTTAATCAGTTTGCAAACTATCTTGAGTTAATGGGCCGGATTTCTCTACAGTTACAGGATTTTGCATCTCGGACAGCCAATATTGACAGCATTACAAGACATATTGAATCATCACTATCAGAAAATAAGATGCTGATAGAGTTTTTATCAAGTCATTTTAATAAGATCGAAAATGCAGGGAATGCAGCCCTGAATGCCGTTGATGTTGCAGATTCTCATTTTAGAGATTCAATAGAACGTTTAAAACTCAACACGGAAAGTACACTTGAAAACTTATACAAATCCATAACGGAATCCAGTTCAAAATTTGCTGAGGCGATAGATAACCTGAATACAGAAATCCAAACAAGAACTGAAAAAATAAATCAAAATGCAGCAGACCAAGAAAGTAAGCTTTCTGAAATATATAACGAAATCGGGTTTAAACTCAAAACAATTACTGATGAACATATAGGTCAATTAAATTCATCTTTTAAGGAAGCTGTTCCGAGGTTTGATGAATTAAAACATTTAACTGAATTACCTGTCATTAGGGAGCAGTTTACGAATAATCATAATAGTAGGAAATTCATTGAGGTAGTCGAAGGGTTAAATGAATCAGTATTAAAAGTAAAAGAAAATATTAATCAACATAATTTATTAAGCAAATTATCATCGATTGAAGATGCTTTAAAAAGAAAGAAACCAGACCAACCAAAACAAACTAATGAACCCAAAGAGTCATATAAACCTATTATGGAAGAAAAGCCAGTTTCAATCTTTGAAGCAATAACCAAATTGTTTAAAAAGTAGTATTATGGAAAGTAGTTCAATTCTAAAAATTAGAGAGTATTTTATTAGTAATATACTCATATTCTTGCTTTTACCCTTACTCACCTTCTTTTTAATTTTCATTTCTTACGGAAATGAATTGCACCAGTATTTGAGCAAAAATCCGGAAATGTATTATTTATATGAATTATCAACCTTAAAAAAAACAGTAAGTCAATCAGCTATTCCTGCTCATATTTCAAGTATTGCATTTGATATGGTTATTTACTCTTATGTGCTGTTTTCAATCTGGTTAATTTTGTTCGCTTATTCTTCTTATCAAAAACTAAAACTAAGAAAGCATAATTTCTTACTAATTTTAATTGAATTTATTATACTCGCTTTCGGATATTATTTTATTTTAAGTCCTGGGTTATCTGTTTATATTCAAATAACAGGTTGGTTATTCTTTTTATTACTGGCAGTAGTGATTACTGTTTATGTTTTATTTTATAATCGAATGAAACATGAAAAAGAATAACATTTTCTGGATTAGTTATTCCGACCTGATGACAAGTTTGTTCTTTATCATGCTTGTGCTTTTTGTATTAGCGATTGGGTATTTAAAGATAAAAGACATCGAAAACCAAAGATTAATCGCAGAATTGAAAAAGTCTCAAGAAGGTTTAATTAAAGAAACAGAGAGACTTGAAAAATTATTAAACCTTGAAAAACAGTTCGAACCGTTAATAAAAGATAATAGTTTTTATTATTTGCCTGCATGTAAAAAGTTCATAGCAAAAGATTTGATGGGCATTGAAATATTTGAACCAAATCAATTTGCAATCAAGCAGGAATATATTTCTACAACTATAGATGTTGGCAATAAAATTAAAAGCTTTCTTAAAAAATTGAATAGCCAGAATCCTGAACTCTCGTATTTGTTAGTTATTGAGGGCAATATGGCTAATACCTTTGACAAACGCATTGATAAAGATGAGAACTATGGTTACCTGATAAGCTATCAGCGAGCTTTATCAGTTTACAAGCTGTGGTTAAGAAATAATATAAATTTCCGTGATTATAATGTTGAGGTCATGCTTTGCGGTAGCGGTTTTAATGGTCTATGCCGTGATGCAATTGAGGAAAATAACAAAAGGTTTTCTATTCAAATCATTCCCAAGGTTTCAAAATAAAGCAGATGAAAGGCTATAAATATTTCATAGTATTTGTTTTAACTCTAATGATAGCATCGTCATTTAATGGTTGTGGTGGTTGTTCTAAGTCTGGTCTCAAGGATAAATCAAATAGAAATTCAAGATCTTCAACTCAGTCAAATGATTTCCGCACAAGTAACTCACAAGGCAAAACCATTGTTAAAATGGAAACCGAATCGGGCGTTAAATATATTTGGATTGAAATAAATGGACTGAGATTAAAATTCATTTTTGATACTGGTGCAAGTAGTATTTGCATTTCAGCCGCTGAAGCTACTGTATTATATAGGCAGGGCACTTTGCGAAAAGAAGATATTCTCGATATTCAATATTTTCAGGATGCGACAGGTAAAGTATCAGCAGGAACAAGAATAAATTTAAGAACAGTAAAAATTGGTAATAGAGTTTTGCAAAACATTGAAGCAACAGTAATTGATAATAATGAAGCGCCTTTGTTGCTTGGACAAAGTGCATTAGAAAAATTTGGCAAGATTTCAATTGACAATAAAAACAATGTTATAATATTCGAATAATGAGAACACTGTCAATAATATGGTTTCTTCTGTTATTCATTCCTATTATTTCGTGTACTTCGAAAAGTGGAAATAATCCATCTCTAAAAAAGGGAAGTACAGTTTCTGGAAAGGTGATTTCTATTATTGATGGAGATACTTATGATGTTTTGCTTCAAGGTAAAAAAACAGTTAGAGTGCGGATGGAGGGTATTGATGCTCCAGAAAAGGGTATGCCTTTCTATCAAAAATCAAAAAAATATCTTTCAGATTTGTGTTTCGGAAGACAGATAAAAATTAAAATTACTGGTGTTGATAATCATGAACGCTTCCTTGCATACTCATTCCTTGAAGATGGGAAGGAACTTAGTCAGGAAATGATTAAAGCTGGATTAGCCTGGCATTTCAAAAAATATAATTCAGACTCAACCCTTTCAAATCTGGAAATTGAAGCCAGAAATATGAAAAAAGGTTTATGGTCTGAGAATAATCCGATGTCTCCATGGACAAATAGAAGCCTTCATAGACAAGGTATTTCGACAAAGGATTCATTTAATATTGTAGAAAATAATAGATAAAATGCCGACATACAAAGCATACACATTTGCAAGCCGCACAAGCCCAGACACAAACCAAAGCTTGCAAAAGAGTATGCTTTTCCCGACTCTGAGAAAAAACAAAAAATCTCCCCTTTCAAAGAAAAATAAAACTTTGCCGACACACAACCCGACAGACAAAAACGGAATGACAGAACTGATTGATTATTATAATGGTATGTCGCTTGACAAGAAAGAAGGCCAGCTTGTAACACGGTATATAAAAAATTGGGCAGATACTACTGAAATCAAGGGTTGTAGCTCGCTTCAAACTTTGTATCGGCTTGACAGTGATGTGCTCCGAAGTGCCCAACTTTTCATATACCGAAACCGTTATAGGGCATTTTAAAAATACAACATTGACGAACAACACGAAATATGAATTA
>ERZ795058.4741-NODE-4741-length-12920-cov-4.734862_pt1 | contig 12920 bp, 6 predicted proteins | sample MGYA00375142_ERZ795058 | MGnify/ENA primary metagenome ERZ795058 (study PRJEB30187, sample SAMN05720210) | activated sludge metagenome | isolation source: anaerobic digester from wastewater treatment plant | place: Japan | collected 2015-04-20 ...
CCGCCGCGTCTATCTGGCCCTCGGCGGGCTCGACCCCGGCCTCCCCTACCCGGGCGAGGACGCCGACTTCTGCTGGCGTGTCGCCGATGCCGGCTATCGGCTGAGTTACGCCCCCGAGGCGCGCGTAACGCATCATCACCGCGCCACGCTGCGCGCGCTCTGGATCCAGTCGTGCCATTGGGGCATCGGCCAGGCCGATCTGTTCGTCAAGTGGCGCTCGCGCTGGCGCGCCTGGTGCTGGTTCAAACCGGTGCTGCTGGTCTGGGCCGCCAAGGGCTTGCTCAAATCCCCGTGGCGTTGGCTGCGCGGCCGGACGCCCTTCGAGCGGCGCGAGCCGTGGCTCGATTTTCTGGCCAATTCGGCGATGCTCTGGGGGCGCTTCTGGGGGGGCTTGCGCCGCGGCACGCTCGTCTTTTGACCCGCGCGCCCGCTTGCAAAGGCTGGGCCTTTCCCCTAAAATGTGGCCTCTGACGGGTCTGGACACGGGGGGCGGAGACGAAATGCCTGTCAGCCACTGATGCTCGCCGCGACCGGCCGGGCGCAACACCGACGCATCCCTTGCACGCTGAATTTCGGAAGAAGGACGTAACATGGCAGACCAAACCGATCAGGCCACTTTGAGCAAAGTGGAGTTCATCAAGGAAAACAGCGATGGCCTGCGCGGGACGATTGAGGAGGTCCTCAACAGCGACGCCAGTCATTTTGAAGAGAACGACCTGCAACTGCTCAAGTTCCACGGCTCCTATCAGCAGGACGACCGCGACCTGCGCGCCGAACGCCGCAAGGCCAAGCTGGACAAGGCGTGGATCTTCATGGTCCGCGCCAAAATCCCGGGCGGGCGCGTCACCGCCGAGCAGTTCCTCGATATGCTCGACCTGGGCTGCAAGGTCGGCAACGGCTCGATCCGCATCACCTCGCGCCAGGGCATTCAGTTCCACGGCGTCGGCAAGGAAAACCTGCGCTACACCATCCGCCGCATCAACCAGACGGCGTTGAGCACGCTGGGCGCCTGCGGCGACGTCAACCGCAACGTCATGTGCTGCGGCCTGGTCGACCAAGACTGGCGCCGCTCGCTCGGCATGGAGCAACTCTGCCTGCAGGTCGCCGATCACTTCACCCCCCACGCCACCGGCTACTGGGAAATCTGGTGCGACGGCGAACGCTTCGGCCAGAAGGTCGAACACACGACCCACGAGCCGATCTATGGCGCGCGCTACATGCCGCGCAAGTTCAAGATCGCCGTCACCGTGCCCGAGGACAACTGCGTCGATGTCTACACCAATGACCTCGGCGTTGAGGTCGTCCACCATAATGGCCGGGTCATGGCCTACGATCTGATCGTCGGCGGCGGGATGGGCTTCGCCCATGGCAACGAGGCGACCTATCCGCGGCTCGGCACCCGCATGGTGCGGGTCACGCCGGCCGAACTGCTCGAAGCGCTCGAAACGGTCTTGAAGATCCAGCGTGACTATGGCGACCGCAGCGACCGCAAGCATGCCCGCCTCAAGTACGTCGTCGAGGAGCGCGGCGCCGAGTGGTTCCGCGACGAAATGCGCCGGCGCACCGGCCGCAACTACCCCGAGGCCGGCCCCCTGCCTCCGTACAAGGTGCTCGATCACCTGGGCTGGGAGCAGCGCTTCGACGGCCGCTGGAACGTCGGCCTTCACATCGACGACGGCCGCGTGCGCGACCGCGACGGCGCGCCGCTCATGACCGGACTGCGGCGCATCGTCGAGCGCTTCCGGCCCCAGGTCCGCATGACCCCCCGCCAGGACGTCGTCCTGGTCGGCATCGACGAGAATGACCGGCCCGAGATCCAACGGCTCCTCGACGAGCACGGCCTGGAGACCGACGCCGGGCTGAAGCGGATGCGCCGGCTCTCGATGGCCTGCGTCGCGCTGCCCACCTGCGGCCTGGCACTGGCGGAATCCGAACGCTACATGCCGTCGCTCCTGCGCCAGCTCGATGCGCTCGGCGTGGGCGACGAACCGGTGGAAATCCGGATGACCGGCTGCCCCAACTCCTGCGTCCGCAGCCCGCTGGCCGAGATCGGCGTCGTCGGCCGCGGTCCCGGCAAGTACGCCCTCTATCTGGGCGGCAACCAGGAAGGGACCCGCCTGGCCTTTCCCTTCCTGGAGCGGGTGGACGATACGCAGTTGGCGCAGGTCATCTTCCGCCTGATCGATGCCTGGCGCCGCGAGACCGGCCGCGCCGCGTCGTTCGGCGATTGGAGCACACAGAAGGGATGCCAGGCGCTCGAGCCGATTGCCGCGCTCGACTGAACGGCGCGTTCCCATGAGCCCGTTTCAATTCCCCGACGTCCCCTACACGATCGAAAAAATCATGGAGTCGATCCGTGTGCAGATCGTCGAGGGCGCCGCGGAAACAGAACCCGAAAGCGCACACCCCCCCAACGAACTGACCCCCACGGCGCCGCGGCCACTGGTCGACACCGGCGACCCGCTGTCCCAACTGGCGGCGCAGGTCGATCTCCTGCGCCAGCATCAGGGGCTCGATCCCGGCTACCGCGTCCGCTCGCACCGCCTCGTGCTGGGGCCGCTGATCAACCTCGTCAAGCGCGTCATCCACTGGGGTTCGCGGCCCTACACCGATGCAATCCGGCGCCGCCAGGAAGCCTTCAACGACGTCGCCGTCCAGGCCCTGCGCGAAGTGATGATCGAACTGGAGCGCGCGCGCCGGCAGATCGCCGACACGCGCGCCGAGCTCCACGCCGACCTGCGGCGGGAGAACGCTGCCCTGCGCCAGGACCTCCAGTCGCTCCAGACCTTGATCCACCAGGTTCAGGAGGAGGCGGGACGCAAGCTGTTTCAGGAGCTGGAGGACCTGGGCGGACGGCTCACCCAACTCATCCACGATTCGATTCAGCAGGCCACCCGCTACCAGGAGTGGCTGGTTGAGGAAAAGCAGCATTACCTGGAGGGGATGATTGCCGACGTTGCGCGCAAGGCGGCCGAGGAAGCCGAACAGATCCGCCGCAACCACGCGGCGCGCCTGGATGAACTCGCCCGATCGGCCCGGGCCCTGATCGCCCGCCACGACCTTGGGCCGTTTTTCAGCCGCGTTCCCGAGGACAAACGGCTCGCCACCATGGCGACGACCCGCGGCACGTGGGAGGACATCAGCGGCCGCCAGGCGTTTTATGTCGATCTGCTGGAGCGCGCCCCCGGCCAGGTGCTGGATGTCGGCTGCGGCCGCGGCGAGCTGCTCGCCCAGCTCCTCCATCGCGGCGTGGAGTGCTGGGGCGCGGAGATTGATCCGCTGCTCGTCCGGCTGTGCCGCGAGCGCGGGCTGCACGTCGTCCAGTGCGATGCCCTCGCCGCGCTGCGCGGCGCCCCCCCGCAGTCGCTCGGAGCGGTCTTCGCGGCGCAGGTCGTCGAGCACCTGTTCCCCGGCGAGCTGCTCTGCTTCCTGCGCCTCGCCCGCACCCGGCTGGCCCGGGGCGGCCTGCTCGTCCTCGAGACGCTCAATCCCGCCGCCCTTGCCGTGCTGGCCAAGTCGTACTACCGTGATATTGACCACAAGCAACCGTTGCATCCAGAATACATGAAGCTGCTGGCCGAACTGGCCGGTTTTGAGCCGGTGGAATTGCACTATCTGGCGCCGTTCCACGAGACCGAGCGCCTGCCCGACCTCCCCCCGGCCGAATCGCTCGGCCTCAGCGGCGCGGCGCGCCAATCCCTGCAGGAGCGCTTCGACCAGTTGAACCGGATTCTCTACGGGATGCAGGATTACTACATCGTGGCGCATCAAGGGGAGCCGGCGCCGGTCGACTCGCGCGACGACGACGGCGGCGCCGCCAATACATGAAGCTTGCGCTGATCAGTTCCTCGCCCGTGCCGCGCGTCTATGGCGGCATGGATCGCCTGCTGGAGGGGCTTACCGAGGCCCTGCGCCAGCGCCACCCCACCGACCTGATCACCTACCCCGTCGACGAACGGACGGCCGACGGCGTCCTGCGCGGCTACTACGATTTCTACACCATGGACCTGAGCGCCTACGATGCGGTGATCAGCTACAAGGCCCCGGCCTACATGGTGCGCCACCCCGTCCAGGTGCTTTACCTGAGCCACCGCCTGCGGGTCTTCTACGACCTCTACGAGCAGCGCGACGCCCACCACGCCAAGATGCGCCGGCTGGTCCAATGGATGGACAACTGGGCGATGTCGCCCGAACGGATCCCGCACATCTTTTGCGTCGGCAAGACGGTCACGCGCCGCCTGCGCCGCTGGGGCGGGATCGCCTCCACTCCCATCCATCATCCCACGACGTTCGTCCCGGATCCGCCGCGCGAGGGCGAGCACTTCCTCGCCGTCGGCCGCCTGCATCCCTGGAAACGGTTCGACCTGATCATCCAGGCGATGCGCGCGAGCCGGTGCGATGTCCCCCTGCTGATTGTCGGCAGTGGCCCCGATGAGGGCCGGCTGCGTGAACTGGCCGCCGGCGACAGCCGGATCCGCTTCCTTGGCCATGTCGACGAAAACCGCCTGCGCGAGCTTTATGCCCGCTCGATCGGCCACATCTTTCCCCCGATCAATGAAGACCTCGGCATGATCACCTTCGAATCGTTCCTGGCGGGCAAGCCCGTGCTGACCACCACCGATTCGGGCGAGCCGGCCGAGATCGTCGAGCACGGCAAAACCGGCTTTGTCGTCGAGCCGAATCCCGCCGCCATGGCCGAACGGCTCGACTGGATGGCGACCCATTTCAGCGAACTGGAGGAGATGGGCCGCCACTGCATCGAACGCGTGCGCGACGTCACCTGGGAGCGCCTTGTCGACCGCCTGCTCGATGCCGTCGAGAAGACGCGCCAGGCGCGCGCCGGCAGCCAGGTCGCCATTCATACCGACCGCGAATCGCCCCGCCCCCGCGACGAAAAAATCCACCTGCTCGTCACCGACAATCAGATCATCGACCCGCCCCAGGGGGGCGGCCGCGTCCGCATCTGGCAGCTCTATCGCCATCTCCCCGCCGACTTCGTCACCACCTACCTCGGCACCCACGATCATCCGGGACCGGTCTTCCGCGATCAGTGGCTCGCCCCCAACTTCCGCGAGATCATCATGCCGCTGACGATCCGCCACTTCAAAATGCATGAGGTCTGGCGCCGGCTGACCCGCGGCGATGCCACCGTCGACGTCACCATCCCGCTGCTGCTGGGCCGCCACTCGCCCCGTTATCAGCGGCTGCTGCACGAGCACCTCCAGCGCGCCGACCTGCTGATCGTCTCCCATCCCTGGATGACCCCCTGGCTGCCTTCCGACGGTCCGCCGCTGATCTACGACTCGCACAATTGCGAACCGGCCGTGAAGGAACCGCTGCTCAAGCGGACGCTTGCCGGGCGCTACCTGGCGCGGCGCGTCGAACAGGTCGAACGCGAGGCGGTCACGCGGGCGCGCCTTGTCCTGGCGTGCAGCCACGCCGACGCCGAGCAATTTGAGCGGCGCTACGGCGCGCCCCCCGAAAAACTGCTCCACATCCCCAACGGCGTCGATTGCGATGCGATCGCCCCGGTCGAGGCCACGCGCCGCCATATCCTGCGCCGCCGCCTCGGCATCCCCGACCGCCCGTTCGCGATCTTCGTCGGCAGCCACTACGGGCCGAATATGGACGCCGCCGAATTCCTCATCCGGCAGCTCGCCCCGCAGTTGACCGAACTGACCGTCGGCATCATCGGCGGCGTCGGACCGGCCTGGCGCGAACAGCACGGCGACGAACTGCCCGCCAACGTCCGCCTGTTCGGTTTCGTCGACGCCGAACAACTCGTCCAGCTTTACCAATGCGCCGATCTGGGCCTCAACCCGATGCAGCAGGGCTCCGGCACGAATATCAAGATGCTGGACTACATGGCGGCCGGGCTGCCGATCGTCACGACCGAGACCGGCGCCCGCGGCCTGGCGGGCGAAAACGGCGTCCACTGGTGCAACGCCACCGTGTTCGAGTTTCCCCAGGCGGTGCGCGAATTGCTGGCCGCCCCCGCCCGCGCGGCCGAGATGGGTCGCGCCGCGCGCCGCCTCGCCGAGGAGGTCTACGACTGGGCCCGCATCAGCCTGCGCCTGCTGCTGGGGCGCGACGCGGCCGGCGCCGAACTCGTCGCCACGCTCCGCGAGGACAGCGCATGAAGCTCCTCGTCGTTTCCACCTACCCTCCCCTCGCCTGCGGCATCGGCCGCTATGCGGCCCAGCAGGTCGATTTCCTGCGCCGCGAGGGGCATTGGGTCGATGTCCTGACGCCCGCCGGCTGCGACGGCGATTTCCAGGACGACCTGTACGGCCGGTTTCGCATCCTCGCGCTGCTCAAATACCTCTGGGCCTACGACATGGCCTACCTGCACTTCGCCCCGCAGTTCTTCTACGACACCGCCAGCCGCGCCAGCCGTTTCATGACCAGCTTCGGCTTTCTGCTCGTCATGCTGCTGGCCGGCAAGCGCATCACGTTCATGATCCATGAGACCGGCTACAAGATCGGCCAGGAGGGGCGCGGCCTGCTGCGCCATCGCATCGATCGCTGGTACTGGCGCCTGGCCGGCCGCGTCGTCTTCCACTCCACGCGCGAACGCGACACTTTCTGCTGGTTCTACCGACTGAAAACCACCCGGGCGAATCTCGAGGTCTGGCCGCACGACAAGTACATGGTTCCCCTCTGGCCGCACGACCGCGCCGAAGCACGCCGGCGCCTGAGCCTGGAGCCCGACAAGCTGTTCTTCCTCTGCATCGGCTTCGTCCAGCCGCACAAGGGCTTCGACCGCGCGCTGGAGGCGTTCCTCAAGACGCCGGGCGAGCATCTGCGCTTCAAGATCGTCGGCTCGGTCCGGATCAACTGGGACGTGGCGCACCAGTACGCGCAGCGGCTGCACGAGCTGGCCGAGCAGGATGCCCGCGCCGAGTTCGTCGAGTCGTTCGTCAACGACGAGATGTTCGACATGTGGGTCGCCGCGGCCGATTACGTGGTTCTACCCTACCGCGAGATCTGGACCTCAAGCGTCGCCGCGCGCGCGCGGCTCTATGGCCGGCCGCTCATCGCCGCCGACACGGGCGGCCTCGCCGAGCAGTTAACCGAGGGCTCGATGCTCTTTCGCGATGATGATGAGCTGGTCGAATGCCTGCGCCGGATCGCCGCCCGGACCAACCCCTCCCCCGCCGGCGAACCAACCCCCACGCCGCACTGACCCCAGGAATCCGTCACCCGTCTCTCGCTCTAAAGTCGTCTCTCGTCCTCGGCTCTCGCAGATTTCTGTTTTTTTTGCTTCGGGCCCCTCCCGCTCAAATCGACGCCTGTTGTACCCGCTCCAGTGAATAAATATGATGTTCGTCCTGATCGGGGCAGTAGGCGTAAACCTTCTTCCCCTGCAGGGCCTCCGGCTCGATCGTCAGTTCATGCTGCTCGCCGGTCGTGCGTTCGTAGAGAATCCGCACGGGCTTCTCATGCTCGATGGCGTAGCGCACCAGCTTGCCGATCTCCGCCGGTTCGCGCGCCGGGTTTTCCCCCTTGTATCCCGACAAGGCCCGGGCCTTCGGCATCTGCGTCAGCAGCCGGTTGAGCTGCTTGCGGTATTTCCGCGTTTCCTCGTCGATCGTTTTCTTATTGGCTTTTTCATAATTGGCAATGAAATTTCGCGCGATCGATTCCGCATAGAATTTCGGATTGAAATTCTCCTGCGCATGCCCCGACAACCGCTGGAACAGCGGCTGGATCCGGTCCTCGAAGATCGACGCCTCCTTCTCCTCCTCCAGCAGAATCCCGAATTGCAGGATCGCCAGCAGATCGTACAATTCCTCTTCGCGCAGCGTAATCTGAAACAGCCCTTCATTCGTCACGTAGAGGCTGTCCGAATCAACCCGCGGCAGATAGCCGAGGCGCTGCAGCTCCCGGGTCAGCTTCCTGAAATCGGTCGTCCGGCTCAGCAGGACGAGCCGGTCGTCGAACACGTCCTTGATATACGGCGCGATCTTGCTGTTCGCGCGCAACTCCTCCAGGTGATGCCGGTCGGCGACGCGCAGGTAGCCCCCGGCCATCCCCATGTCGAGCTCGCCGTGGCGCGATTCGCACTCGCTGATCATCTGACGCACCGTCTCCGGCACGTCCTTGCGCGAACATTCCTGCAGCAGAGCCAGCATCTGCCGCGCCGTCAACCCGGAATCCAGGCCGGCGCGGATTGAATCATGCGAGATCGTCAACGTCGTCATGACGTCGACCTTCTTGATATCGGCAAACTGGAGCAGCGTGAAGAATTTGTCCAGTTGCAGATCGGGCGGCGTGACAATCTCCTGATTCGGCTGCACCGTGAAATACGTCGACTGCGAGGCGAACGGCAGCGCCCCATCCGGCATGCGCGCGAACAGCTTTTCGGGGTCGAGATACGTTCGCGTGAGGATCTCCGCCCCCGTCTCCGAGAGCCGGAACATGAACATCAGTTGCTCGTCGCCGACGAGCCGCGACGAGAACGGCCGGCTCGGGTCGTACGGCGCGATCGCCTCATTCGGCCGGCTGCCCAGTTGGCGCGCGACTTCCAGATCCGACACCCCCAGCACCACCAGCCCCAGCCAGTAGAGCGTCTCCGCCACCACCGACTCCATGATCAGCGTCGGATGGCGGTTATGCTTGTCGGCGGGCGTCAGGTCGAAGCGCCCCGGAATCTCGATCGCGATCTGCGGCAGCAGGCTCTCGGCGAACGTTTCAAAATCGATCCACGTCTCGGACGGCAGCTTTTCCAGCATGCGCAGCACCAGCTTGCGCAACTCGATGATGCTGATCAGATTCTGCGGGTAATTGTCGGCGTGGACCACGTCGCCGTCGATGAATTCCTCGTTCCATTCGCTCGTGTTGAGCCAGAACTGATACAGATCGCGATAACAGGCCTGGCCCCCCTCCAGCCAGCGGCCGAGCGAACTGGACACGCGCCACTGATCGCCGACGGCGATGATCAGCTTGCGCACGATCGCGAACAGCGCCAGGAACGAAACATACTTGATCGTCTTGTTGTGGCTCATCAGCGGGACGATCTTTTTCAGATCGTTGCGCCCCAGGCTGCCGTTGTTGAGCATCTTCACCGGATTGCGCTGAATGTAGGCGCACAGGATGACCAGGTCGCGCAGAATATTATTGGAATTATCAAGGATGACGCCCGGCCGCATCCCCCCCTCGGCCCCCTTGCGCGTGGTCGCTTCGGGCCCGCTGTGGCTCAGCTCCTCCAGCGAGCGCTCGTCGCGCTTGTAGCCGTTCTGAATCACCCACGCCACGTCGCGCGGCACCAGCAGCAGGTTGTTGTATTTGTTCGGGGCCGAACGCAGCACGAACACCAGCCCGCTCTGCTCGACCAGCTCGCGCAGCTTATCCGCCCGTTGATGGTCGAATTTCTTGTGCACGCCGGCGTCGAGCAGGTCCTTCCACGCGCAGACGCCGTTCTTCTGCAGGATCTGCTTGAACATTTCCACCTGCAGCGGGTTGAGCCGTGCAAGCACCTGCTGCAGGCTCTTCGGATCGAGCAGCCGCTTGCGCAGGAAATGCACCAGCGCCTGCTTGCGCCGCGTCGGCGCGCTTGTCTCGAGCGTATGCTTCGTGATCGCGCGCAGATCGTCGGTGCCCAGCGCCTGCAGATAGTAGCCGAGAAATCCCTGCCAGTAGGGGGGCAGATCCACCAGCCGCACGAACGGCTCGGGAATACCAATCAGGTCGTGGCTGATCAGCTTGTCGCGCAGCCGCTCGCGCCACAGAAAACCCCGCTCGAACAGCGGGGCGAGGGCTTCGTTCATCGCATCGGCCGTTTCGAACCGGCAACGTTTGCGGAATTCCTCAATCGGCAACTCCCCGCCATGAATCGCCAGAAAATAAACCCAGTCGCGCTGCGCCGGCGTCAACTGGTCGAACGCGTTGCGGAAATTGGACGCAACCTGCATTCGCGGGTAGAGGTACTCGGCCAGCCCCGCGGCGTCCAGCGCCGGCTCGCCCGCCTCCAGTTGCAGCCCCCACCAGTCGGCAATCGCGCGCAGCTGATCCAGATTGCATTCGCGCAGATGAGTCTTCAGTTTCATGATGGTTCGGCCGGAACGGGATGCCCCTCCCCTTCCGGCGCCCTCCGGTCAATTCATGGCCGCACGGCCCAGGTCGGCGTGATCCGTCGCCGCATCCTCCTCCGGTTCCAGTTCATCCAGACTGCTGACGATCCGGTAGCGATACCCCTGCTCGGTCAGGAACAACTGGCGCTTGACCGCGAAATCCCGCTCGCGCGTATCCTGCGTCACCAGCGTGTAGAAGTGCGCCATGTTGCCGTTGGCCTTGGGCCGCAGGATCCGCCCCAGCCGCTGCGCCTCCTCCTGCCGCGAACCGAACGTCCCGGAAATCTGGATCGCCACGGCGGCGTCGGGCAGGTCGATCGAAAAGTTCGCCACCTTGCTGACGATCAGCACATGGATCACGCCATTGCGAAAATCGGCGTAAATCTGTTCGCGCTCGCGGTTGGGCGTCTTGCCGGTAATGATCGGCGCCGAAAATTCCGCGGCCACCTTCTCCAACTGGTCCAGATACTGTCCGATGATCAGCACCTGATCGTCGGGGTGCCGCCGGATGATCTCGCGCGCGACCTGAATCTTCTCATCATTTTCCGACGCGATGCGGAACTTCGCCTTCGCATCGGCCACCGCATACTCGTGCCGGACATGCTCGGGCAGCGGAATCCGCACCTCGGTGCATAGCGCCTGCGCGATCCACCCCTGGCGCTCCAGCGTCTTCCACGGGATATCGATCTTCTTCGGCCCGATCAGCGAGAAGACATCCGACTCCTTGCCGTCCTCGCGCAGCAGCGTCGCCGTCAGCCCCAGCCGGCGCTTTCCCTGGATCCCCGCAACCGCCCGGAACACCGGCGCCGGCAGCAGGTGAACCTCATCGTAAATGATCAGCCCCCACGCGCGCCGGTTGAACAGCTCCATGTGGACGAACTCTTCTTCGCGCCGCTTGCGATAGGTCAGGATCTGATATGTCGTGATGGTGACCGGCCGGATCTCCTTGACCTCGCCGCTGTATTCGCCAATCTCGTCGGGCGTCAGCGTCGTCTTGTCCAGGATTTCATCGCGCCACTGCCGCAACGCCGTGATGTTGGTCACGACGATCAGCGTCTGCTGGCCGATCGCCTGCAGAATGCCCAGCCCGATGATCGTCTTGCCCGCCCCGCACGGCAGCACCAGCACGCCCGCGCCGCCGCTGGCCCGGCCGTACTGATGAAACACCGTGATCGCCTCGCGCTGGTATTCGCGCGGGGCGAACGGTTCGCCCGCCGCCGTCCGCTCGCGCAGCGCGACCTCGAGCCGTTCGCCTTCCTCGTAGCCTGCCAGGTCCTCGACCGGAAATTCCTTCTTGATCAGCGCCTGCTTGAGGAACCCGCGCTCGTTGGGCTTGACCTGCGCGCTGGTCCTGGTCAGCCGCTTCTCAAAGTAGCGGCGAATCCGCTCGTCGGCGTAGAACTGCTCCAGCAGCAGGGCATCGTCGCATTCGAGCACCAGCGCGTCGCCCTGCTGCACCAGCCGCAACCGGCCGTAGCGCGAAACATACTCGCGAATGTCGTATTCGATATTCTGGGGAATCGCGTAGCGGCTGTAGGCGCGCAGACTGGCCAGGATCTCCTCGGCCGTCAGCCCCGCGCTGGCCGCGTTCCACAGCGACAGCGGCGTGATGCGATAGGTGTGAAAATGCTCGGGCGACGTCACAATCTCCGCGAACGCCGCCAGGACGTCGCGCGCCGCTTCATACAGGGGATGGTCCGTCTCCAACAGCATCGTGCGGTCGGATTGGACGATGAGCGGCTTTTCCTGAGACATCATGGGGCTGGCGGGATCAACGATGAGTATTGCGTTCAAGGCCGACCGACGACCCTGGACCGGTAAGAGATTCGGCGCGCTCCAGCCGGCCGCTTGGAGGGCGGTGTTCGCTTCTCTCCCCCAGAAACAGGCCCGCAGAGTTTGATTATCTCTCCCCCAAAGAGAGAGGTCAAAGTCTTTTTCCCAACCACACAATTCGTCCCTCGTCCTCGTGATCGGCATTCCTGCCAAATCGCGTTGCAAACCCTCCCCCCATCAACGATCATGCCAAAGGCGTCCCCTGGCCCACGCGCAATGCCCGCCCCACGGGGACGCCGCTCTCATCTCCGCCCCGCGCGACGATCCTCGATGCATGCCGTTCGCAACCTGCTTGTCAACCTCGTCCGGCGCGATCTGACCCTCCGCTATCGTTCGACCGTGCTGGGCTTCTTCTGGTCCTTCGTCAAGCCGCTTGCCCTGACTGCCATCTTCTACATCGTCTTCACCTATGTCCTGCGCATCCCGCTGCGCGAAGCGCGCGTCCCGTTCGTCCTGCACCTGCTGACCGGCATGCTCGCCTGGACCTTCTTCGCCGGCGCCACCGGCGAGGCGATGGACGTCATCCTCGCCAACGCCAACCTGATCAAGAAGGTCCGTCTGCCGCTTGCGGTCTTCCCCCTGGCCACGGTCTGCTCGCATCTGGTCCACTTCTTTCTGGCGCTGCTCGTCCTTGTCGGCCTGCTGATCGTCGCCGATCTGCCCCCCACACCGGCGATCCTGCTCGTTCTGCCCATCGCGGCCCTCCAGTTTCTGCTGGTGCTCGCCGTGGCGTTCGTGCTGTCCGCGCTCAATGTCTTCTATCGCGACATTGCCTCGGTGTGGGAGGTGCTGACGACCGCCTGGTTTTACGCCACGCCGATCATCTATCCGGTCTACATGGCGCTGGAGGAAATCGACCGGCGCGGCTGGGGCTGGCTCCGGCTCCCCTACCTGGCCAACCCGATGACCCCGCTGGTCCTGGCCTACCGCCGCGTGCTGCTCTATGCCGGCGTCGGCGACACGCCCCAGGCGCCCCGCCTGCTGGAAATCCCTGATTTCGCCCTGCTGGCGGGT
>ERZ795058.4745-NODE-4745-length-12915-cov-23.085381_pt1 | contig 12915 bp, 9 predicted proteins | sample MGYA00375142_ERZ795058 | MGnify/ENA primary metagenome ERZ795058 (study PRJEB30187, sample SAMN05720210) | activated sludge metagenome | isolation source: anaerobic digester from wastewater treatment plant | place: Japan | collected 2015-04-20 ...
AAAACTTTTTCATTAATACAAGGAGAAGGCAAGAATGCAAAATGAAGTAGCAGTGACAGGTCTTGGAATTATAAGTCCTATAGGGAATTCGATCGATGAGTTTTGGAATAACTGCATCAATGGCTTAACCGGCGTAGGTTATATTACACACTTCGATGCATCGAAGCTAGAAAGCAAGATTGCCGCCGAAGTAAAAAATTTTGACCCATCTGTATGGATCGATCGAAAAGAAGCGCGAAAAATGGCTCTCTTTTCTCAATATGCAGTCGCCGCTGCCACTCAGGCTTGGATGGATGCGGGGCTTCCAGACTTTGCCCAGAATGAGAGCCTGCAAAATAAAGGTGGTATAGACCCTGATCGCATCGCAGTTGTCTTGGGTAATGGAATAGGAGGCATAGAAATACTTACCGAATCTCATGCCAAAATGCTGCAGGATGGGCCTGATCGTATACCTCCAATGACCATTCCCCAAATGATAGCGAATGAAGCTGCTGCAAACATTGCCATGCATTTTGGCGTTCATGGCCCTGCTTTGACGCAAGTTACAGCTTGTGCCTCAGGTACCGATGCTCTTGGTGAAGCCTTAGACCTTGTTCGGGCTGGACGAGTGGATATTGTAATTGCAGGAGGGACAGAGGCAGCTATTACTGAATTTGCAGTTGGTTCCTTTTGTAGGCTCAAAGCGCTGTCGACATCTTATAACGACCGACCAGAGCTAGCATCTAGACCTTTCGACCGCGATAGGGATGGTTTTGTAATAGGAGAAGGAGCTGGTATTCTAATCCTTGAGAGACTCGATCACGCCAAAGCCCGAAACGCGAAGATCAGAGCAATCTTTGCGGGTTATGGCAGCAGCTGTGATGCTTATCATCTGACCGCACCTCAACCAGAAGGCATCTTTGGTGTAAAAGCCATAGAGCATGCTCTAAGAGATGCTGATTTGCAGGCAACTGATATCGAATACTATAACGCACATGGTACAGGCACAGACCTCAACGACCCCATGGAAAGCAAGATGCTAAAGAAAGCCTTTGGTTCCTCTGTCAAGTCGCTTAAAATCAGCTCAACAAAGAGCATGACGGGGCACTGTATCGCAGCTGCTGGAGCGATCGAAGCCATTGTATGCATAAAGTCGTTAGAAACAGGTATCCTTCCTCCTACCATTCACTTAGACAACCCAGATATAGAGCAAGGTTGCGATCTAGATTATATTCCTAATACTGCTCAAGCTCGCAAGATAAAGACTGCGATGTCAGCTAGCCTTGGCTTTGGTGGACACAATGGAATAATCATATTCAAGGCAGTAGGAACATAAAACCCGTTGCACGATTCAAAGCAGATGGCTAAGATTGTTAAGCAAAGAAATTATTTCTTATACGAGATAAGGAGAGATTTGAGACAGTGAAGAATATTGAATCTTATCTTCCTCATAGGCCTCCATTTCTGTTCGTCGATGATGTCCATATCGAAGGCGATACTATACTAGCTCAACATGCATTCCACGATGATGATTGGTTTTTCAAAGGACATTTCCCTTCATTTCCTATCGTGCCTGGAGTATTGTTGATCGAAAGCATGGCTCAAGCAGGAGGAGTAGGCGCAAAATTGATGGGCATCTATCCCAAAAGCCTCTTTATGTTCGCAAAGATAAAGGAAGCTCGTTTCAGACAAGCGGTTCGCCCCGGCGATACTTTTATGATCGAGATCAAGAATGTGCGTGCCTCCTCTATCTATCTTCATCAAAAGGGGATAGGTAAGGTAGGCGATGCGATAGCTGTCGAAGCCGAATGGATAAGCATAGCTTCAGGAGTACCGGAATGATAATAAAGCCAATGATCCGAAACAATATTTGCCTCAATGCTCATCCCGAGGGCTGCCGTGAGGAAGTGCGTTTACAGGCAGCGCGAGCAAAGACTTTTCGTAAAAGGCTTGCAAGTAGTGATATAGATGGTTCAGCTCCCAAGCCAAATAATGCCTTGATAATTGGCTGTTCTACCGGATATGGACTGGCATCGAGACTTGTCGCTGCATTCGGATATGGAGCCAAAACCATAGGTTTTTCCTACGAGAAAGAGCCTTCCGCCACCAAGCCAGCGACTCCGGGATGGTATGCAAATAAAGAATTCGATAGACTTGCTACTGAAAATGACCTTTTCGCAGCATCCTTCTCCCAAATAGACGCCTTTTCTCACGCCGCCAAACAAAAAGCTATAGAAATTGCACTTGAAAATAATTTCAAATACGATTTGGTTATATACTCTCTAGCAAGCTCTGTTCGAGTAGATCCCGATACAGGAGTACTTTACCGTTCGGTAATAAAACCTATAGGCAGACAATACGCAGGTCGCACAATAGATGTGTTTACAGAAAAATTTTCTGAGGCAACGATTCAACCTGCAACAGAAGAAGAGATCGCCAATACTGTAAAAGTTATGGGCGGCGAAGATTGGAAGCTATGGATCGATGCTCTCCAGAATGAAGGTTTGCTCGCGCCAGAAGCGATCACTCTTGCATACTCCTATATAGGGCCTCCTTTTTCCTGGCCCATATATCGCGATGGTACAATCGGTCAAGCGAAACTCCATCTAGAAAAAACAGCAAACCTGCTCGAAAAGGACTATGGAAAAGAGAACGGACTTCGAGCGTTTGTTTCTATCAACAAGGCAGTCGTAACAAGAGCAAGCGCCGTTATCCCGATAATTCCGCTATATATATCGACACTTTTCAAGGTGATGAAAGAGCGCAATATACATGAAGACTGCCTCGACCAGATGATGCGCCTTTTCTCTGAACGCCTATACCAAAAAATAGGAATAGCCATTCCTACGGATGACGAAGGCCGAATTCGGATCGATGATCTCGAGATGGGTCCTTCTGTTCAGAACGAAGTCAGTTCACGCCTGGCTAGGATCGATGAATCGAACCTCCATGAACTTGCTGATCTAGCCGGCTTCAGAAGCGATTTTTTAAGAGCGCATGGCTTCGATGTTCCCGGGGTCGACTATGAGCGCGAAATTCTCTCTCTCGAATGAACATCTTAATAGTTGATTCATCTTCCGAAACTCAGTTTCTCTCTCTAAAAGACCGGAGAACTCAGCATATTCTCGAAGTCCTAAGAAAAGAGGTTGGCGGAAGAATGCGCGCTGGTAGTCTTGATGGATTGATTGGTTGGGCAATCTTAGAGTCAATTAGCGATGCAGAGATAATGCTTCGTTTTATAGCCGAAGAATCTGCCCCTCCACTAAGGCCTATTCGTGTCCTCATGGGAACAGTGAGACCAATTCAGGCGGCTCGCATAGTAAAAGAGCTTACCATACTTGGTGTCGAAAGCGTTGTATTTGTACCGACCGAACTGGGGGAAAAATCATACACACAATCTCATTTTTACCAGCAAAAGGAATATTTAATATACGCACGAGAAGGAGCCGAACAATCAGGAAACCCAAGGTTGCCTGAAATTGGGCTGGCTTGGACCCTAGATAGAGCGCTAATTAAGGCAGAGCGCACAGAGAGCATGAATCATGCCGACACAAAAATACCTATATCAGCCCAGGAAACTGACAATAGCAAATGTACAAGGTTACTCTGCCACCCCGATCCGTCTGCCCAGCTTCTAGGCGACATAATCCTTTCGGGATTGCCGGTTGTATTAGCCATTGGAACAGAGCGTGGTTGGACAAATCATGAGATAGATATTTTTCTTAATGCTGGCTATTTGCTCTGCTCTCTTGGAGATCGGATATTGAAAACAGAGACCGCTGCCTCTGCAGCGGTCTCAATCTTGCTATCGCGCTTGGGATATATGTAGAGCTGCCCTATAATAAACTGCTCCATAACAGGCTTCGCTATAACAGCTTCCCCCACAACAGAGCCTTCTCTATCATTTTGCCTTCAATATAGCCGAAAGAGCCTCAACATCTTTGGCAAAGCGCTTACAAGCGGCTTCTATGGGTTCAGGAGTTGACATGTCCACGCCAGCAAGCTCTAAAGATTCTATCGGAAAACGGCTTCCTCCAGATCTCAGAAAATTAAGATAAGCATTGCGTTCTTTTTCTCCGCCCTTCAAAACGCCTTCAGATAGAGCAATGCCCGCAGACAACCCAGTTGCATACTTGTAGACATAGAATGCATTATAGAAATGTGGTATGCGAAGCCCTTCAAGATCCGAAACATTTTCGAACACCATTTCTGGCCCAAAATATTTCTCGAGCAAGCCCCGATACTCTTTTCTAAGCACATCCACAGTAATTGCCTCTCCTGATTCTGCAATCTTATGAACCCTCTCTTCAAACTCAGCAAACATTGTCTGTCGGAAAAGTGTTCCGAGGGTGTTATCGATTCGATTTGCAAGCAGATAAGCCTTCTCTCTTTCATCTTTGCTGTTCTCATAGAGATACGAGAAAACCAATTGCTCATTGAAAGTGCTAGCAACTTCGGCTTCAAAAATCGTATATCCGTAACACATAAAAGGATTGTTGCGAGCAGAATACCAAGAATGCATCGAATGACCACCCTCGTGGGCAATCGTAAATAGATCGTCTAGAACATCGTCTTTATAGTTCATAAGAATGTAAGGATTTCCCAAAAAACTACCTGCGGAAAAAGCCCCAGATCGTTTGCCTTTATTCTCATAGCGATCCACCCAACCTCCCAATAGCCCTCCGCGCAGCGTATTCACATACTCTTCTCCCAAGGGCTTTAGTGCTTCGATCACTATATCCACTGCTTGTTCGTAACTTCGCTCGATCTTGATTTCCTTGACAAGAGGAACATAGACATCATAGTGCCTCAGACTATCCAAACCGAGTACTTCCTTCCTTAGCGCGTAATATCGATGCAAAGCGGGTATGTTTCTATTTATAGTAGAGACTAGGTTATCATAAACAGCCTCCGGAACATTGTCTGGGAAGAGTGCCATGGCCCTAGCGCTAGGATATTTTCTTACCTTAGCTATATATTTGTCGAGCTTTACAGATCCGGCATACAAAGCCGCAAGCGTATGCCGATGCGCTTCAAAGGAAGCATAAAATTGTAGATAGGCCTTTCTTCGTACCGACCTATCCGGCAGACGCATAAAGTATGCAAAAGTTGATTGTGTAAGCGGTTTTGGTCCTTCTGGTGTCTCGATTGTACCAAAATCGAAGTCGACATTGGTTAGAACGCTGAAAGCATCCTTTGGAGTCTGAGCTGGCTCGCTCTGAAGAGCCAAGAGTCGCTCCTCAGCATCGCTCAGCACATGCGGTTTGAAGCGACGCAATTTCGAAAGAAAAACTCTATAATCCTCAAACGAAGAATCTTTAAGACAGCTGTCGATAAAATTGTCATCCAGCATCTGGATAGCAGGACTAAGCCAAGACCAAGCGGCTTGACCCTGAGTCGATAAATTTACATAGCGCTCAAACATTCCTCTAGCTACGCTATCTCCTTCATTTTCTGTTACCCTGAGGTCTGCATAATAGCCAAGCCTTTCCTCTAGAATTAGATATTGCTCAAAGTCCTTAAGTGTTTTGAGAAAAGCCTGCCGATCTGTACCAAGAGATATCTTGCCCTTTTCCGCATCATGAATCATCGTATTGAAGACCACTAGTTCTTTTTCCCATTCGGAATCGCTAGAAAATAGACTTGCCAGGTTCCATCTATGCTCTGCAGGAACATCCGAACGCTCTGGAATTATCTTTGTCATTCTTCCTCCCTTTTTTATAGCAAGACAATTTTATTTATATATCAGGTCGATTCACGTACTACAAGCTGATATGGCAGTTTTATGTGTTGCCCGGAAGAGCCATCTAGCATGTTCATTACCATTCGTGCAGCTTCTGCTCCCTTGTCTCGGTCGGGCTGGTGAATAGTAGTCAGACGAGGAGAAACCAACATGCTTTCCTGAATATCATCAAATCCTGCCACAGCAACATCTTCTGGTATCTCTAGACCTAGTTCTTTTGTAGCGATCATAGCTCCTATCGCTGAAATATCTGACATCGCGACAATCGCGGTTGGTCGTGGATCAAGCGAAAGGATATGGCAAGCGCTCTCATAGCCACTCTGTATCGAGCCCTTGCAGTTTTGGATAGATATTCGAGAATCAGTAATCGACAATCCAGCATCTTTCAAGGCAATTTGAAATCCTTCGAGACGCTTTTGTACGACAATCGAAGCAAGCTCGGCTCCGCTCGGCTTTGTATCAGGTTCTAGCGCCAGTATAGCGAGTCGCTTATGGCCTTTTTTTAACACATGCTGCATCAATTCTCTTGCAGCATTCTTTTGATCGATTCCTATATTGATTATTGAAGCCGATTCTTCGCCATCAATCGTCACAAAGGGGATGTGATTCTGTTTGAGCAAGCTTACAACCTCGTGTCCAGGCCCGACTCCAATTGTGATGAGCCCATCAACGTAAGATTTTCTTGCAGCTTCGATTATTCTGCCCCGGATTAGAGGCAAGATAGCAAGAGAGAATTCCCTTCGTTCGCATTCCTCTCCTATTCCGCTGATAACTTGAGTCATATGTGGATTTGCAAAGATATCTCCTATTTTTTGAGGTAGAAGAAGACCAATTGCACCAATACGTTTTGTCGTCAAGCTACGCGCAAAGGGGTTTGGCACATATCCAAGTTCATCGATAATCGCCATTATCTTGTTATATGTCTTCTTCGATATTCTATCAGGGTAGTTTAGTGCAAAGGAAACAGTGGTCTTCGATACTCCTGCCCGTTGAGCTATATCCTTGATTGTCACTTTTGACATGAGATTAATTCTACACAAAAGCAACAAGCTCGTCAAAGTATTAGTAATAGCTTATAATATATAAATGAGCACTATAACTTTAACTATCGATGGTTACAAAGAAATTTCTGTACCAATGGGATCGAATGCAGAGGAAATCTTCATACAATCTGGTATGGAACAAGAATGGGGAACTTCCACACATCCTTTTCCTCCGGTTGCTGCTCTAGTTAACAATGAGCTTGTCGCCCTTTCGGCACCGGTCAACGCCGACTGCAAAATTGCTCCCATATATCCCGATTCTCCAATGGGGGCCGAAGTATATCGCCATTCCTTATGTTTTCTCCTTGCTATGGCTGCAAAAGCTATTGTGCCTAAAAGGCGACTCATCGTGAGCATGGCAATAGGAAATGGATATTATCACTACTTCGATGACGAAGAACCTGTTTCGCCACACCTTCTCAACTCCCTCTGCTTGTATATGCGCGATATAGTAGCAAAAAATCTGACCATACGAATTATTATGCAATCCTGGAATTCAGTCTTCGAATACTTTGAACAATCAAATCAAGCAGAAACCTTTTCTTTGATGGAATATATAAATGATCCTTTTGTCTTGCTCAATGAGTGTCAAGATTATAAGGATCTGCATATAGCGCCTCTTGTTCCTCGCACAGGACTTTTAAGTGTATGGGAGCTTATGCCTTACCGTCGCGGGATGTTGCTCCGTTTTCCTCATACAAAAAAGCCTTATGAAATGGACCCTTTCATAGACATACCTGTGCTCTATGACATAGCAGAAGAATATGAGCAGAAAGCTAAAGTGCTGAATGCGGGATCTATCGGTGCTCTTAATAAGATAAATCAATCTGGGGGAATTCAGGATTTCATTCTGATGGCCGAAGCTCTCCAGAATAAAAAACTTGCTGCTATTGCGGATATGATTGCCGAAAAATCCGATAAGACAAAAGTCATTCTAATAGCGGGACCTTCGAGCTCGGGCAAAACCACAACTGCGAAAAAACTATCGGTACAGCTAAGGGCTCTTGGCTTCAAACCTATCCATATCGAACTCGATAACTATTTCGTAGATCGTAGTCATACACCTCTCGATAAGGACGGTAAACCAGATTTCGAATGCCTAGAAGCTCTCGATATCGAATTTCTCAATCGACAGCTTTTGGATCTTTTCGAGGGCAAAGAGATCGAGCTTCCAGAATTTGATTTCAAAAGCGGTATAAGAAAGCCTTCTGGTACTTTTATCAGCATCAGAGAGAATGAAATACTCATGCTAGAAGGTATCCATGGTCTCAATGAGCGGCTTACGCCACATATACCTGCAGATAATAAACTCAAGATATATGTCTCAGCACTGACACAGCTTAATGTGGACGATCACAACCGTGTCCGGACGACAGACTATCGCCTTCTTCGGCGCATGGTGCGAGATTATAATTTTCGTGGGCACGATGCTCGCGAAACGCTTTCTATGTGGTCTTCTGTACAGAGAGGCGAAAGACTCTATATATTCCCTTTCCAAGGTGACGCAGATATAGCATTCAATTCCGCGCTCGACTATGAGCTTGGGGTGCTTAAGGTTTTTGCCGAACCACTTCTACGAACAGTTAAGCCACATCATGCCGAATATACGGATGCTCGCCGGATTCAGGCGTTTATCTCGCGGATTTCGCCTATTTCTCCTCAATATGTGCCCAGCGATTCAATCCTGCGTGAATTTATAGGATCTAGTATATTCAAGTATTAGTGCGACCTAGCTAGCAATTGGACTCCCATTTCGGTTTCCTCAAATTCAGTGATCTATGCTTTCTTTCTTACCTCGGACACCGCAAAATCGAAGGCTTCTTGTAGCATCTCCTCTGGAATAGCTGCGATATGTCCATCTTTCATCAAGTCTTGAGTAAGAGAACGTGCAGCTAAAATATCGGCTTTGGCCTTGGAGTAAATATTGTCCCAGGTATCGGGAAGCCTAGCTACTCCTTCTTCTATCGCGGCCATGGCTACATCGGCTGCCTCGCGCGCGAAGACTTCGGTCTCCTCCATTGTTGCAATTATATTGTCAGCGCTAATACCACGAGATCTTGCGAAATCGGCTATAGAGTGGGCGCATCGGATCGCCATATTGTCTGTTATTTTTCTCGACCGAACAAGTAAAGCGCCTTTCAAAAGCCCAGGAAAGCAGATGGAGTTATTGACCTGATTTGGAAAATCGCCTCGACCTGTGGCAACTATGTAAGCGCCCTCTTCCTTGGCTGCATAAGGCCAGATTTCGGGTACTGGATTGGCGCAGGCAAAAACAATGGATTTGGGAGCCATTGATCGAATCCATTCGCGTTTGACCGTATCCGGCCCTGGTGTCGATAGTGCAATTAGTACATCGGCGCCCTTTAAGGCCTCTTCTTCGGTCTCGATGCAACGAGGATTAGTTTGAAGGCAGAGCTCCCATTTCCGATAGTATCTCTTGTCGGCCTCGATATCTTTGCGATTCCTGTGTAGGCCACCCTTACTATCGAAAATCACCATGTTTTCTCCTCTACCACCATCGGCAAGGATTAGTCGGGCAATTGTCGTATTAGAAGCACCCGCTCCCAGCAATACAATTTTGGCTTCACTAAGCTTCTTGCCTGCAAGCTCGAGCGCATTGAGAAGGCCAGCAAGAGTCACACAAGCAGTGCCCTGCGCATCATCATGCCATACAGGGATATCGCAGGCTTCCCTCAGTTCATCCAGCACTTTGAAGCAATTCGGTTGACTAATATCCTCGAGATTTACAGCTCCTACTGAGGGTTCTAGCATTTTAACAAAATCGATGATCTTATCAGGATTAGGTTTGCCATCGGTACCTCGGGAATTGATGCAAAGAGCAATTGCATCCACGCCACCCAAATATTTCATGAGGAAAGCCTTGCCTTCCATTACTCCTAGACCACCAGGAGGCGTACAATCGCCATCGCCTAAAACACGCGTAGAGTCAGACACGACAGCGACAAGATTTCCTCGGTTTGAGAGCGCAAATGATTGATCATTATCGTCTCGAATAGTTGTCGATACCTTTGAAACGCCTGGCGTGTACCATACGTTGAACCAGTTGAATCCATAGAGACCTGCCTTGGGTACTATCTGGATTTTCCCTCCATAAAAACGATGAGTCTTTTCTGAAAGCGTTTTCAGAAAAATGGTTTGTGCACGAGCTCGCTGGTCCGGTGTCAAATCCTCCGGAAAAGCCTCTGATAGATTGTCTAGACTTAGATTGAGCTTCATAGTCTCCTTCCTTTTGCAATTTGACCCTTTTGGAATGTCCTGGGTCATTTGTCTATTGCGTCGCCGAATAATTTTAGCCGGCTGGATACAGTTTAATACTATCATGCGCTCTGAGGAGGTGCAATAAAAAGAGAGCCGAAAATCTAAGACGCAACTCACCGAAAATCTAAGACGCAACTCCTTGGACGAACGCTTCTATCAGTATATGTCAGTCAATGCCTTGATATATTGAAGACGATGATACTCCTCTGGTCTATCGGCATTTATTGCAGCCAGCTTCCCTTGAAGTCCGTCCAGAGACGAATAGCCAAGGGAATCCATAAGGATATTCATATCTTTGAGTATTGCCTCAACGATTTTCCAGCCTTTTTTATATATAATAGAACATACTTCAACTGCACTTGCTCCAGCAAGTAAGCATTTTACCGCTGCATTTGCATTGTGAATCCCGGTAGAAGAAACTATCTCAAGACCTACCCGCTTATAGAGGATCGATGTCCATCGCAGACTCTCATGGTATTCGGTCTCGGAACTAAGCGGTTGTGCTCCAGATAGTCTCATCGTATTCAGATTGAAGTCGAACCTAAAGAACCGATTAAAAAGAACAACGGCATTTGCGCCCTCTTTTGAAAGCCCATGCACTAGATGCGGCAGGCTCGAATAATGGTTGCCCAGCTTTACCATGATCGGAAGCTTTGTGACAGATCTGGTTTCCTTGACGGTCGAGAGCACTTTTTTTTCGATCTCTTGTCCCGAAATCTGCGGAGAAAAGGGCACATAGGCTATATTGAGCTCTAGCGCATCCGCTCCTGCTTCTTCTATGCGTCTAGCGAAATCCGCCCATCTGCCTTGGCCAACACAATTGATGCTTGCGATTATTGGGACTCCGCCTGCTTTTCTCTTAGATTCGTTTATAAGTCTTAGATATTCATCTGTGCTCTCTTCCCAAGCTGTACGAGAAATGAAGGCTTCTGCATCCGGATAGCCATTTAGATCGAGCCCCGCCATTTCCTGTCCAAGCACGGCAAGTATCTGTTCTTCAAATAGCGATTTGAGCACAATTGCCCCTACGCCAGAATGTGCTGCCTTTTCTACACCATCAGGCATACTGGTAAGTCCGCTTGCACCAATGATTATTGGATTCTGTAGCTGAAGCCCCATCAGATATGTCCGTAAGTCTGCCATTTTCTGCTCCTTAGTCTTTCATTGTAACAGAAAAATGCCACAGCAAGTAGAACTGTAATTATAAATCCAAAGACTTCGTATCGATTTTTTCTAAAACGCGTGCAGCAAATACCTCGAGAGGAATTCCGCTCTCTTGATCTCCTGTTCTCAGTCTAAGCGACACTAGGCTGCCTTCTTGCTCGCGCTGACCAACGATAGCCATATATGGAATCCTCTGATTCTGGGCGTCTCGAATCTTTGCATTCATTCGCTCTTCGGAGAGCATTGCCTTAGCTCTAATGCCCTTCTCCTGCAAAAACTTAGCTACTGTTTTGGCATATGCATCGAAACTAGGAGCAACTGGTATTACGGCTACTTGATCTGGCATGAGCCATACAGGGAAGGCCCCAGCATAATGCTCGATAAAAACCCCGAAAAAGCGCTCGAGAGATCCTAGAAGCGCTCGATGAACCATGTATGGACGCTTTTGTTTGCCATCCTTGTCGATAAAAACCATATCAAAACGCTCTGGCTCATTGAAATCGAACTGAATGGTAGTCATCTGCCACTCTCGACCTATTGCATCTTTAACTTTTAAGTCTATCTTTGGCCCATAGAATGCACCACCGCCTTCATCGATTTCATAGAGCAATCCTTCTTTATCGATTGCTTTCTTGAGCGACACAAGAGCTTGATCCCAGCGCTCTGGTTCTCCGACAGAATCGGCAGGCCGTGTTGCAAGATATGCTTTTATTTCCTTAAAACCCAAGGTTTTCCACATCGATAAGCTAAATCGCAGCACCTCGAGTATCTCATCCTCGATTTGATCTGGAGTGCAGATGATGTGCGCATCATCCTGAGTAAATCCTCGAACCCTCATAAGCCCATGAAGAACCCCCGAGCGCTCATAGCGATAGACAGTTCCAAGCTCAGCCCAGCGAAGCGGAAGGTCACGGTAAGAGTGGCTGGAAGTTTTGTAAATCATGATATGAAATGGGCAATTCATAGGCTTTATGAAGTACTCATCCTCATCTATTTTCATTGGGGCATACATGTTTGCTTTGTAGAAGCCCAGATGACCACTGGTCTCCCAGAGCCAACTCTTGCCTATATGAGGCGTAAAAAGGATCTCATAACCATTTTTATAATGTTCATCTCGCCACCAATTTTCCAGTTCGACACGGAAACGGCCGCCCTTGGGGTGCCAATATATGAGGCCAGGACCTGCTTCTTCGTGCGTAGAAAAGAGATCTAGTTCTTTGCCCAATTTGCGATGGTCTCGTCGCTCCGCCTCTTCCAGCATATGGAGGTAATCCTCTAGCTTAGCTTTCGATTCAAAGGCATAGGCATAGATTCGCGTCAACATTGGCTTCGATTCATCTCCTCGCCAATAAGCGCCGGCAATAGTCTTGAGCTTAAAGGCACTTGGTTTTAGTTCTTTTGTGGATTCAACATGCGGTCCTCGGCATAGATCCACAAAATCGCCCTGCTTGTATATCGAAATTTTGCCTTCTTCCAAGCCTTCGATCAATTCGAGTTTGAAAGGTTGATCCCTGAAGAGCTCTTGCGCTTCTTGCTTGCTGATTTCTGTGCGGATAAAATCCTGATCCTTTTCGATAATTCGCCGCATCTCTTTTTCTATTGCAGACAAATCATCGTTGGTTATCGGTTGTGGAAATAGAAAATCATAGTAAAATCCATCATCTATTGCAGGGCCTATACCGAATTTAACCCCTGGAAAAAGATGCT
>ERZ795058.4749-NODE-4749-length-12910-cov-19.208790_pt1 | contig 12910 bp, 10 predicted proteins | sample MGYA00375142_ERZ795058 | MGnify/ENA primary metagenome ERZ795058 (study PRJEB30187, sample SAMN05720210) | activated sludge metagenome | isolation source: anaerobic digester from wastewater treatment plant | place: Japan | collected 2015-04-20 ...
AGAACAACGTGGAGGGCTTTCTCTCGTTGCTCGAGTGCTGCCGCCATGCGGCGGTTACGCCGCGTCTGGTGTATGCCTCCTCATCCTCGGTCTATGGCAACAGTGCCGTGCTGCCCTTTACAGAAGAGCAGCCTGCGGACCGGCCGGTGAGTCTCTACGCCGCCACGAAACGGGTGAATGAGCTGATGGCGCATACCTACGCGCAGCTCTACGGCATCCCGTGTGTCGGTCTGCGGCTCTTCACGGCGTATGGCCCGTGGTGTCGGCCCGATATGGCGCTCTACCTGTTTGCCGACGCGCTGTCGCAGCGCCGTCCGTTGCAAGTGTTTCAGGGCGGCGACGTGAGCCGCGATTTCACCCACATCGACGATGTGGTGGAGGGCATCGTGCGCTGCATCGACATGCCGCTACACGCTCGGTATGAGCTTTTCAATGTGGGCAGCGGACGACCGGTCGTGCTGCTGAGCGCGGTCCGCCTGCTGGCGGAGAAGTTGGGTGTGACGCCGCAGATTGAGGTCGCGCCACTGCCGCCCGGCGATATCCCCGCGACGTGGGCGAGCCTCGCGCGGATTCAGGCTCATACCGGATATCAGCCTGCCATGACGCTGGAGGAGGGCCTTGACCGGTTTGTTGCGTGGTTCCGCGCCTATGCCTTGGCGAGGGCCGGGAACGGAGTTGCGCGATGAGGTGGTGGCTCTACAACGTGTTGTTTGCTGTGGCTTACGTCGTGATGCTGCCGCATTTCCTGTTGCGCATGAAGCGGCGCGGTGGATACCGCAGCCGCATGGGCGACCGCTTCGGACATTATCCGGCTGACGTGCTCGCGCGGTTGCAACAAATGCAGGGCGCAATCTGGATTCATGCCGTCAGCGTGGGCGAGGTCTATGTGGCGGGACAGATGATGCGGGCCATGCGGGCGCGCGAACCCGGTCTCCGTTTTGTTTTCAGTACCACCAGTTCCACCGGATGGCGTGAAGCCGAGAAGCAGGTCGGTCCCGAGGATGTGCTCGTGTACAACCCGCTGGATTTTCCGCTCTGCGTGCGCCGGGCTCTGGCCGCGATTCGGCCGCGCGCGTTGATTCTGACGGAGTCCGAAATCTGGCCCACGTTGATCCGCGCTTGCCATCGGCGGGGCGTGCCGCTCTTTCTGATCAACGCACGGGTCTCCGACCGCTCGGCGCCCGGCTATCGCCGTCTGCGCTTCTGGTTCGGGCCGGTCTTGCGCATGTTCACCGCGATTTTAGCGCAGTCCGAGGCCGACAAGCAACGCCTCGTGGACGCAGGTGCCGATCCGGAGCGTATCACGGTGACCGGCAGTTTCAAGTTCGACGTGGCGATCAGGAACCCCGCTAAAGAGCAGGAGGTCGCCGCGTTTCTGGCGCGGGTGGATTGTGGCCCGGCGCGTACGATACTGCTGGGCGGCTCGACGTGGCCTGGTGAAGACGCGGCGCTGCTCCGCATTTACAGCCAACTCAGGGCACGCCATCCGGACCTGCGCCTCGTGCTGGTGCCGCGCCACTTTGAAAAAGCCGATGCCGTGCAGGCGGAGATCGAACGCGCCGGTTTTGCATGCGTGCGGAAATCCAAAGGGATGCTCTACGGGCCGTCCGGCGGGGACGCCCGCCCGCTGTCAGATATCGATCCTGCCTCTCCGCCCGTTATTCTGGCCGACACTACGGGCGAACTGATGGGGTTTTACGGCAACGCGCAGATCGTGTTCGTGGGCAAAAGCCTATACGAGCACGGGGCGCAGAACATGATCGAGCCCTGCCTCTGCGGCGCAGCGACGCTGGTCGGTCCGTACACCGAAAACTTCCGCCCGGTGATGTCCGACCTGCTGGAGACCGACGCATTGATACAGGTGCCCGATGAAGCGACGTTGGCGCACGAGATTGAGCGTCTGATGAGCGATGCAGAGGCGCGCCGTGCCCTAGGTGCCCGTGGCACAGAAGCCGTGCTACGCCGCAAAGGAGTGGTCGACCGCTGTGCGGAGTTCATTAGTGCATGAGTTCATTAGTGCATTATTTTGTCGTCGCGCCGCGCACGGCACAACAATCATGTCAATCGGGTCAGTCATGTCTAAAAAACGGGCGTTTCTTTGCGGCTGTTCTTTGCTAAACTACTTCCCATGACATCTATCACTCTTCATCCTAATCGGGATTTTTCCGTAGTTCGCCGGCATCCGTGGGTTTTTTCTGGTGCGATATGCAGCGTGGACGGCGCGCCGGAACCTGGCGAAAGCGTGCGGGTCATCGCCGCCGACGGCAAGCCGCTCGGCACGGGCGCGTTTTCGCCTGCGTCGCAGATCCGCGTGCGCATGTGGTCTTTCGATCCCGAGGTCACGGTGGATGACGCGTTTGTCAGCGACCGCATCGCGCGTGCTGTGGGTGCGCGGGCGGGGTTCTTGGGCGACGGAGCAACAAATGCTTTTCGGCTGATCAATGCGGAAGCGGATGGTGTTCCGGGGCTGATTGCCGACCGCTATGGCGATTGGATCGTCTGCCAGTTTACGACCGTGGGGGCCGAACGCTGGAAGGCCGTGATTGTTGACGCGATCCAGCGTTACTTTCCTTGTCGCGGCATCTACGAGCGTTCGGATATGGAGGCGCGCACACATGAGGGGTTGCCGCAGATTTCTGGCGTGTTGGCGGGCGAGCCGCCGCCGGAGCGGATCGAGATCGTGGAGAACGGATGCCGCTATCAGGTGGATGTGCGGGCCGGACACAAGACCGGGTTTTATTTGGATCAGCGCGAAAACCGCGAGCGTATCAAGCGGTACGCCAACGGGGGTGACGTGCTCAACGCTTTTTCCTATACGGGCGGTTTTGGGATCGCAGCGGTTGCGGCCGGTGCGGCTTCAGTTACGCATGTCGATCTTTCGGCAGAGGCGTTGGCACTCGCTAAATCCAATACCGCGCTCAATACGTGTCACGTCGAGGAGTCATCCTTCATTCAGGGCAATGTGTTCGAGGTGCTGCGTACGTTTCGCGATCAAGGACGCAGCTTCGACTTGGTGGTGCTGGACCCTCCCAAGTTTGCAGAGTCCAAGGGAAGCCTGATGAAAGCGTCGCGCGGCTACAAGGATATCAATCTGCTGGGCATCAAGCTGCTGCGTCCCGGCGGCGTGCTGGCCACATTCTCGTGCTCCGGTTTGATGACGCCGGATCTGTTCCATAAGGTCGTCGCCGACGCGGCGGTGGACGCGAAGCGTGATATTCAAGTGATCGCGCGGTTACAGCAAGCCGAGGATCATCCAGAAGGGCTCTGCTTCCCAGAAGGGCTCTATCTCAAAGGGCTCCTCTGCCGCGCGTGGTAAGGGGAGAAGGGGGAATCGATGACGTTGACGTTGGTTATACCGGTTTACAAGGAGCATCTCAGGTTCGAGAGTTCGCTGCGGCAGATCGTCGCGTTTATGGCGGAGGAGAAGGCGCAGGGGGTTGAGATCGACGTGGTGTTTGTGGACGACGGATCGCCCGAAGCAAGCGCGGCGATCATCAACGATTTGGTTGCGGACCGTAAGGATTCCCGCATGCGGTTGCTTCGCTATGCGGTGAATCAAGGCAAGGGGTATGCGGTCCGCACCGGCATTCTGGCCGCTGAAGGCGAGTTGATATTGATGTCGGATGCGGATTTGTCGACCCCGCTGCAGGACTGGCGCAAGCTCAAGGATGCGCTGGACGCAGGCGCGGACATTGCTTGCGGTTCGCGCGCGGTGCGCGGTGCGCACATCGGCAAGCCGCCGCCGTTTCATCGGCGTGTGCTGAGCCGTGTCTTCAATTTGCTGGTCCGTTTGGCCGGTGTCCATAACTTCAAAGACACGCAGTGCGGCTTCAAGCTCTTCCATGCTGAGCCGGCGAAGATCATCTTTGAAAGGATGCGTACGCGACGCTTCGCGTTTGATGTCGAGATGATTGCTATGGCGCGGGACTTGGGCTACAACGTGGCAGAGGTGCCGGTGCGCTGGGACTACAGCGGACACTCCACGGTGAAAGTGTTTTCAAGTGGCGGTCGCATGCTGATCGACCTGCTGCTCTTGGCTGCGCGGCGGTGGATATTCGGGCGGACGAAAATGCCGAACGCTGAAGGTTGAGTGTTCGGCCGATTATGATTGATCCCCGGCCCCTAGAAAGGCTAAGATGACGGGCAGTCAAAGGCGGGGACACTCTCGCTTAGAAGGCCAGTAGCTCAGTAGGACAGAGCACTAGATTCCTAATCTGGGGGTCGCCGGTTCGACTCCGGCCTGGCCTACCATCTGTTTTTAGTGCAGAAGATACGGATGATGGTTACGCCACCATGAAAAACCCAATCACGCTATTCTGTTGGCTGCTCGTTTTGCCGTTCTGTGTTGTTGTCGCGCAATCGTCGTCCCAGAGGGTCACGCTCACGAACATCGCCTATTATAGTGAGCAGGCGTTGGCTAATGCGGACGATTATTGCCGCGAGCAATGCCGGCTTGATCTGCGTTATCCTGCTGACCGCAAAGGATTCGCCACGGTGGTGTGGTTTCACGGCGGTGGTTTGCAGCACGGACGCCGCCATTTCATCGAACTGAAGGATCCCTCGATTGCGGTTGCAGCCGTGGGTTACCGTCTTTCGCCCAAGGTCAAGCATCCCGGTTATCTGGAGGACGCAGCCGCAGCTACCGCTTGGGTTTTGTCCAACATCGCGCAGTATGGCGGCGATAGCAACAGGGTTTTTGTCTCGGGCCATTCGGCCGGCGGTTACCTCTCGGCGATGATCGGCATGGATGCGCGTTGGCTCAAGCCGCATGGTTTTTCAAACCTGCGACTCGCCGGTATCGCCCCGATCAGCGGCCAGGTCACTACACACTTCCATGTCAAAAAACTGTTGGGCGACAGCGGCCCTGAACTGCGTCCATTGATCGATGAGTTTGCCCCGCTCTACCACAGTGCTGGCAATCTGCCGCCGATCTGTCTGATTCTCGGCGACCGTGCGCTGGAGTACAAAAATCGCGTGGAGGAAAACGCCTTGCTGGCTGTCAGTCTCAAAAACCTTGGTCATCCCCATGTCGAATTTTACGAAATGGGTGGCCTTGATCACGGCACGGTCGGCGAGGGTGGCTTGATCCCGCTCCGGAATTTTATCCGGCGCTGCTGCGCGCCGAAACAACGCTGACCGACCGCCGACGATTTCCCATGAACCCCTCTGTCACAGGCCGTATCCATTCGATTGAATCGTTCGGGACCTTGGATGGTCCCGGCATCCGGTATGTGCTTTTTTTACAGGGCTGTCCGTTGCGCTGTCTCTACTGCCATAATCCCGACGCGCGCAGCGAATCGGGCGGCACCATCATGAGTGCTGGTGAGGTGATGGACGACATCCTTACTTACCGCGCTTTCATCGCGCGCGGTGGGGTCACGCTCTCCGGCGGCGAACCGCTGTTGCAGCCTGCGTTCGCCTGCGAGGTGCTCGACGGCTGTCGTGAGCATCTGCTGCACAGCGCGTTGGACACCTCCGGTGTCGTGCCGCTGGCGCACGCCGCTCCGGTGATTGATCGCGCGGATCTGATGCTGTTGGATATCAAGGCGCTGGATGAGGAACTCTGCGAGCGGCTGACCGGCCGCAGTTCCGCCAACACGTTGGCGACGCTGGAGTATTGCGAAACCACGCGCAAAGCGGTCTGGATCCGGCATGTGCTGGTGCCCGGCTATACATTGGACGGCGCACGGTTGGAACGGCTCGCCGATTATCTGCTGCGCTTCAGTTGTATCTGTAGGATCGAGTTATTGCCGTTTCACAAGATGGGCGAGTACAAGTGGAAGGCGCTCGGCTGTCCCTACACCCTGACTGATGTCCAGCCGCCGACCGACGAGCAGATGAATGCGGCCCGCGTGATCTTCCGTCAGCGCGGGCTCATTGAATAACTAATAACGAACAACGAATAAGTAATAAATAAGTGGACGCCGATTCCGCACTAACGCACTAATTAACTAATGCACTAATTAACTAACGCACTAATGAACTGCGTCTCGCGTCACGCCGCAGGTCGATCAAGCAGCACTTGATCGTTCTCTTCGACGCCGCCCGTCACCTCGACGTAATCCGTTGAAAAGCGTCCGGTCTTGACCTCCCGCTCGACCTGCACGTCGCCCGCCAGCACCTTGCAGAAGCTCTTGCCGTCGCGGTTGTAGATGCCCTCGACCGGCACATAGAGTACATTCTCAACCTTCTCGACAACGATCTCGACCTGTACCGTCATGCCCGGCGTGAGCCGTTCATCAGCCTCGTTCGTGGAGATGTCCGACGCATAGACTTTGGGGCTGCTTTGATCCCACGGAATAATCGGCGTCGAGGCACCCGAGATGCGTACGATCTCGCCGGTCAATGTCAAGTCCGGTACAGCCTTGGCGCGGATCACCACCGGCAGGCCGATCTTAACATGCGAGCGATACTCCTCTGGGATATTGACTTGAACCTTGAATTTGCTGACATCCGGAATAAGACCGATCGCCTCGCCGATACTTACATCTGCACCAACCTTGATCTCCTTCGGCGTGTCCCAGCGGTTGCGCCGATTCTCGCCGTGGATCAGCATGCCATCGGCCTGTGCGCGGATCACCAGTTTTTCCATGTCTTCTCGCACATCCCGCAACTCAGTGCGGTAATCGTTAATCAGCGTATCACGGTTGGCGATTTCGATGCGCTTCTTGCTGACTTTGGCATTGTTGCTCACGATCGTACGCTGCACGGCCAACTGGCTTTTTGCCACCGTCTCTTCTAACTTCGAAATCTGCTGCGGATATTCGTAACGCTTGAAGATGCGCAGTGTGTAAAAGGCCTTGTCCATCGCCTGCTCCGCCGTAGACAGTGCTTTTTCGGCGTCAGCCACTTTTTTCTCAGCGGCCGTGATCGCCTCGGGCTCCTGAGAAATCGCATCCGTCAGCGTTTTCTTGGCATCGTCCAGCGCAAGTTTGGCACTGTCGTATGCAGTTGAGGCGTCCTGCGTGGCCTGCACCAGATCCTTCTTCTTGCGCGGCGCGTCCTCGTCCTTGTATTTTTCGTATTGCTCCTGCGCGTCGCGCAACGCATCCACCGTCGACTTCAACTCGGTCAGGTTATCCGCTCGGATCATCTCCAGATCTTGCAGCGCCAGTTTGTAATCCTCTTCGGCCAGTTGCAGTTTGCGGGTGAGATCCTTCTCCTGCTCGACAAACCATTCGTCCGACAGCTTAAAGATCACATCGTTTGAAGCGACTACCGTGCGGTCCGACACCAATTCCACCAGCTTGAGCTGGCCATGGCCACGCTTGCCGTCAAATCGCAACTGTTGGTTACTGATGGCGTCAAGCTGGCCTTCAAGCCGGAACGCGACATTGAAGCCGCCGCGCCGCACCGTGTAGAAACGGTCCATGCTCTCGCCCGACGGCTTTTTCGTGCGCTCCGCACATCCGGACAACAGCATCAACGCCGCCAGCATCACATACACTTGGACACGATAGAACACGGATCGTTTCTGCCCTTTCATCTGTCGCGCCGCATACGCGGTGCTCACTTCTTCATGTTATCCCAGATCGCCTGATTGTCGCGGGTGATCTCATCCTCGATCGCTTGGACATGCGCACGGAGTTCTTCAGTCACGCCGGTCGCCTGCGCACCGCTCACTTGGTCAAACGCACCCGGCTCGACCAAACGCATCGTCATGAAAATCACGATCTGTGATGTGAACGCCTTGGTCTTCTTGTACTGAAACAGCAAGCCCAAGTAGGGGATGTCCGCCAAATAGGGGATGCGCTTTTCGGTTTCGCGTTGTTCTTGGCGCATCAGACCGCCGATGGTGATCAGCTCGCCATCATTCGCTTCCAGTTCTGTGCTGGCACTACGCACCACGATGACCGGGGTCTCGAAGCCGCCGGTGTCGACGGTACGCGACGAACTCGACACCTCGGGATTGACTTTCACATGGATGCGATTGCCGGAGATCATCAGCGGTCGCACGATCAGTTTGACGCCGACATTTTCAAAGCGCGTCGAAATGCTCTCGCTACTGCCGGTGATCGTGCGCGATAGCACCGGTACCTTCTCACCGGTCATGATATTGCCGTCAGCACCGCGCCGGATCACGAGGTTCGGCGAGGAGAGAATGCGCGCACGTCCCCGCTCCTGCAAAAAGTTGATCATCGCCCAGATCTTGACCTGATCAAAACCGACGAATGACCAGAGCCGTCCGTCCGATCCCTTCCCTGCGGAGAAAGAGTGTTTGAGGTCCTCAACGCCCGTACCGGCGGAGTTGGGGATCAGCAACTCTTGAAAGATTTTGCGGACCGATTCCGATTCGCCCATCTTTGCGACGCCCATGTGGATGTCCCGCACCAGATCGTCGCTGATCTCCAGTTCGACGATGCGCGCCTCGACCAGCACTTGGCCCACCGGATGGTCGGCCTGCTCCAGAATCTGCTTGAGCTGGGGCAGGCGCGACGGCACATCGGAGACGACCACGACATCGTCTTCGTCGCTGCGTCCCACCGTACCGGCCGGTGTGAGGAAGTTTTCCAGCAACCGCCGCATGGTCTCTGCGCTGACATATTTGCAACGATAGAAGACCACCTCCAACTGTTCATCATCGCGCCGCAGGAATTGTTCGAGCAGGCGCGTATAGTCAGTGGTCTCGGCGGCTGCCGAGCGTTCGGCGGAGGGCAGCGCGGGTGCGTCATCCGCACGCTCTCCAGCAGGCATACCGCCGGTCAAGGCTGCGGGGGCTCGGTCACCCACACCTGCTTCGCGCGGTGCGTGTGTGCCGACGCGCCGACCCTCGCGCGGTCCCTGTTGCGCGCACGCCACGCCGACGAACACGGCGCACAACACCCCCCTCGCCATGATCCGGATTTCTCGCATACACCTTCTCTCTCGCCGTGCGGCGGCGGACCGTCCCCGCTACTTGATCGAGTAACGCGTCGCCTTGGTCAGCGCTTTCCAGAGTTGCTCAGGCGTCTCGGCCGCCAAGATCGCCTCACGATTCTGCTCTTTCAAGAATGTCTCGGTGAGGCCCGACATGAGGCGCAGATAAAACGCGCTGACCGCCGTGGGGATCGTGATGAAGAAGATGATGTTGCAGACATTACCCGCTTCATCGAACTTCACGCCCTTCTTCGAGACGCCGAGTGCGAGCGTCAGACCGCCGCCCTCCACACCGCGCACATGGGGGAAGGCCAGCCCGTTCTCCATCGCCGTACTCAACACCGCCTCACGCTCCAAGGCTGACTTGACCAACTTTTCCGCGCCGGAAACAAAGTTTTTCTGTTCCATCAGCGTCGCCAATTCAGCGATCACCTCGGCCTGGTCGGTCCCCTTGATATCCGGCGCCATCAGCGATTCGGCCGAAAAGCGCGAGATGCCCGACTTGCGGGGCGCTGTACGGCTGGGCGTCTCACCGACCCAGCGCGGCGCATCGCTCTCCTCGAACAGAATGCGCGCGCAACTCGGGCAATTCTGGATCTGCTTGCAGAGGCGCACCGCCTGTACCTGGCTGATCGGCATACGCATGCCGCAAATCGCGCAGCACCCGTTATACATCGGTGCCATCACGATGTGGTCTTTTTTATAGAGGCGCTGGTAGAGCGACTTGATTTCTGGCGGCAGCTTGTCGGTCAATTGGTCGATCGAGGTGTTTAGGCTTTCCATGTGCCGTCCGTCGCCGGTGGTCCGATGCTCGTCACGTATTAAAACCAACTCTTGAAGTTGGTTCAAATGGTTGATCAGGCTTTGCATACTGTCCTTTCAAACGGCAAGAAATTCGGGGGAAGGCACCCGCCAACACCCGTCCTGCGATTATCCCAATTTGTGAGAGTATTGTGACTGAATTGCGTGTAAGTGTCAACGGCGCGACGCCTACAAACAACATCTTACTTGTAATAGCGTCCGATCTCCTCTTTGGCAATCTTGCACCATGCCACCGCGCGCGACGGATCATTGTGGATCGTGTCGTGATCCTTCATGATGATCTCGAGACAACACCCTCGTGCTTTCTCGAGGATGTCCCGGACATCCTTGCGGGCGGCATCCTCGTCAAAGGTGCTGGCCGTGAGGATCGCAGGGTTCGGGCGGCAGGAGTAGACATACTTGTCTTGCAGCGCATCCACCATTTTGGCGCGGTCACACGTCGGCGACACGCTGACGCGACGGATGTTCGGGATGTCTTTGAGCAGATGCCAGCGCTCGCTGATCGGCTCGCAGCAGCCGTAGCACACCAGCCCGAAACGCTCCATCACCGGCTTCTGGTACTGCAACACAAACTCGTCGAACAACTCTGGCGCCAGCGCCTTGGTGTCCTGGCTCTCAAACAGCACCCACAGGTCTTTGGCGCGTGCCGTGCCCTGGTAGTCCTTGGTCGGCAACTGCGTGGTCCAACCAAACCCGCCGGACCCGATGTAGTCGCCCTCATTGTTCAAGCTGTAAAGCCCCGCGTTTTCCAAGAAGGTGATCAGGTCCAGCGTGCCGTCCCGCAGAAACGCCATCAGGTTGTGCACGCCTTGGGGGTTCTCTTTGATGTCCTGCATGTATCGGTCGAAACCGCGCAGCTTGATCAACTCGCGCGTCAGTCCCAATGACCAATACCACTGTTCACGCAGTTTGACCGGCAACACTCTGTCGAAAATCTCGCGCGCCAAATGCACGACCTCGGTTGTTGCCTCACGATCCACCGTGATCGTCTGAAACTGAAGGCCGCTCAAATCATCCAAGTCGGTCAGCATCGGCTGGGGTGCGATCGACGACGTGTCCGGTCCCCAATACGTCCGTTTGTAGGTCCATCCCACCTTGAAACGGCTTTCGACCACCCGGTCGTCCCCCATTTTCTCGCCCCAGAAAATCTCTTTGCGCAGTCGGCGTTCCCAGTGTCGCGCTAGGCTGTGTGTACATTCCAGCGAGGAATCCGGGATGATTTCGCGCCAACTGAACTCTGGGTCACACAAAATCAACGGACGCGCGGGCTGCAACATGTTGGTACGCGTCCACAACACCTTCTTTTCCGCTTCGATTTGGCGCGTGGATAACTCCATGACACGCTCGCCCAAACGCCGCAGCACATCCCGTTCTGTCGGCGTGATGGAGAGATCCGTGACATGCGTATCCAGCGCCACTTTGCCCGGTTGATCATGGTCTTTCATAACCGAACGCTCCTTTCCTTTAGTTTTAAAAATCTGTTTTCAATCAACACTGACGGCCGCCAGTGCCGTCAACTGTGGCAAAACCCGCACAGGGCGCGGTCTCGCTTTCACACCCGCATTGTATCGGTCGGCCGTCGTTTTGTCTATCGGGAACGCGGAAAAAAAGGAAAAAAGGGGAAACTCCAAGTTTTCAAACTTCCAAATTTCGTGATCGGTTAGTGACAGGGGAGTGCGAAGATCATGCGTTTCTGGTGAAAAGGGGAGCAGAGAGTCGGGAGCGGGCGTCCTCGCCCGCGACAACGTGTCTTGCAAAAGGGTGTGGCACGGGCATCTTGCCCGTGTTTCATGGGCGGGACGCCCATGCCACGAGGGGGGGAAGCTTCCCTTGGAAACCATACCGTGCATCGAAATCTCAATCGGCCTTTCACAGAGCGGGCGGGGGCACCCGACTGCGCATACACAAACCACGCACTAAACTCGCATGCCCCCTGTCACCAATCGATTACCCAAATTTCCAATTTTGGCCTTTTATCTTTGGGGGTAATTTGATATCATCTCTCTCTATGCGTGTGTTGTGGGTTGACCTAGTTTCTGAACTGGGGGGTGCGCAGTATAGCCTGCTCGAAGTGTGTGCCCGATTGCCATCGCACGGAGTTGAGGTTGTTGCTGCCGTTCCACAGGGACCGTTGTTTGACCGTTTGTCGGCAAGCGGTGTCACGGTCTTTCCCGTGTCGCCGTTGCGTGCGTCGAAGCGCGGATGGGGTCTCTTCTCAACGGCGGCCAAGTTGATGCGCGCCCCCAGTACGATTTACCGGATTGTCCATGCCGTCAAGCCGGACATTGTTCACGCCAACAGCCTATCCGCTTTCCTCGCGTCCCGTAAGGTCCCGTCGAGCGTCCCGTTGGTGTGGCATGTGCGCGATATGCGGTTGCCGGTTCTGGTTGCTCGCGATGCGGCAAAGAAGGCATCGCGCATCATTGCTGCTTCGGGGGCGGTAGATGAATATCTGGTGGAGATCCTTTCACCGCGTATCCTCGGTCGGATCCGCGTGGTCCGCAACGGGATCGATCCAGAACGTTTTACCGCTGTGTCCCGAGCCGCAGCGCGGCAGCGTTTCGGGCTGCCTGCCGAGGGGCCGGTCGTCGGCATGGTGGCGCACCTCATCCCTTGGAAGCGCCACGATGCCTTTATTACGGCTGCGGCAGAGATCCACCGCCAGAGGCCGGATGTGCATTTTGTGGTGGTCGGACGCGATCTGTTCAATGAGCATGCGCGGTGGACCTCGCAACTTGAAGCGATGGTGACGGCAGCCGGGATCGGCGAGCAGTTCCATTGGGTCCGCGATTGCGACGACGCCGCGCAGATCGTGAGCGCCTTCGATTTGCTGCTCCACCCCGCGAAGGACGAACCCTTCGGGCGCGCTGTCTGTGAGGCGATGGCCGCTTCGGTTCCCGTCGTCGCCGCTGAGTCAGCCGGTCCAGCCTCGATCATTAAGTCCGGTGCTTCCGGTGTCTTGGTGCGCGACGGCGATCCGGTAGGCATGGCCGCTGAAGCGCTGGTGCTCTTAGACGACCCTGTCCGCGCCGCCACCCTTGCCGCCGCAGGGCGTGTGCGCGTGTTGAGCCGGTACACTGTGGACCATGTGTGCGAGCAACTTGCCAAGGAGTACCACGCATTGATCGCCGCCACGACGACGGCCGGTTACGACGACGATTGATCGGGCGCTGAAGATTCGGAAGTGGCGGAGGGGGAGGGATTCGAACCCCCGGTACCTTGCGGCACGCCG
>ERZ795058.4760-NODE-4760-length-12885-cov-6.239751_pt1 | contig 12885 bp, 12 predicted proteins | sample MGYA00375142_ERZ795058 | MGnify/ENA primary metagenome ERZ795058 (study PRJEB30187, sample SAMN05720210) | activated sludge metagenome | isolation source: anaerobic digester from wastewater treatment plant | place: Japan | collected 2015-04-20 ...
CTAATGAATATTCATTTTTAGATCTTGATGCCGGGACACTTTATAAAGTTGAATTAATCGCCAAAGACAGCGAGGATAAAACCTCTTCACCGGCATATGCGTTCGGTGTCACGAAATTGCCGGAGTTATGGGTACAGATCGCCAACACTTTCAATCTCGCCGCTTCATTGGTTATCGTTGTGCTTATCGGCTTCCTTGTCGCCAGCACAGTAAAAACAATGAGAAAAAAGAGAGTTTAAATCTTAAAAAAACAGGAACAAAAAAATCTGTCAAAGATAATGACAGATTTTTTTTATTATTATGATCCAAGAAATTCCGGACGGAAAATCAAGATCAAACCAAGCGCGATGATCAGTAACCCGCCGACAAGCTTCATCACCCGATCATATTTATGATTTAGTTGAACAAAATTGAGCGTTTTGGCGGCAATAATAAAGACGATGATGTCATCAGCCATATAGAGTGTGTTGTAAAGCGCCAAATAAAGATAATGTTGCCAAGCGGGCAGATTACTTAATGAGAGTATCTGGGTGTAGATCACCGGTAGACCGATCGAACAGACCATTTCGATCAAATTGACTGAAACTGCCAATGCAATGACACCAAGAATGATTAAAATCAGACTCTTGCGATTTGCTACTGACTTCATTTTCTCCAGAATACTCTTCTGCTTTTTGCTGCTGATGACTTTGCAAACGCCCGGTTGGTAGGTGCGAAGTTCATTTAGATACCAGGCGCCGGCAAAGATAGCGAGAGCGCCGATAATGTAGCGAATAAAGGTAGCGAAAGCGAGAAATTTAAAAGTGTTGAGATAAAAAACCATAAAGAGATAGTAGATCAGCCATGATGAGAGAAGAAATATAGACCCAACAAGACGGATCTTTTTTCTGTCTTTGGTCGCAATCAAAATTGTGATCAGGGCGACAAGCGCCCACATGGCGCAGGGGTTAAAGCCATCGATAAGACCCAAAACAATTGTCAAAATCGGAACCGACAGCGAGCTGATATTCACCGCACCGATAAGAGGAATCTGTAAACTTCTCTCCTCCACTTTTTCATCAATACAGTAGAGGTCATAAATAGATTGTTTTATCTCTCTGCCAGATAGTTCATCAGAGGCGTAGCCGACAAAAACTTGGTGACCGACGATTACCGTTGGCACCGATCTGGCCTTGATCCCCCGTTCTGAAAGAAGCGAGAGCATTTTTTGATAATTTTCACTATTGTGCCAAACTTCCAGCCGCTCGACTTTTATCTCTGGGTGATTTTTCAAAATGTTTTCCGAGAGATATTTTTCAAAATCTCTGCAATGAGAACATTCCTCCCCATAAAAAACATAGATCGTCTTGTCGCAGGCATCAGTATGTCCAGAATCGCCAAAAGTTTGTGCCTCACCAGTTGATTCACATTCCTGGCTATTATCAATGCTACAAACGTCAGAAGCTTTCGTGTTTTGTGGCTGGGAAAAATTAAAAACAGAGAAAATTAGAACAAAAAAACTAAGAAAGTAAAAATATTTTTTCGACATAGTAATAAATTAACTTTAACAATGCTCATGATAGCAATATTTGCTTCAACAAACAAATATGCGCCCCGCATTCGCGGGGCGCATATTCTATATTAAATGGGAGGAAAGATTAATTATCGCTCGTTGCTCCATGTCGGCCCATTCCGCCGCCACCGAAGCCTCTGCCACCTATTCCATAATCTTGAAGCGCTTCCATATCGATACCATTTTCTTCTGCCCATGTTCTCATCTCTTGCCCACGCTGACGCTTTTCAGATTCAATTGAATTGTGTTTGTCCAAAATCAATTGTTTCTGCTCAGCGCTGATTTTCCCGTCAGTTACCGCTTTGTCTAAATTCTCTGAAAGCTCGGCTTGTCTTTCTGCCTGACGCTCTTCTCTCATCTGAGAGAAAGCTTCCTCAACTTTACTTTCTTCGACACCCAATTTTTCTGCTAGGCCTGAAACATCAGGTCCGTTGCCATTGCCATATGATGCTGAAGCTAGGCCGGTGTAAGCACCGATTCCAACGATGGAAGCAAGTGCTAGAGTGATTACTGGAACTATTACTTTTTTGTTCATGTTTCTCCTTAATAATTATCTAAATTGTTTCTTTGTCTTGCAAGACTTTTCGACCAGCATGCAATAATTACTACAACCCAAAGACCTATTTAGTACCAATCGAAACATTAGTGATATAATTTTTAATGATGAGTCTTAAATCACACTTATTAATTTTTTTCTCGCCAGCCAAGGGATTGCGTCCACGAATTTTTTTGGCGGTTTTTTTAATTCTCGCTACCTATTCAACATATTATGTCTCAACCCATGCCGATTATTTTATCCAGCAGTCAAATAGCGAATTAGTCAACGAAGGTCTACTTTCTGTAGAGGCGGAAAAGAAAGCTGACGAAGCCGGAATCGTTTTCGAGGACGGAAAGATCGTCAAAAAAACACCGGCCGACTCATCATCAGCAACAAGGACCGGCGATACGGCAGTTGAAAATAATCCGCAACAAAATGATTCCCCTAATGATGGTCAGCCAGTCGACAACGAGCCTGATATTTCATCATTAGTTGCTTTTTATGCCGACAACCAATCTGACAGCGACGCCGACGACTTGAGACACGAAAATGTTGTTAATAGAATACTAACGACCAGCGCCAATCCGGTAATTCATGCCGGCGACATTTTGGAAGACGGCACTCTTGATTCCTGGAATCGATTTCTAAATATCGCCGGACCACTTCTCTCAACACGAACTTTTTACGCTGCTCTCGGTAATAACGATCGTGTCGTTGGCGATTCGGCTACTCCCTCACCTTATTTCTTAAACTATTTTAACTTCCCGAACAACGAACGCTGGTACTCAGTCAATTCTGGAAATTTACACATCGTTGTTTTGGATAGCGCTTTTAGTTGGGGCTCTGCCGAACAGCTTTCGTGGCTTGCCTCCGATCTTCAAAGCGCAGATTCTCAATCGCGTATTACCGTCGTTGTTTATCATCATCCAACATTTGCTTCGGTCATCGATACTCAATTGATAAATTATGGCGTTGATTTTGTTGTCTCTGGCCACATCCATGCCTATAGTAAAAATTATAGTAACGGGATTTATTTTTTCACTCTGCCTGGGGGAACATCAATCGGCCACGCGCTAGCAACAATCAATGAAAATTCGGCAACGATTACATTTTATAATAGTGATGGTAACGCCATCGAGACAACAACAATTAATGAAAGATAATTAATATTTTCAAGGAGGAAGATGAAAAAAGGAGCTAAGGTTTTTATCATTATTGCGGCTTTAGCTGTAATAATTTCCGCTGGTCTTTACCTTTACCAGGCAAAGGTGACCACAAAAGCTGGATGGAAAACGATGGAGGGTTGTGTAGAGAAAGATGGCAAAGAAATAAAATTCCAGTTTCTTGGTAAGGAGGAATGGCAACTTGTGACGGAAAATATGGGCTGTGGAAAAGACTATCCGGAAACACAAACTTTCGGCTTGAAAAATCAAACCGTTGGCGATCAGTTAACAGATGTTTCCCAAATCACAATCTTGCTTTTTGACATGAAGCCTTCAACTTTTGACCAAAGTGCTTTTGAATATTTTGCGGTACCAAAAACAGATGGCACCTATCTCGAATTTGGTAGGATCACAATGAATTCAAAAGATCAACAGATAGGAATTTCAGACGAGGAATGGGAGTCAGTGAAAAAAAGCTTTAAGTTTAAATAAAATTACCATTTTCCCGTAATTCAATCTTTACTAAAGGGATTTTTTTTGCTAATATTTCAATGTCGTTCCCCGGTAGCTCAATGGCAGAGCGCTTCGCTGTTAACGAAGATGTTGTCCGTTCGAGTCGGACCCGGGGAGCCAATTTATCACTAGAGATAGTGATTTTTAATTTAAAAAACCCCGACTAGATGTCGAGGCAGAGGCTTACTCCGGGTACCACGGCCAATCTGGCTGCGGTTGGGCATTCCAGCTCTCTGGCTCAAGGCGAAGCCCGATTCCTTTTCGGAAGCGAACGATGATCGGTGGTGCGTTCATGAGCGCCCAGCGACGGATCTCATCGATCCGCTCGGGATAGAGCCGGTAGAGATGACGACGGTCATCATTCTCTCGAAAAGCAACCACTTCAGTATTACCAGCTTCCCTCAGTTCCCGAAGCTGACCAAGATGTTCGATGGCTTCTGAGTCAACCAGAAAACGGCGGACCAGACGGTGGATACCTCTTGGCTTAGCCGCCAAGAGACCTTGTCTGGCACTGAAAAACGCCATTGCTGCATCGGCGATCGCTCTCGCCCAGGGGTTTACTTCTCTCAAATCTGGTGGATTAATCTCTTTCAAGGGAATCAGCCCTTTTTCAGCAGAATCGATGCAACCAATAATATACAACAAAAAGCCATTTTCATCAAGCCAGGCAGTACCATATTTAGATGTGGTAAAATAAATATATGATTGATTGGCCATGGAAAAATTGGCAGTACAAAAATACCGCCTTTTTAATTATTAGTTTGGTAATTTTTTATTATCTAGCTGACACCAATATTGTCAGAAATACAATCAACGGCATCGGCTCATATGGATATTTGGGTAGTTTTATCGCCGGAATATTTTTTGTTTCAATTTTCACTGTTGCACCAGCATCGATCGTTCTTTATTTCTTGGCTGATAGCTTCAACCCAATTATTATCGCCCTAACGGCTGGTTTCGGCGCAGTTATTGGCGATTATCTGATACTGCGCCTACTCAAAGATACAATCTTTGATGAATGGGCGCCGGTCTTCCAAAAGATTCGCGGATCACTGCTCAAAAAATTATTTATCAGCCCGTTCTTTACTTGGTTGATACCAATTATGGGGGCGACAATTATCGCCTCGCCCCTTCCTGACGAAGTCGGAATTACAATGCTTGGTCTCTCCAGGGTAAAAAACTGGCAATTTTTGTTAATCACATTTTTATTAAACGCAATCGGAATATTTTTAGTAGTTACATTAGCGAGGGTGATCTGAAAAATGAATAGCAATCAGTTCGATGGATTATCGACAAAAGAGGTCGAGGAGAGAAAAAAACAATTCGGCAAAAACACGCTAAAGGAAAAGAAGGGAGCATCTGTTTTCATCGTTTTCCTTCGACAATTCAAAAGTCCTTTGATTTTTGTTCTTTTGTTCGCCTGTATAATCTCTCTTATTTTCCGCCATTTCTCTGAATTTTGGGTCATTCTTACAGTGATAGTTATCAACTCTATTATGGGAGCGTACCAGGAGTATAGCGCTGAACATACCTTGGCAACTTTAAAAAAATTTTTGAAGCCAAAAGCTCTAGTGATTCGCGACAACAAAAGAATTGAAATTGAGGCCTCGGAACTAGTTCCTGGCGATATTGTTATACTTGCCGCCGGAGACCAAATACCCGCCGACGGAAAAGCAATTCAGGCAAATAATTTAATAGTTAGCGAGGCAATATTAACCGGCGAAGAAGAACCGGTTGAAAAAGAAAAAAGCGAAAAAACAAATCTTTTTATGGGAACAACCGTCGCTGCAGGGATAGGGGTTATGGAGGTCACTGACATTGGTCAAAAAACTGAGATCGGCAAAATTAGTAAAGGTCTTGCTGAGATTAAAGATGAGGCGACTCCCCTACAACAGAGATTGAATCTTTTCTCAAGAAATTTAATATTTGTGGTAATAATTATCGCGATAGTAATTTTCATATTGGGAATTACCCAACAAAAAGAGACCTGGACGATGCTCGAGCTCTCATTAGTTCTGGCCGTTGCTGCGATTCCAGAAGGAATCCCTATCGCCTCAACCGTAATTATGGCTCTCGGGATGAGAAGAATTTTAAAAAGGAAGGGTTTAGTAAAAAATCTATTGTCAGTGGAAACGCTAGGATCGACCTCGGTAATCTGTACCGATAAGACAGGAACGCTAACACAGGGAATAATGCAAGTGGTAAAAACTGATTTTAAAGATATTAAGAACTCCAATTTAGCGATGGTCCTAGCCAATCAGCAGAAGGACAGTCTGGAAGTAAGCATCTGGAAATATGTCAACGACAATAGCGTTACAAGCGCAGAAGAGCTGGTTTCTGAATCAGAAAAAATTTTTGAGGAACCATTTGACAGTGAGAAAAAATATTCATTAACAGTAATTAAAAACAATAACAAAGAAGCAGGATATATTCTAGGCGCCCCAGAAATTGTGCTGGATTTTTGTTCAGAGAAGAACAAAGAAATTATTTTGAAAAGCGTTAACAGCTGGGCAAGAGAAGGGCTGAAAGTTGTCGGTGCCGCATACAAAATAAAAGGTGACCCGAGATCGATGAAAGATTGGCAATGGCTAGGGCTTGTTGGGATTGACGATCCGATTCGACCTGAAGTAAAAGAAACAATTATCGCTTGCCAAAATGCCGGCATAAAAATTAAAATCGTCACCGGCGATTACCGGGAAACTGCTGAAGAAGTGGCAAGAAAACTTGGGTTTGAATTTTCAAGCGAAAATGTGATGGATAATAAGGAGCTGGAAAATATTTCCGCCAAGGAGCTAGAGAAAAAGATTGAAGACATCCAAATATTTGCTCGAGTGACACCTCACCAAAAACTAAAAATTATTGAAGCGCTACAGAACAAAAAAGAGGTCGTAGCGATGACTGGAGATGGAGTTAATGATGCCCTAGCCCTCAAAAAAGCTGATATTGCCATCGCGGTTTCAAATGCTACCGATGTTGCGAAAGAGGTCTCCGATTTGATTTTGATCGACAATAATTTCAAAACCATTTACGCCGCCTGCGAAGAAGGAAGGGTTATTCTTTCAAATATAAAAAAGGCCATCGGTTATGCACTATCCGATTCTTTTGTTGAAATGATCGTTATCCTGACCGCGGTAATTTTAAATTTTCCCGTTCCTATCACAGTTGTAATGATTTTGTGGATTAATCTGATTTGTGATGGCCCAAATGATATTTTACTCGGATTTGAGGGCAAAGAAGAAGGAATCATGAGTATTAAACCAAAAGAGATACAAAAGATAACTATTTTTGATCAGTTAATGCTTTCGGTTACTGTTGTAATCAGTGCTACGGTTGGGCTGGCTTCCCTGGCCTTCTTTTGGTATATCCAAAAAATCGGGGGAAGTGTCGAACTAGCGAGAACTGCTGTTTTTGCTTCGATTGCTTTTGCTAGTTTGGTTTATGTTTTCACCTTTAAAGACCTTAAAAGACCCTTGATCGAAATCAAGAATTTTTTTGCCAACAAATATCTATTCCTCGGAGTTGCCTCTGGCTTCATTTTAATTATTCTAGCAATCTATCTACCCTTTTTTAACCAGGTATTGTCTACCTCCCCCTTATCACTTGGGCACTGGGCAATTGTTTTAGCGATAAGCACGTTATCGCTCCTCCTGGTAGAAATTTTGAAATATTTTGACAAACACAAGTAACTTTGCAAAAACTACAAATCTGATAAAATTGAAGCAAATAATATAAAGTTCTCAAGGAGGAAAATGGAATTTGTAAGTGACCCGAAAAAAGCCAGGAAAGCTTTCTTGGCAGTGTTGATTTTGACAATAATTTTCTTTTTAGGCTCTGGAGTTTTGGGGTATTTTTATTGGCAAAAAAACAAGTCTTACAAAAGTTTAGCTGATGACAAAAGCAAGCTGGAAGCATCTATCGAGGAGCAGGTCCAAGAAAAAACTGCTGAGCTAGAAACAAAACTGCAAACTGATACAGAAACACTGAGAAAAGAAAAAACTGATTGTGAAGCCGACAAATCAGCCAAAGAAGACCAAATAGATAGTTTCAGGGAGGGAATGGCAAAAATAATTGCTTACAAGGAATCATTAAAATATTATTATTCTGTACTGGAGACCCATGGTGGCTACACCGGCTGGACTGATCAAGAATACGCGATATTCAGAAGCAAAGCCCAGGCAACCGGAGACCAAGATTTTGTTGATGTTGTTGATTACACCTGGAATGAGACCTCTGTTGATGTCGTTACTCGACTAATTCGCTTCCATCAAGCCCTTGTGACCGGCTTCGAGCGCGGGATAAAATAGTTCTATTTTAGATAATTATGGATATTATCTGACTGTTCACTTTTTTTCAATTTTTGTAGCGCTTTAGCCTCAATCTGGCGGATTCTTTCTCGGGTAACGCCAAACTCTTTACCAACCTCTTCCAAGGTGTGAGTTCGGCCGGTTTCAAGGCCAAAACGCATCTTCAAAACTTTCTGTTCTCTTGGGGCTAAAACCTGCAAAAATCTATCAACATCCTCTTTCAGAAGTTGGTAAATGGCATTTTCTTCAGGTGATAAATTTTTGTCATCCTCGATAAAATCTCCCAGTTTTGAGTCAGATTCTTCACCAACCGGTGATTCCAAAGAAACCGTCTCTTGAGAAATTTTTATTATATGTTCAACCTTTTCAACCTCGATACCCATCTCTTGAGCGATCTCCTCTGGAGTCGGTTCACGACCTAAATCCTGGACCAACTGACGCTGGACACGAATAAGCTTGTTAATTGTCTCAATCATATGAACTGGTATTCGGATTGTTCTCGCTTGGTCAGCGATTGCTCGAGTTATCGCCTGACGAATCCACCAAGTGGCATAAGTAGAAAATTTGTAGCCTTTTTTATAATCAAATTTTTCGACTGCTCTCATCAAACCGGTGTTCCCTTCCTGGATAGCATCGAGCAGTGACAAACCTCGACCGATATATTTTTTAGCAATCGAAACCACAAGCCGCAAATTAGCCTCTGCCAACTGTCTTTTGGCCAATTGGTCACCCTTTTCAATTCGCTTTGCCAATCGGATTTCATCCTCTGTCTTTAGAAGTGGAATCCGCCCGATTTCACGCAGATACATTCTAACTGAATCATCAGATATCTGATCCAGACCATCCATAATATCGTCTTCGTGTGGATCATCAATTATGTTGCCAAGGATAGAAACCGATTCATCTTCTTCTTTAATCTCGACTCCATGAGACAAAAGATAATCAAACACCTCATCCAGCATGCTGATATCTTCTTCGGCATCAGGAAAAACCTGAAGCATTTCACGCACATTAACAAAACCATGTGCTTTGCCTTTTTCCAAAAGCTGATTGACTTCCGGAGCAAACGTTAAAGGTTCCTCAATAACGAGTTTGGGAACTTTTTTTGCCATATTTATTTACCAAAATTACTTCTCATCTAATATAGCAGATTGTAGCTCACTCATCAATTCTTTTATTCTGGGAATATCTCCGCCTGACTCCGCGACAGCAATTTTTTCAGCAAATTCTTTCTTTATTTGATCTTTTTTTCTGCTAATAAAATTTTTAATCAGGTCATTGAACTCTTCCTCGACTATCCCGTCCTGGTTTAGATCAAAATCGGCCGTTGCTTCCATCGCATAAAGATCGAGCTTACTTCTGTCGGCAGCGGATAGCTTTTCTATATCCTTATTACTCTTTATCGCAACAAACAGTACATTGGCAACTTGGTCAGAAAAATTATGTTCGAAGATTACTGCGGGAACTTTTTCTGCCAGTTTTTTTTCTTGCCAGACCAAACCGGCGAGTCGCTTTTCAAAATCAAGGCTACCAACTATTTTTGAGCTATCTTCTTCGCTTGCCGAAGACATCTCCTTAGTTTTTGACAATTGTGAAATTACTGATGATTCGGAAACGGCTAATTTATTAGCCAGATATCTAACGTAATGTTCTTTTTCTAGATCATTGGCGATAGATTTTATTACCGGCAAAATTTCCTTGGAAATTGCTTTCTTCTGATTAACATCGTTGATATCGTTTTCTAAAACTAATTCATCGATCCAATTTTCTAGCGCCGGTTTTGCAGATTTAATCGCTCTTTCCCAATTTTTCGGGTCAGATTTTATTGCTTCATCTGGGTCCTTAAAACCGGGGAGATTCAAAACTTTAACGTTAATATCTTCCGAAAGAGCGAGGGTAATTGCTCTTTTTAAAGCAATCTTGCCGGCAGAATCACTATCAAAAGAAAAAACAATATTCTGACTATATCTAGAGATAATTTTTAATTGTTCTGCCGTAAGTGCAGTGCCAGAAACAGCGACAACATTGCGAAAACCAGCCTGATGGCAAGCAATAACATCCATATTACCCTCGACTAAAACTGCACAATCTTGGGCGCGAATATCGATTCTAGCCTTATCAAGGCCATAAATTGTTTTTCCCTTGGTATAAATCGGCGATTCAGCAGAATTAACATATTTCGCCGATTTGTCATCGTCTTCCAAAATCCGTCCGGTAAAAGCAACGACTTGACCAGAGATATTATTAATCGGAAACATTATCCGGCCACGAAATCGGTCCCAGTATCGGCCCTTTTCTCCCAAAACTAGAAGTCCAGCTTTAAATGCCTCTTTCTCATTATAATTATGTTTGGCTAGAAATTTAATTAAAAGATCCCAAGACTTCGGCGCATAACCAAGATTAAAATTTTTAATCGATTCTTTGTTTATCCCTCGATTTTTTAAATATTTTCTCGCGTGTTCGGCTTTCGGATGATCAATCAAAATCTTGTGATAAAGTTTTGCCGCTAAATCATTAATTTCAAAAACTTTTGATTTTTCTGTCGGTGCGAATTCTTTATCACCATAACGAAAGTTACCTTTCGGTTTTAATTCGACACCGGCGCGACCAGCGAGCAATTTCAATGAATCATAAAAGTCCATCCCCTCAATTTCTTCAACAAAAGTAAAAATGTCGCCACCTTTGCCGCAACCAAAACATTTAAAAGATTGTCGCTCCGGAGAAACCATGAACGACGGGGTTTTCTCATTATGAAAAGGGCACGAACCTTTGTAATTGACTCCGGCTTTTTTCAACGTCAAATAACCACCGATCAAATCGACGATATTGATTTTATCTTTAACTTCACTGACTTCATCCATAGCAAACTAAATATAGCATATTAAAAAGCTACTTGTGGACAAAATCGCGCCATATCTGGCTGGTCTCCGGTCCAGAAGAATTTTTATACTTCCCTTTGTATAGAGATATTTTGCCCTGAGGCTGCCAAAAAAGCATTTGTCCCACCTTCATACCGGCAAATATTTTCAGCCGATGTATTGAATGCAGTTCCAATGTCCACTGTTTTTTAAAACCAATATCACCGAGGCCAGAATTCAGATAAATATATAAACCAAGCCGGCCAACAGAACTTCGTGCCTGCATTGTCGGTACGTAATAATCTGATCCCATTTCCTCTATCGTATGACCCAAATACAATTGATTGGGCGCTAAAATAAATCCGTCTCTGGGAATTTTCAAAATTCGAAAATTATTATTTTTCCTCGGATCCAACACGTTTTCATTGTAAATTTTTAAAGTGGAACCAAGACGAAAGTTATAGCTATTCGGATTAATGTTCTCCGAAATAAACGGTCTGATGTGAATTTTGCCATTTAGTACTTCTCTTTTAATTTCATCTCCAGTCAAAATCATTTTTACCAGCTCGGATAAAATTTATTATCAGCGCGCAATATTACGTTGCTACCTAATTCAGGACAACCCACAAGCTCAATTTCGACCTCCACCTTATTAAAAACAAAAATCGGATTTGGTGAGTTGTTTTTTATTCTTTTGCACCTTTCAAACTTTGATATAATTTTTGATGTCGAGACAAAATTATTTTTATAAACTCTTTTGTACTTGATATTCTTGTTTTCTCCAAGCTGACGAATAACAACTTTTTTTACTTTTCTCTTGCTCGCCCAACACAAATATTTTTTAATTTGGTCAAAATCACTAATACCACTTTTCAGCAACATTAAACTTAATTTTATTTCAACCCCAAGACCAAAAACCCAGTCATCACAATGTACACCCATAATACGATGATTCTCTGTCTCAGAATAATGAGCCCTGGAAATACAAAGTTGATTTAGAGAAACAAAATTAGTATTTCTAAAAACATTCGCCCCATTTGTATAAAGTCTAGTTGGAGCAACATCTCTGCAAACAGAGATAATTTTTTCAATCATCGGGTGAAGAAGTGGTTCTCCTCCACCAGTAATTTCTATATATTCAATATTTTTTAATTTCAGCAATTGTGATCCTATTTGTTTTTCATCAATTAAGTTTCCAGTAGTTTTTCTGAACTTTGTTATACAAAATTCACACTTTGCGTTACATTTTTTCGCTACCGGGATTAAATACACCTTCATTCTTCATCCACAATTTGTTTAACTTTTACTAATAAATTCTCAAGTTCGTCATAATCTTCTGACTTATAAATAATTTTTGTTAATGATCTAAATTCTTCAATAAATAATTTTCTAGACAATTCCAATTCTTCAACTTTGATCTGTTGACCATAATTTCGAGAAAGATAGCGACTTTTAATATTTTTTACGGAAGGACAAGCAAATATTAGCAAGGTTTTTTCACAACAAATTTTATTGAGGATCTCCTTTTGTTTTTTACTGAACGGTGAGCCACCTCTCCATAATTTAGAATATACGGATTCCGAAAAATGCCCGCGATCAAAAACCACTTGATTAGCTGAAGCATATTCCAAAAGATAACGTTCGAATTGATCAGCTTCTTTGTGCCTCAAATAACGAGAATCCCACCTTAGAGTGTTTTTAACCCTTTCGACCAAAGTCGACTTTCCTGAACAATCTGGCCCCTCGATAATTATACGAATGATTTTCCCCATAATTTAAAAATAGACCCAAAGGGCCGAGTGATCAAAAAGTAAAAAGATTTGATTACTTATTGACGGCTATTCAACATAAAAACATTCACACGGCTTTTTTCCACAAACATAGCAACCGTTTTTGAAAATTCGAAAATATTCAACACCTAAATCTTTTTTTAAAAAATTAAAAATTTTCAGCAATT
>ERZ795058.4766-NODE-4766-length-12867-cov-20.553075_pt1 | contig 12867 bp, 7 predicted proteins | sample MGYA00375142_ERZ795058 | MGnify/ENA primary metagenome ERZ795058 (study PRJEB30187, sample SAMN05720210) | activated sludge metagenome | isolation source: anaerobic digester from wastewater treatment plant | place: Japan | collected 2015-04-20 ...
CCGCCATGGAGAAAGCCCCGTTGATCAGGACCAGAATCAGCAGAATAATAAGTTCGGCAGGCAGAGAAGACATGAGTTGCGATTTCCGGAATTCAAACGATTGTTACGATCAATATAGGCGGCTTTTGCTATGGAGTCAAGGAAAGACTCCCGCAGGTGACTCCGTCTGGAGTCACCTGCGAAGGAAGGTATGATCAGGAATGACGGCTTTTCCGCTTTGCCGCCGCGCCTTCGGGAGGCGGTTCCTGGGATGGCGGGAGGGACCTCAATAACGAAGGAACAGAATGGGGAGAAAATAGAGGACCGCCAGGAGAATGACCCCGGCGCAAAAGGCGTCGAGAGACCTTTCCAGCCCCGTAATGGTCCGCTCCCAGTCATGGCCCCGGAGCCGCCGGAGCAATCTCGCCGGGGAAAGACCGGCCCGGAGAAGACGATCGTTCCGCGCGGCGGCGGGGAAGCCGTATATGCCGTCTGCGTAAGCGCGTAGTTTCATCATTGATAGCCTGCCTTTCTCAAATCGCCCCTTCGATGTGATCAATGTTCGTCAATTTTAGAGGTGATACTTTCTGATTACCGCCGTGACCACGCCCCCCATGAGAAGTTCCGCTTTCGGGATGATGGGGGGGTATTTGGGATTGGCCGCCTCGAGGCGGACCTGATTCCCTTGTTTGCGGAAATATTTCATCGTCCAGTCGCCGTCCACTTGGGCAACGACGATGTCCCCGTTTTTCGGCTCCCGTCCCTTCTCGACGATGACGAGGTCTCCCTCCCGAATGCCCTCGCCGATCATGGAGTCGCCGCTGACCTGGAGGAGGAAGGAGGATTCCGGCCTGGTCACCAGGTATTCATCGAAAGAGATGATGTCCCGGAGTTCCTCTTCCGCGGGGGAGGGAAAACCGGCGGCCACTTCCCCCACCATGGGAATCCCCCTGGCCCGCCGCCCCGGCGTCAGGTAGCCCTTGCCGTCCTTCTCCAGCAGGCCGTTTTTTAGCAGCTTGTTGATCCAGAAGTGGACGACGCTTTTGGAGCGGACCCCCAGGAGCGGAAGCATTTCCGCATAACTAGGCATCCGCCGGTGCCGGCGGTGGAAGTCGTCGATGGCCTCGGCCACGCTGGGGACGGTTCTCTTCGTTTTCATGGCCCCACGGTATAGAACATTCGTTCTATTGTCAAGAGTTTTTTTCGTTATTCTCCTCATGACAGACCCGGTCTTTTCCCAGCTCCTTGGCCTGGTACATGATCTGGTCGACGCGTTTTACAAAGTCCTTCGGGTCTTCCTGGGTTTGGTATTGGGCAATGCCGATGCTTACCGTCATCCGGATGTTTCCGTCGGGTGCGGGTGCGAAGGTTTCTTTTTTGAATTCCCTTCTGATTCTCTCCGCGGTAATGATGCCGTCGCTGCCTTTGGTTGAGGGCAGCAGGACGGTAAATTCTTCGCCGCCGTAACGATACGCGGAATCCGTCTTCCGGAGGCATCGCTTGATCACCTGGCCGAGCCCGCTGATTACCCGGTCCCCCTCGACATGACCGTAAGTGTCGTTGAAGGCCTTGAAATTGTCGATATCGAGCAGGATGAGGCTCAGTGGTTCTCCATAGCGGTTGACGCGATCGATCTCCATTTTCAACTGGCTGTAAAAATAGCGGGAATTGTATAGCTGGGAGAGACTGTCGATGATGCTGAGTTCCCGGTATCTTCTTTCACTTTCCCGCAGTTTTTCTTCCGCCTGTTTTCTCTGTGTTATATCGAGGAAGGTGACCACGGCCCCGGACACCCCGCCGGCGACGATCTGGGGATAGGAGAAATATTCCACGGGGAAGCTGCCGCCGTCGGCCTTCCACAACACCTCGTCATCGATCTGCACCCCTTTTCCCTCTCTGAATGACTGGTAGATGCGGCAATCTTCCACCGCCATCGGCGTTCCGTTCGGATAGGAATGATGGATGAGGTCGTGCATGTTTTTCCCGAGCAACTGGCCGATATCCTCATATCCCAGGATCCGCAGGCAGGCCTGATTGGCAAAGGTGCATTTCCCCTCAAGATCGATGCCGTAGATCGCCTCGGCCGTGGAATTCAGGAGCAGTCGCACCTGCGCTTCCGATGCCTTGAGCTTTTCATTCGCCTCCTTATGGTCGATGACCCTCCCCAGATACTCCGCGATCGCATCGATCAGCTTCCTTTCCTCCTCGAGAAACGGTCCATTACCGTCGCCGGACACATCGTTTAGATAGCAGATCTCCAAGGAGCCCACGGACTCACCTTGCCGGATGATATGGGCCGCCATTCTCCTGGTCGTTTCCTGAAAATTCCCCGTCCGGAATTCCCGCTCCCGCCAGATGATGCGCGCGCAGGCGGATGCGGAATAATTAAAGCCGCCGGGGATCAACTCGACGCTTTTCCGCAATACGTCCTCAATGGCATCGGTTTTTTCCACGATCTCGGCGAGGGAATAGAGGCATGTCAATTCCTTGTTGCGTTCCTTCAATTCTTCCTCCGCGGTCCGGCGCTGCGTCACTTCCCTCTCCAGACGCTCCTTCGCGGCGTTGAGTTCCCCGGTTCGTTCCCGGACCCGGTCCTCCAAGCGATCCCTGCTTATCCGCAATTGCGAGGACATTTCGTTGAACGCCCCGGCAAGCTCCCGCAATTCCCCGCCGGCGGGCTCCGGGATCTCCTCGCCGAGATGGTCGGCGCTGGCCGCGATCGCTTTCGCCTTGTCGCGGAGCATGGCGATCGGTAAAACCAGGAAACGGCGATAGATAAAGCTGTGACCGGCGAAAAGGACGCCGAGAATGGCCGTGAGCACCAGCGCAATCTGAACGAAGGTTCTGTTCATGCCCTCGTAGGCGGCGGTGAGAGGTATGCGCAGGGATATGGCGCTCACCAGGTCGCCTGCCTTCCGGTTGAAACTCCGCTCGGATCCATAATGCTTGAGAAGATCGGCGGGGGCGTTGCCGGGGGTGCTGTGACAGCGCAGGCAGGACTCTTCCATGGATTCGCCCCTCCTCAAGACCGCTAAATAAGGCTTGCCGTCCATGGTCCGCATTTCCGAACGGGACTCCAGCGTCCCGTCGTTTTTCAGGGCCGCCAAAAAGGCCCGCTCGTAATCGTCGGCCTCGTTTTCGGGACTCCGGGCATCCACCGCGGCGTCCTTGAGATAATATCCGGCCGGGTTGAGCTCCAGGAAGTATTTATGGATGCCCCGGATCGCATAGGTGGAGGACATCCAGGAAGGATCGAAATATTCGGGGGAGCGAAAAGGCGCGGTCCATTCAAAAAGGCGGGGCTTCAAAACATGGGAAAAATAGGTGTGGGTGGCCAGGTTGCGGTCGAGGAGAATGCGGGCCTTTGCCTCCGCTTCGACCAACGCCTGCTGTTTCATGCCCTGGTTGACGAGCAGGATGATCATGGCGGTGATGATGAAAAACAGGATCCCGAGGGTGGCGGTAATGATTCCGGATAATGTGAGATCGGCGATTTTTTTCATGAAATGCCTTCTTAACTGTAGAGCAGGTCCATCATGTCGAGCATGGGCCCGGCCGTCTTGATATCCACGATCTTGATGGAGTTGTGATCTTCCGCACCCAGTTCCTTGCGGAAAGCGGCCAGCTCCCGTCCGTCGGGGCAATAACCGGAGCCGCCCAGGGTGGTGCAGGCGTAAGAGGCCCAAATTCCCGCTTCCGCCATGGCAACGCGAAAATCTTCAAAAGAGAAGGAGGTGCTTCCCGCCAGCGCCGAGGCGAGACCGGCGGCAAAGGCATCGCCCGCCCCGGTGGCATCCCGGACCCGTTCCGGCGGCAGCAGGGCCTGGCCGTAAATGAGTCCGTCCTTGCCGTCGCCATGGACGCCGAGGGCGCCGAAACGACCCATGCTGATGACGGCGTTGATCCGTCGTTCCCGGAACCAGGCGATGATTTTCCGGAGGGAGGGGAGACGGCCCGCCGTCTTCATGAGGTTCTTGTATTCCCAGATATTCATTTGCATGACCGAGGTCTTGCGGATGGCATCCTCCCAGAATGCGATGCCCAGCTCGATCTGGCTGTGACCGAGATTGAGAAAAACGGGCGCCTTTCCCTGCCAGTAATCGATGATGAAACGGGTGCATTCGCCGGGAACATGGGGATGACCGTTGCTCTTGTCGCCGTAGATGTGGCCGACGATCACCCCTCCCGGTACGATGCCGAGCCCGTGCTCGATGTCATGAAAGCGTTTTTTTAGGTGCTTACGGAAGTCGTTTCCCTCGACGAATTTTTCCGAAAATACCGTCGTTTGTCCCTGATTGACAAGGAGAGTCGAACGGGGAGTGGCGAGGCGGGAGACAAAGAACTTCCGGGGGGAGAGGAACTTGGCCAGTTCCGGCCGGTCGGTGATCTTGCCGGCGGCGGTGGAGATGCTGTCCCGGATCAATCTGCCCCGGCCGTCGTTGCCCACGGGCAGGATAGGCAAAACCGGGTATCCGGCGGCAAGGAGACGAAGGGTGTAGTTCAGGCCGCTGCCCCCGAGGCTCTCCTCCTGCCGGACGATCTGCTTGCGTCCGATCTGCAGGGGGGTGTCACAGCGGACAATGCTTTCGATGGCCCCGCTGCCGATGGCGATTACCGGCGCAGGCGTTTCCGTCCGCGGCGGCATTGATTTTTCCGACGTTTTTGTTGAGCGGCGCGACGAAGTCATTCCCGTCCCTCTTAAGTAATTTCACTCAAGTCACTTCTTGATACGGGGCCGCCAACGGCGGTATGGGACGCTTCCGAGTAACTTAACTCAAGTCACTCCAGGGTAGGCGCCCCAGGAGGCGTGGGTCGCCATTCAGGCAAACAAACACCCTGACGGCCCGCCGCCCGCCGCCGTCTTCCTTTCATCTTCACGGCATCGGCGCTCCGTAATTTCTCTTATCCGGTCAAATCCTCGATCTCGACGTTCCGGCTTTTGATCCGGTCCGCCTGAGCCAGGACGTTTGTCGCCGCCTCCCGGTCCAGGACATAGATCATCTCCCCGCCCCGGTCGGCCAGAACCTTCCCGTAGGAAATGGGCACCTGATCGTTGACGTCGCCCAGAAGGGAGGCGGCCACCGGTTCCGCCTTGCGTTTGCCGTTGGCGAGGAGCAACACCTCTTTGGCTTCATAGACCAGCTCCGCGCCCATGGAGACGGCGAAGCGGGGGCTCTCCTCCCGGTGCGGGAAGTGCCCGTCGGCCACGGCGTTGTCGATGGTGTTGTCGTCCAACTGGACGAGGAGCATGCGGTTGCCGGCAAAGGGAATGCCCGCCTCGTGGAAGGCCACGTGGCCCCGGCCGCCCACGCCTATGATGTGCAGGTCGATGCCGCCGGCCGCGGCGATCTTCCGTTCATAGGCAGTTAGGATGTCGTTCCTGATCCAGCGCAGATAATCCGACGCGGCATCCGGGCGGATGACGATGGCCTTTCCCTTGTCCGCGCCCTGCTTTTCCCAGTCGCCGTGGTAGGCGTCCAGCTCCGCCTCCAGCCGCTCCTGGTCGATGAGGGCGCCCCAGGGGACGTAGGTGGCCCGGAAATTTTCCCGAAGGAGCCCGAAGAGTTCCCGGATCATGAAGAAGGAATAGCTTTCCGGATGCAGCGCCCGCTGCTGGGCATTTTCTCCCGGCAGGCCGATGTATTCGTCGAGGTTGAAACTGGTTATTTTAGCGGCGGTAAAGGCGCCGCCGCTGGCCGCTTTGGCCAGATGCTTGTAAAGGCCCGTAGGCGTGTTTCCCGTCGCCAACCCCAGGACGAAACGGTCCCGGCGGTTAAGGACCTTGCGGATGCTCCCGGCGACGATATCCGCGCCGACCGCGCTCATGTGTTCAAAATCTCTGGTGATAATTACTTTGCAAGGCATGGCTTCTCCTTCTATCGTGATCGGTGGGTGATGCCTAAATAGTAGTAGAGTTTTGCATAATTGCGGAAAAATGGTTCGCAAGCGGCGAATCAAATGTTTTCACCGTTTTCTTGATCGAACTTAACGCCCGGTAATGAATAAGATTTATACTTTATCCATTGAGAATCTGAAAAGATTTCTGAGCCGCGGCGAAGCCATTTTTCAAAGATCTCAGTATGTAAACAGTGCGTACCCGGTCTCTCGCGGTCAGCCGATGCTTTTTTGGACCAAGTCCGCCACCTGCCGGCAGTACCGTTCCGTTTCCTCGTTCGTCGGTCCTTCCACCATGACCCGGCACATGTTCTGGGTTCCCGAATAACGGACCAGGATTCGTCCCCGGTCGCCCAGGGCGTTCTCCACGTCCCGGATGGCCGCGACGATCTCCGGGACCGTCTCGATGTCCGGCTTTGATTTGACGTCTATATTGATGAGCTTCTGGGGAAAGACCGTCATCACCTTTGCCAGCTCCGATAGGGGCTGTTGCTCCTCCTTCATGGCAACGAGTAGTTGGAGGGCGCTGAGGATGCCGTCTCCCGTGGTGTGCTCGCGGAGGAAGATCAGATGTCCCGACTCCTCGCCGCCGATGGCCGCCCCCCGGGCCAGCATCTCTTCCAGGACATAACGGTCCCCCACTTTGGTGGCGACCATGTCGATGCCCAGGGATTTCAGGGCATGGGTGAGGCCGAGATTGCTCATTACGGTGGCCACCACCAGGTTGTTTGTGAGTTTACCCTTCTTTTTCATTACCTTGGCGCAGATGGCCATGATCTGATCGCCGGTGAGGACGTTACCTTTTTCATCCACGGCAATGAGGCGGTCCCCGTCGCCGTCGAAGGCGAAGCCCACATCGGCCCTCCTCTTCGCCAGCTTCTCCACGAGCATCTCCGTATGCTGGGAGCCGCAGTTGTCGTTGATATTGGAACCGTTCGGCTGGTCGAAGCGGGCCGTTACCTCCGCGCCAAGCTCCAGGAAGGTCTGCGGGGCGACGCGGTAGGTGGCGCCGTTGGCGCAATCCAACTCGATCTTCATCCCTTCGAGGGTATATTCCTTGGGAAAGGTGCTCTTCAAAAAGACGATATAACGATCCCGGGCCCCGTCGATGCGGTAGGCCTTGCCCAGCTCCTGGGGGGAGGGGCGGAGATTGTGCAAGAGGTTTTTCAGGATCAGATCCTCGATCTCCAACTCCGTCTCGTCGGGGAGTTTATAGCCGGTGCTGGAGAAGATCTTGATGCCGTTGTCCTGATAGGGGTTATGGGAGGCCGAGATGACGATGCCCGCGTCGGCACGCATGCTCTGGGTGAGAAAGGCGATCCCCGGCGTGGGCATTACCCCCACCATGATGGCATCGACGCCCATGGAGCAGATTCCGGAAACGAGCGCGTTTTCCAGCATATAGCCGGAAATGCGGGTATCCTTGCCGATGATGATCCGGGGCCGGTGCCCCTGGCGCTTGAAGTAATGGGCCGTAGCCTTGCCCACGTTGAGGGCCAGATCCGCGGTCATGGGGTATTCGTTGGCCACCCCGCGAATTCCGTCTGTTCCAAAGAGTTTTCCCATAAGCATCCATCTCCTTTTCGTGATGATGAAAATTGACGGCGTATAACCTGCCGTGCAGGTAAAGTCAAAGTATTTATTGTATTATTCAATACCACGGCGCCGATCGGAATAGTCGAGGGCCGCGGCGATAAAGTCCTTGAATAGAGGATGGGGATGAGTCGGCCGCGACTTGAATTCCGGATGGAACTGGCAGCCCAGAAACCACGGGTGATTGGGGAGTTCCACAATTTCCGCCAGCCGCCCGTCCGGGGAGGCGCCGGTGATCCACAGGCCCCCGGCAACCATTATTTCCTTGTAGGCGGCATTGAATTCATAACGATGGCGGTGTCGTTCCTCGATGTCTTCCCGGTCGTAGGCGGCAAAGGCGAGGGAGGATTCCAAAAGCCGGCAGGGATAGGCGCCCAGGCGCATGGTGGCCCCTTTTTCCTTGATTTGCTTCTGCTCCGGGAGGAGATCGATGACGGGGTTGGGGGTGTGCGGATCGAACTCCGAGCTGTTGGCCCGTTCCAGACCGCATACATGGCGGGCGTACTCCACCACCGCCATCTGCATCCCCAGGCAGATGCCGAAGTAGGGGATATCCCGGGTGCGGGCGTAATGTGCCGCCCGGATCATCCCCTCGATGCCCCGGTCTCCGAAGCCGCCGGGGACGAGAATCCCGTCGGCGCCGTCAAGCTGATGGGCAAGGCCGTCCTTTTCGATCTTTTCCGAATCGACGAATTTCAGGTTTACCCGGCAGTCGTTGGCGATGCCGCCGTGAATTAGGGCCTCGTTCAGGCTCTTGTACGAATCGGTGAGGTTGACGTATTTGCCCACGATGGCGATGGAAGCCTCCCGGGCGGGATGCATCATCCGGGCGACGACCTCTTCCCATGCCTCCAGGTGCGGACGTCCCGTCCAGATGTTGAGAAGATCGACGATCTTTTCATCCAGCCCCTCGCGGTGATAGATCAGTGGCACCTCGTAGATGCAGCTCACATCGCGGGCGGCGAAGACGTCCGCGACGTTGACGTTGCAGAACAGGGCGATCTTGGCCTTGATGTCTTCGGAGAGCAGGTTTTCCGTCCGGCAGAGGAGGATGTCCGGTTGGATGCCGATCTCCCGCAGGGCCTTGACGCTGTGCTGCGTCGGCTTGGTCTTCACTTCCCCCGCCGTCTTGATAAAGGGGACCCAGGTCAAGTGGATGAAAACCGCATTCTGTTTGCCCACCTCCAGGCGGAACTGCCGGACCGCCTCCAGGAAGGGCAGGCTTTCGATGTCTCCCACGGTGCCCCCGATTTCCACGATGGCCACGTCGAAATCCTTCGCGCTTTCCCGGATAAAACCCTTAATCTCGTTGGTTATATGGGGGATTACCTGGACGGTCTTGCCTAGGTAATCGCCCCGCCGCTCCTTCGCGATGACGGAAAAATAGACCTGTCCCGTGGTGAGGTTGTTGCTCTTCTTCATCCGTGTGGCCGTGAAGCGCTCGTAGTGACCGAGGTCCAGGTCCGTTTCCGCCCCGTCGTCGGTTACGAAGACCTCGCCGTGCTGGAAAGGGCTCATGGTTCCCGGATCCACATTGATATAGGGGTCCAGTTTCTGGTTCGTGACCCGCAGGCCCCGGCTCTCCAGAAGGGCGGCAATGGAGGCGGCGGCCAGGCCCTTGCCCAGGGAGGAAAGGACGCCACCGGTTACGAAGATGAATTTGGTTTCTTTCATGACGGTTCCTCAACCTTCTTTTTGATCAGATCGGCGATGTATTCCACCGGTTCTCCCAGCAGCGCCCCCATGGACAAGGCATCCAGGCAGGCGTCCGACCAGGGGAGATTGTACTCGTTGATCAAATTGCGGATGTCGTTATAACGGTAGCCCAGGACCTCCTTTTTCTCCGCGGCGGTCATGTCCTGCCGGTAGGCGATGTGGAGGAGCAAGAGCTTTTCCACCTGGAAACTGTTGCCCAGCAGTGGGACGATGACGATCATCGCCCCGTCCGCCTTGCCGAAGCCGGCATATATGTCGCCCATGCTGACGATGGTCCGCTTCGTTCCCATGAGTTTTTTCGATCCCGCCACCCGGGAAGACATCCGGGCGGCCGTGCCCTCCCGCCGCAGTATCTCGATCAGGGTGTCTTCCGCCGGATGGCCTTCCGTATCGAGGTTGGCGATGCCATAGAGGGTATAGCCGGAGATTGATGCCAGGGCCGGCTGTAGGGCCTTGAGGGCCATGATGTTCTTCCCCGTCAGGGATCTGGCCGGGAAGCCGAGTTCCCGGAGGAGCTGGAAGATCGGACCGGACAGCGCCTCCTCCGCCCGGCTGGTGCCCACCGTCACGGTCTTGGCCTGATGACGGATGGCGTCGATGGGCCGGGAAAGCTCGTCGATGGCATGGCCTAAAGAGACGTCGAGGAGATCGAGGGGGGAGGTGAAGTCCTCCTCCCCTTTGAAATCGAGCCAGAAATCTTCCAGGGGGAGTTTGCCCACCGCATATTTCAACAGGAGGACGATATTGGCTATCGTCCGGACATTAACCTGGGAAAAGGCGCCTTGTAACAGCCGCTCCTGGAAAGCGGTGGCGAACTCGCTGATCATCCGCCGGAACTGGCGGTCGAAAAGACGGTCGTACAGGGAATAGGATCGTTTGCCCTGCTCGATCATGGCCTGATGCATCCGGCCACGGAACTCCCGGAGATAATCCGCCTCCGCATCGATGCTCCGGGCGGCATAGTAGCCCCAGAGATGGCCGGCGACGGTGTTGAGGATTACCGGCAGGGGCTGCGGCGCCCGGGGGACGGCAATCACCGCCTCGGCCAACTCGTCGAACCTTTCCTCCCCCTCGTCGGCGAACACGACGATGCCGGCTTTGTGGGCCTTGAAGATGGCCACGTCCTTGACTATGTCCCCGATCACGGCGGTGGGGCTTCCGGCGGCGCAGACGAGGATCAGCGGTTCGGCGGACAGATCGATGTGTTTTTTGTTTTCCACGATGTCCGATGAGATCGTCTTGTAACACAGCTCGCTGAGCTTGATCCGTATTTCATCCGCCGCCGCCTTGTTGGGGCCGCTGCCCACGACGGCCCAGTATTTCTTCCTTCCCGTCAACGTCTCGGCGGCCCGGCGGATCTGGTCCCGCCTCTCCATTACCCGGCCCATCATTTCCGGCGCCCGGGCGATTATTTCCATCTCTCCGGCGATGTCCTCGTCGGACATCGTTTTAAGGATCTGGGCAAGACACAGCGCCAGGACGTGTCCGGCGACGATCTGGGAATAGAAGGCCTTGGTGGAGGCAACGGACATCTCGATGTCCCGTCCGTCGGAGGTGTAGAAGACGCCGTGGGACCTGGCGGTGATGTCTGATTGCCGCCGGTTGACGATGGCGATGATCCGCGCCCCCCGTTCCGCCGCCATCGCGACGGCCCGGTTGGTGTCCGTGGTGGTTCCCGATTGGGTGATGGGGATGACCAGGGTGTCGGCGAGCCGTTCCGCCAGATCGAAGCCGCTCAATTCCGAGGCGACGCGGGCCGAAATCTCGATGCCGCTTTTGGCGAGATACCGGGAACAGGCCCCGGCGACCGCCTCGCCGGCCACCGCGGCGGTGCCGTGGCCTATGACGATGATCCGTTTGAGGGCGCCGGCCGCGAGGGACTGCCGGACGGTGGGCGGCACGATATCGGGGCCGAGATTGAAGCGCACCGCCCGGCGGCCATCCCCTTCCTCCCGGAGTTCGTATTTTCCCCGCAAGGTTTTTCTTACGGAATCGCCGGCCTCGTTTATCTCTTTGAGGAAAAAGTGGGGATGATCTCCCCGGTCGATGTCCCTCGTCGTGATCTCTGCCCGCCGGACCAGGGCGGGGGTGATCGCCAGGGGCGTTCCGCCGTAGGTACAGGCCCGTATTCCCTCCGTCCCGCCGGAATCGCCGGCCCCGAGGGTGAAGATCTGTCCCGTTTCTTCCCCGTCCATCTTGAGGAAATAAGGCGTGCCCTCCACCAGCCCGTAGAGTTCCGAGGAGAAGAGGTAGCGATCCCCGGCGAGCCCCACATAGATGGACTGGCCGCTTCCCCGCAGGGCCAGAAACGCCTTTCCCGGTTCCACGTTGGTGACCATGGCAATGGCGTGAGAGCCCTCGAAACCGTTTACCGCGCGACGGAATGCCTCGGCGGCGTCGCATCCGGATTTCAGGTGCCTTTCGATCTCCAGGGGGATAACTTTGGTGTCCGTGGTGATCTCCGGGGCAATGAACTCACCGCCGGCCTCCAGGGCGTCGCGGAGCGGGCGGTAGTTGTCGATGTCGCCGTTGAGGGCGACGCTCACGGACCAGTTGCCACGGCCGTAGGCGGGATAATGCTTTTCAGCTCCACCCGCCGATCCGTCCCGGCGGGAGAAATTATTCACGGGATGGCAGTTTTCCTCCGTTATGGATCCGACGGATGCCCAGCGGGTGTGGGCCAGGGAAACCTCCCCGGCGGTGTTCAGGGAGGCCAGAAGCTGGAGGATTCGGTCCCGGGAGATGATATTGCGCAATTCCCGGACGTTTCTGCCCAGGGCGCCGATGACGGCGGCGGTCTTGTAAACGAATGACAGAGAGACGGCGGCGGTGCCTAATCCCGGCTCGTCCGGGGCGGGAGCAGGGCTCTCCTTCCTTTCCGGCGGCTCCGGTTCCCGGCGGGAGCAGCGAATCGTACCATTGATGAAGTCGCCGGCGCCGGACCGGGCCTGGAAGTCATCATAAAGCCCCTGCTCCTTGAGCTTTTCGACCGCCGCCAACCAACTTTCCGGATCGGCGATCGTCAGGTCGATCTGGATTCCCGCGGAATCTCTCCCCCGCACTTCCAGGCGGTCCAGGGCGTTGAGCAGGTAGTTGAGCTGAAGGTATTTTTTCCAGGCCGGCGGCGTCGGGGATGCCTCCGGGCCGCCGGCAAGTTTCTCGATCCGGTCAATGTTTCTTAGGATATCCTTTTCCAGGGACCAGAAGATGTCTTTCAAAAATGACAGGCGGCTGTTGAGGATCTCGATCTCCGCGGTGGTGAAACGGAGGGCGTTTTCCTCCAGGAGCTTCTCCTCCGCCTCGGCAAAACGCCGCATGGCTTCGGCTGCGCCCGCCGCTTTTCCGGCCTGGTCCGGCGCCGCGAGCAGTTCCAGGAAAGGTTCGCTATCCTTCCGGGAAAGCACTATCCTGTCCAGCTCCGCCAGGCATTCCTCCCCCCCCAGATACTCCGGCGCCGTGGCCTTCCCGGCCAGCAGGGACGGCAGCCCCTTTTTCCGGACCTTCCGAAAATTCTCCGTCAGGGAGGCGGCGAGGTCCACATCGACTTGTTCTCGCGGCCCTTTATTGATCGCGACGATGCCCGCAAGCCCGCAGGGAAGGGTGGTATTTAAAACGGGAAAGATGATCAAGGATCGGGGGGGTAGTTCAGCCGGAGCGCGACCGATGTAAACGCGCCAGTTCCAC
>ERZ795058.4773-NODE-4773-length-12848-cov-14.501602_pt1 | contig 12848 bp, 10 predicted proteins | sample MGYA00375142_ERZ795058 | MGnify/ENA primary metagenome ERZ795058 (study PRJEB30187, sample SAMN05720210) | activated sludge metagenome | isolation source: anaerobic digester from wastewater treatment plant | place: Japan | collected 2015-04-20 ...
ATGAAGAAGACAGTCATGCCGATCGGTGTAAGCGTGGCGGCGACTACATACGTCACTGGCGACCTCTCGGCCCGCAAAGACCACCTTCCCACGTATAACGACAAGGAACACGTCAAAAAGAGGTACAAATGAAAAATAGTTCGCGCCGTCCAATCTGTACCGTCGTTGCCGCGATCTTGCCCGTAGTAACCTTTGGCGTGTTGGCCTACATTCACGAACGTTGGCATGTTGGGGGGCTCGAGGGGTTTGGATTTGCGATGATGCTTTTGTTGATACTGGCCGCTTCCGTGGTAGTGTCATTAATTCTAGCGATTGTATCATTGCTCAGAAATGAAAGATTATGGGGGTTGGCCTTGGCAGAAGTCCTCGTTTACTCGTTATTATCCTTATTAGCATTTCATGTTTTCACAAGTACCTGACGACCAAATTTCGTGTTTCACGGTTGAGTATTGAAAACTAGAGCACGCCTATCCCGATTTCGACACCGATTGCCCCAGAAATACCCAATTCCACCCAGAACCATAATACGAAATTATCCCTGTGGCATGGGATGGCTCAGGTGTGCTAGTATTATCGCGGATTTAACCCGGAGGGAGGATATGTATGGCTGAAAATCAAGGTAACACTCGTAAAGGGCGCGGATGTGGATTCGGTTGCGCGCTGATTGTCATTCTGTTTATCGGTCTCGGCGTATTGACCGCGCTGGCGCTGGCGGGAAGCTTAGGTGCTCTTTCGGCGCGAAAAGGCTCTCCTCTGGACAGTCTGATGCGACCGTACAACACCACCTATGGTGTGGGCGAGGACGAAGCTCCAGACATGATCGAACGCTGGTCGTCCGGCGCGGGCGATTTGAAGGTCGTGCGTGTGCCGGTCAACGGTATGATCATGTTGGGTGATTCGGCATGGTATGCCGGCAACGCCAACACGGTGTTGCGCTCGATCCGCCGCGCAACGTACGACCCCGAGGTGCGAGGGCTTCTGCTGGAGATCAACAGCGGTGGCGGCGGCATCACGGACAGCGACATTATCTACAAGGCACTGCTGGATTTCAAAAAAGCCCAGGAAGGTCGTTACATCGTGTCGTTGATGGGCGATGTGGCCGCGTCGGGCGCGTATTACATCGCGCTGGCATCCGACCGGATTTTGGCGCACCCGACGACGCTGACCGGTTCGATCGGCGTGATCATGCAGTCGTACAACTTCAAAGACCTGGCGGCGAAGTTGGGCGTTCAGGATGTGACGATCAAGTCCGGCGACAACAAGGACCTTTTGAATCCGTTTCACGAGGTCAAGCCTGAGCAAAAGGAGCTGCTGCAGAAGGTGATCGCGGCGATGCACGAGCGCTTTGTGGGGCTGGTGGCTGAAAACCGCAAGTTGCCGAAAGAGACTGTGGCACCGCTCGCGGACGGACGTGTGTTTCTGGCCGCCGAGGCGGTGCAGCATAAATTGATCGACGCGATCGGCTATAATGCGGATGCGCAGGCGGCGATGGCGGAGTTGCTGAACACCAAGGCGATCAGGGTGGTTCGGTATGAAGAGCACGTGACTCTGCGCGACATCCTTTCACCCCGTCCCGGGATCGGGGTGGATACGGGATGGCGGCAATGGCTCATGGAAGCGACGGAACGCCGGTTGCTGTACCACTGGTCATGGTAGTTGGTCATGTACACATGCAGGGCATCTGCGGCGTGGGCATGGCCGGCGTGGCCTATCTGCTTGCGCGGCGCGGCTGGAGCGTGAGCGGGTGCGACGCGCACCTGAATGTGTGGGCCGATTGGCTACGCACGTACGGCGTATGCGTTGAGCAAGGCCATGATCCCGCCCATCTGACAAACGTCGACTGCGTGATCGTCACACCGGCGGTCCCGGCTTCCGACCCCGAACTGCTCGCCGCGCATGAACGGGGCCTGCCGGTCTTCCGTCGCGGCGAGGTACTGGCGAAGCTGGTGTCGGACGCACGCGGCATCGCTGTCTGCGGCGCACACGGCAAGACCACCACGAGTTGTTTCACGGCGCGGTTACTGCAAGAATTGGGGGCTGTGCCGGGGTGGTGCATTGGCGGCACCACGCCGCGCCTCGGCGGCGTGGCGGGCTGCGGCAACAGTGATCTGCTGGTGGCGGAAGCGGACGAAAGCGACGGCACACTTGCGCAGTATGCGCCCGTTGTCACGGTGCTCACCGGCATTGATCTGGATCATTTGGAGCACTTCGATGGCGAGACCGCGCTGACCGCCTGTTTTGCCTCGGTGGTTGCCCGCACGCGCGAAGGTGTCGCGGTCTGCTGTGACAACGCACGGGGCGACCAAGTGGGTGCCGCAGCCACGGTGCCGCTGCTGCGTTACGGTCTGGCGGCGGATGCCGATCTGCGTGCGACGGATGTTCGCGTTGAAGCGGGGCGCGTCACGTTTGACGTGACGTGGCGCGGCGTGTCGCAAGGACGCATCACCTTGGGCGTGGCCGGGCGGCACAACGCCGTCAACGCGCTGGGCGCCGCCGCTGCCGCGCTGCTGCTGGGCTATGCGCCCGAGACTGTATTTGCGGCGTTGCCGCGCGCCTGTGACGAGTTGCCGGGACGCCGTTATGAGTGCGTGGCGGATGTGCAGGGCATTCGGATCATCGCCGATTACGCGCACCATCCGGCCGAACTGAAAGCCGCGCTGGCCATGGCGCGCGAAGAGCGTCCGGCGCGTCTGGTCGCGCTCTTCCAGCCGCACCGTTACACGCGTACACTGGCGCTGGGACCGGAGTTCCCCCCTGCTTTCGCCGAAGCCGACGAAGTGATCCTGCTGCCGGTTTACGCGGCTTCCGAAGAACCTCTGGAGGGCGGCTGCATCGAGGATCTGTATGCCCACTTCCGTCACTCCGATAGTCCGCAGCATGCGGACACCGCCGTGTCCGCACCACGCATCGGTCCGCGCCTCAAACTGGCGCGTACGCTGGAGGAGGCGTGGGCTTACCTGCGGCAGACACTGTCACCGGGTGATCTGGTAGTGATCGCGGGTGCCGGCGATGTGATCGGCATGGTCGACTTGATCCGCGCAGATCTCGCGCGTGGTTGGCCGGCACACCGAGACCCCGAAGGTTTTGAGGCGGCATTGAGGGCGTTGCCGGGGGTTGAGGCGGTGCCGTTCGGTGCGTTGGCGCGGTGGTCGTATTATCAGGTCGGCGGCTGGGCGCGTTGGCGCGTCGAGGTCGCCAACGAGGCGGCGTTGGCGGCTGTGGTGCGTTTGTGCAACGCGCATGGGGTGGGCTGGCGCTTTGTGGGGGCGGGCGCCAATTCCTGGTTCAGCGACCTAGGCGAAGCGGGCTGCGTGATCCGCTTCGCGCCGGGAGCATTCCGGGGGCTTGACGTGCGCAGCGATGAGGTGACGGCGGAGTGCGGTTGGATGGGGCAAGCGCTGCTGGATCGGCTGGAACGCGAGGGGCTTTCGGGACTTGAATGTCTCGACAGTGTGCCGGGGACGCTGGGCGGCTGGCTGGCGATGAATGCCGGGGCACACGGCGGCGAAATCGGGGCGCGAGTTGCATGGATTCGCTGTTTGAATCCGGACGGCGAAATCGCTATACTGGATGCCATTGATTGTGGGTTCGGCTACCGTCGGTGCAGTGGGCTGGCCGGGCGTGTCGCGTTGGCTTGCGGATTGCGGCTGGAACGCGCGACGCCTGAGCAGGTCGCAATGTTGCGAAAGGCGGTACGTGTCAAGCGGATGCCCCTTTCGGGGTTGCGCTGCGCGGGATCGGTTTTCAGAAATCCGGAGGGTACGGCCGCCGGACGCGTGCTGGATGCAGCGGGCTGTAAGGGTATGCGGATCGGCGGCGCGTACGTGACGGATTTTCATGCTAACATCGTTGCAACCGACGGGACTGCGACGGCCTCGGATGTGTTGGCGGTGGTGATGCGGATGCGCGGGCGTGCCGAGCGCCACAACGACGTGCGACTGACGGCTGAAGTCAGCGGACTTTTTTTAGATGAGTGATTTAGAGAGCGGATTGAACGGTATGAAACGGGTTGCGGTCATCATGGGCGGGACCTCCAGCGAGCGCGAAGTGTCGCTCCGGTCGGGTGCTGCGGTGGTTGAAGGGTTGAAGGCGGCGGGTTACGACGCGCAGCCGGTAGTGCTGGAGCAAGACAAATTGGAAGGACTGCCCCAAAACACCCAGGTGGTCTTTATCGCGCTGCATGGCGGATATGGCGAGAATGGCGGCGTACAGGCCGATCTGGATCGTTTGGGATTGCCGTACACTGGACCGGGGGCTGCGGCCAGCCGAATCACAATCGACAAAATTGCGACCAAGCGCGTACTGGAACAGGCGGGCGTGCCGACCGCGCCGTACGAAGTGCTGCCACGCGGCGTATCGGAGACCACGCTGTCGCTACCGGTGGTTGTGAAACCGCCGCGCGACGGATCGAGCGTCGGTATCACCAAGGTAAGCGTTGCGAACGAATGGCCGGCCGCGCTGGTAGCGGCGCGCGAGATTGATGCGCAGGGCGAGGTACTGGTGGAGACTTACATACCGGGCCGCGAGTGGACGGTGGGCGTGCTTGATGACGAAGCGCTTCCGGTGGTGGAAATCCAGACGCCTCAGGGTTGGTATGGCTTTCAGGAGAAATACACCGCGGGCGTGACGCGCTATGCGTTTCCGCAGACGGAGGAAGACCGGCCGCTGGTGGCATCGTGCCAGGTGTTGGCGCTGGTGGCATTTAAGGCTGTGGGGTGTCGCGGCGTGAGTCGCGTGGATTTCCGGGTGACGCCCGACGGGCAACCGTACGTGTTGGAAATCAACACGGTGCCGGGGTTCACGTCAACCAGCCTGTTGCCTAAGGCAGCGGCCCAGGCGGGGATTTCGTTTAGTGCGTTGTGCGCGCGGCTAGTGGAAAGTGCGGCCTGCGGATGATGAAAGGCCGAGGTCGATGATGAAGTGGAAACTGTCCATAGGGGGCAAAGATAAAAGGCGGGGCAGCCGGTTTGTGAAAAGCGGTCGACGAGTGACCGGCGTCGTGACGGACCTTCCGGTCGGTGTAAAGCTCACGGTTGCGCTTGTGGCCTGTGTCGCTGTGCTGCTGCTTGGTGTTTGGGGGGTGTGGCACCTGTTCATCGCCTACTATTTCAAAGCACAGTCGCTGTTTGTTTTGCGTGACCTGCGCAGTTCTGTAATGATCGTGACCGGACGGACGCTGACGCCCGACCTGATTTGTGAAAAACTCGGACTGCGCGAGGGCGTCAACCTGTTCTCGATTCCGATTGAGAAAAAACGGCGCGAGCTGCTGGAGCAAGCACCGAACATCCGTGAGATTTCCATCGTGCGGCGCATGCCGGACAAGCTATCGATCACGATCGTAGAACGCGAGCCGATCGCACGCGTGGGATCGCACGGGCGCGTGGTTGATGAAGAGGGTGTCGTGTTTATCCGCTACGCGGGCACGGGCGGGTTGCCGCTCATCAAAGGCGCAGAGTTTTCGCAGATCAAGCCCGGCGAGCGCCTGCACGGCAATGAGTTTGCGGCGGCGCGCCTGATCCATAGCACGCTGCGGCCTGAATGTTCAATGCGGCTGCTGGCGGTGGATGCGACCAAGCAGGACTATCTGTTGCTGACCTTCTCCGATTACCGGCAGGCTAAGTTTTCATGGCGCGGAATGTCGAACGACCTGAAGGAAACCGATGGGTTGATGCAGCAGCGTTTTGACAAATTGACGAGTACCATGGAGAGTGAGATCGGCAGATCGAGGATGATGTGGGACGCAACATTGCCTGATGACCCTGTCTTTGTCATCCACGCGATGCCGATGGGGGTTCAATGAAAGGAAGAGGCAGGAGCATATGGCGATTCCTCCGATAGCGGCGTTAGAGATCGGCACGTCGCGCACTGTGGTGTGCGTAGGCGAGTCTGAGAACGGTCGCGTCAAGATCACCGGCACGGGGTCCTACCCCACGATCGGTGTACGAAAAGGCCAGATATCTGATGTGACGCAGGCACGTACAAGTGTTGAAACGGCGATGAAACTGGCCGAAAAACAATCTGACGTGAGTATCTGGCAGGTGTTGTTGGCGTTGTCCGGTGGCCACATCACGGCTGATGTCAGTCAAGGCGTGTTGACAATCCGATCGAGTGACTACGTGATTTCGCGTGATCATATCGAAGAGGTGACCGAGAACGCCAAGGAAGTACATTTCGACGCCGACCGGCAGGTGCTGCATACGATCACCCAGACATTCACGGTGGACGATCAACCCGGAATCGTCAAACCGGAGGGTATGCGTTGCAAGACACTCAAGCTGAATATCATGGCTGTACACGGCGTGAAGAGCCGGATCGAGAACGCGGTCAATGTAGCGAAAAACGCAGGCTTGGATGTGGTCGATGTAGCTTTCTCGGGAGTGTGTGCGGCTTTGGCAGCATTGACGGCGGAGCAGAAACGCAACGGCGTCGTGCTGATCGATCTGGGCGGCGGCACCACGAACTATATTGCTTACAGTAACGATGTGGTTGTGGCGCTCGGCAGTGTGGCGGTTGGTGGCGATCACATCACCAATGACATCGCTTTGGCATTCAACATTCCGCAGAACAACGCCGAGGAGTTGAAGCGCCGCGAAGGCTCCGCGCTGATCGATACGGAGAATGCAGCGGAGCGGATCACGCTGAAGAACGCGGTGGGATTCGAGGAGCGCACGCTGAGTTGCAAGGCGCTGCACACGGTGATCAATGCTCGTATGAATGAGACGTTGTGCGTGGTGCGCACGCGGTTGCACGAGGCCGGCGTGCTGCCGCATGTCGGCGGAGGTGTAGTGCTGACAGGCGGTGGCGCTTACCTGCGCAAGGTCACCGAGTTGGCCCAGCGTATTTTCGGCGCGCCGTGCCGTATCGGCGTGCCGGTGAATGTTGATGGGCTGGAGCAAGAGGAGCAGCCCGCCGCGCTGTGCACAGCGGCCGGTCTGGTCTTGTACGGGCATATGACCTATGAGGACCGCGGCGTACTGGCACCGGTCAAAAACATCTTTAAGGGGTTGTTCAGGCGATGAATCAGGAGCAGCAACATACTGGATTGCTTTTGCTCGGCGTGGGGGGCGGCGGTTGCCGTCTTGCGACGTCGGTCCGCGCCGCCTACGGTGAGGGTCTGCGTGTGTTGTGCGTCGATACGGACGCGCAGCCGTTGCGTACTGCGGCCGGCGCCGGCATACCGACCGTGCTGCTTGGCGGCTCACGCCTCTCTGGCCACGGTACGGGCGGTGACGCAATTCTCGGACGCTTGGCCGCGCAAGATGATCTTGAATCGCTGTGCGCCCAGATGCAGGATGCGAGGACGGTGGTGATCCTCACGAGCTTGGGTGGTGGCACAGGGGGTGGCGCCACGCCTGAGATCATCAAAGCCTTGCACGATATGGGCTTGGCCACCATCTGTTTTGCCACGCGGCCGTTCGCCTTTGAGGGTGATATCCGCGCCAAGTTGGCCACCCGCGTGCTGCCGTTGATCGAGGAGACGGCGGACTCGCTGATCAGTATCCCGCTGGACGACCTGTTCAGCGACGCGCGCGAAGAGATGCTGGCCGATGCGATTCAGGTTGCGGAAGGCTTGATTTCTGCGGGTGTGACGTTGCTGTGGCGGTTGTTGACCAAGCCCGGCTTTATTCAACTCGATCCCGAAAGACTGCACGCCATGGTGCTGACGGGCGGCAATGCGCGCTTGGGTTTTGGGTCGGCCTCCGGAGCGGATCGCGCACGCCATGCGGTCGAGGCGCTGAAGAGCTGCAGTCTGCTACGCAAGGGCGACTCGTTGGCCAAGGCAAGCGCCGTGATGCTGGGTATTCTGGCAGGCCCTGACCTGCGGCTGGCTGAAATCGGCGAAGTCATGGATGCGTTGCGCGGTCATGCCAAAAAAGGCTGCCTGTTTGAAATGGGCACAGTGCTCGATGCGCAGTATGAAGGACGCATTGATTTGGTCGCTCTCTCGTTTGAGAGCTGGAGCGCTGCGGTCAACCAGCCCGCTCCGACAGCCAAAGATGCCGCACCGCCTACCGCTGCTGAACCTCCGGTAGCCGACACCTTCCCCATCCAGCCGGGAAGTCGGCGTAGTCGCGTGAAGGGCAGCAAACTCTCTTTCGGAGCAACCGGACGCGGCAAGTTCCGTGACGTGGAGCCCACGTTGCATGAAGGACAGGATCTCGACGTGCCGACCTATATTCGGCGCGGGATCATACTGGAACGCTAAACGGCTGATCGGAGGGAACCGGAATGAGAAGAGTGTGCGCGCTCTTGGTTTATCTGGGCGCAGCTTGGTCGATGGCAGAACCGCTGGCGGGAACCCGGCCGCTGACCGGGACAAATGATCTTTCCGATGCCTACTTGAGCGGGCTTGACCGTTTTACATTGCGCGAGACGGAACGCATCGCGGCCGAGAGATCAATGCAATGGCGTCGTCGTTTGTCCGAGGGCGGTCCGGCCGCCGCCGCGTGGCTGGTTACGAACAGGACCGAACTGGCCCGCATGCTCGGCGTACGTGATGCACGCGTACCCTTTGATGCGCCCGAGACGCTCGGCACACTTTCGCATGACGCGGTCGTGGGGCGTACCGAGACGCACACGCTGCTGCGCATCCGCTGGCCGGTGATCGGTGATTTTGCAGCCGAGGGCCTGTTGCTCGAACCGACACAGCCGTCGGCCATCATCACCAACATCGTGCATCTGCCGCATGTGGGCATCACACCTGAACAGGTACTGGGGCTCACGAATGGTGCCGCTGCAGCGTCGCGTCTGGGGTTCCGCTTCCCGCCGTCGAATTGCCGAATGGTTGTGCCCGCTGTGATCAGTCGGAAGAAATCCAAATACCTGAGCGAGCTGCCCGATCTTTCCCGTAAGCCGGGCGCGGCCACACGCGGCGGCAGAATTATGACCGCCCGCGAATTTGTCTATCGCCCGGCCTATGTGATGGGACGGCATGTGATCGGCTATGAGGTGCAGGAGGTGTTGGCACTGGTCGATTGGTTCCGCGCCCAAACCCCGTCGGCATCGGTCCGCGTTGAGGGATGGGGCGATGGCGGCATGCTGGCGCTGTATGCGGGTGCGTTGGATACTCGGATTGATCATACTGTAGTAGCCGGTTACTTCGGTGCACGTGAGGCCTTGTGGCGCGAACCGATCGACCGCAATGTTTTCGGTCTGCTACGTCACTTCGGCGACGCAGAGGTAGCCGCGCTGATCGCGCCGCGGCGGCTCACCGTCCTGTCCACACCGGGGCCGGAAGAGACGATTACACGTGAGTTGAAGCAGGGCGAAGGCGGCGCTCCGGGCGAGTTGGTCTCGCCGGCGGTGGACGCCGTCGACCGCGAAGTGGCGCGGGCCCGCGAGCTGGTGCCATCCGATGGCGGCGGCTGGCTCGTGCGGGTGACGGATCGCGAGGCCGCCGACAGCCACGATTCTGCCGCGTCCTTGGCGGGTGGCAAGTGGCACGGTGCGACGGTCGATACGGCGGCATGCGCGGCACGGGAAACGCGGCTGGTTAAAGGCATGAATGCGTTTTCGCAGCATCTGATAGCGGTTTCACCAGCGGCGCGCCATGCGTTTTTCGCCGACCTTGATCTCTCATCGCCCGCAGCGTTTGACCGTTCCGCCGTAGCGTATCGCACGTACTATTTGGAGCGCGTGATGGGCCGCATTGACAGCGCGCGGACGGCGTTGAACCCGCGTACGCGCGTGATCGAAAAAACCGCCGCATATACCTGTTACGAGGTAGTACTGGATGTGCTGCCTGATTTCATACTCTACGGATATCTGCTGGTTCCGAACAACATTCAGGTCGGCGAACGACGCCCGTTGATTGTCGCGCAACACGGACGCGGCGGCACGCCGCGCACGCTCATGTCGTTGCAGAACGGCGGCCGTAAAACGTACTACGAAATCGCGCCGCGCCTTGCGGAACGGGGTTATCTCGTGTTTTCACCGCAAAATCCGTATGTGTTTGAAGACCGTTACCGTCAGCTTGTCCGCAAGGCGAATCCGTTGCAATGGACCATCTACTCATACATCCATCTCCAGTATGAACAGATGTTCGACTGGTTGGACACCCTGCCCTTTGTGGATGGCGCGCGTATCGCGTTCATCGGCCAATCCTACGGCGGCAAGACGGCGGTACGCGTGCCGCCGGTGATGCCGCGCTTCTGTCTGGTGGTGGCGACAGGCGACTTCAATGAGGGCATCATCAAGATGGCCTCGACCCGCTATCCCTTCAGCTTCGCGCTGGTGGATGAGTACGAGATGTTCGAGTTTGATCTCGGCAACACCTTCAACTACGCCGACCTTGCCGGTCTGCTGATACCGCGTCCGTTCATGGCGCAGCGCGGCCACGCGGACGGTGTGGCCTGGGATGAATTCGTTGGTTACGAGTATGCGCGCGTACGGCGCTTGTACACGAAGCTCGGCTTGTCCGACCGCACGGCGATTCACTGGTTTGACGGTGGACACGAGATTGCGGTGGATGCCGCCTGCGATTTTTTTGATCGCTTCCTAAGGCAATGATGCTCCGGTGTAACACGAGCAGACACCGAAGGTGTAGCATGCGCTGCGGCAGGCGTCAAAGCCAGCCGCGCGCAGCAGATCCAGCATAACTTGGCCTTGCGGCACCTGTTCGATCGAAGCCGGCAGATAGCGGTACTCTTGTACGTGTCCTGAGAAGAGACGCCCGAGCAGCGGCATGACGCCCCTGAGGTAGGGCCGGAAGAGTGCGCGCATCGGCATACGCTCAGGCTGTGAGAGTTCAAGGATCACAACGCGTCCGCCCGGCGCGAGCACGCGGCGCATCTCCGCCAGTCCCGCCGCGATGTTTTCAAAATTGCGCACGCCGAAGGCAACGGTCACCGCATCAAACGAGCCATCCGCAAACGGCAGTTCCAAGCAGTCTCCGCGCACCAGATCGATGCGGCCGCACAGTTTTGCACGTTCGATTTTTGCACGGCCTGTCGCCAGCATGCCCGCCGATAGATCGATACCGGTGATGCGGGCGCGCGGCAGACGGCGTGCGGCGAGGATCGCGAAATCCGCTGTTCCCGTCGCAACATCCAGCACACGCTCCGGCGGTGGTTGATCTTGTACGAGCAGACGCAACGCACGCCGCCGCCAACCGCTATCGATGCCGAACGAAAGAATGCGGTTAAGACGGTCGTAGCGGTGTGCAATCACATCGAAGGCTTGCGTGATCTGCTCGCGCTTGCGTTCGCCACTGTTGTAAGGTGTGATGGATTCAACATTCATGGGATTGGGCGGAGAGAAAGTCATCCAGCAGGGCGGCGAGACGCGCACGCGCGATGGCGAAGAGCTTGCCTTCGGCCGCGCTCAGATGGTCGGTCAACGCCTGATAGCAGGCGTAGGGATCGCCGTCGGCCAGCATGCGCAGGCGACGGCACGCCTCTCCGAAGTGGCCGCGGTTGTGTACCAACTCCCAGCAACGCGCGAAACGCTGGACTCGCGCGAGCGTTGCAAAGTCCATCGCGTCAGAGTACAGCAGTTCGTAAGGCGGTTCGGGGTTGAAGACGAGGCCGAAGCGTTGCGCCTCGCGCACGAAACGCGTGCCCGGCAGGCCTTTCAACAAGTTGACCTGCACTTTTGGGGGAGCGCAGACGGTGACCAGTTTGTTGAAGCTGCGCGCGAAGGCCGCCTCGTCCTCGCCGGGCAATCCAAAAATCAGGTCGGCATGAACCGTCGCGCCGGTCTCTTGCGTCAAGACGCGTACATTTTCAAGCGTGTGCGCGGTGTCGGGACTGCGACCGATCGTGGCTGCGACGTGCGGGGTCAAGGTCTGGACACCGACTTCGAGATGCAGGGTCTCGTTTGGGAAAGCGGTCAGTCGCTTGAGCACATCCGGGTGCAGGCGATCGGCTTGGATTTCTAGATGCAGGCGGGTATCGTCGGTGACGCGGTCGAGGAAAAAGTCGAGAACCTCGCAGGCGTGTGCAACCGGCGCATTAAAGCTGCGGTCGAGAAACTTGAACTGACGCAGACCACGCTGCCAGAGTCCGTCAAAGGCGGGCAACAGGCGCGAGAGCGGGAGCAGGCGGAGGCCGGTACCAGCCGATGTACAGTAGGCGCAGGAGAACGGGCAGCCGCGGCTCGTCTCAACATAGATAGTGCGCTGGGCGAGGTCGGTGTCGGTGTAGAGATCGTAAGGCAGCGCGAGGGTGGCGGGGTCTTCGCCCGTATCCTTGATCACGACAGCAGGGAACGGGGCGTCGTCGCCATTGGTCAGCACGCTTTCACAGAAGGCGCGGAAGGCGGATTCCCCCTCCCCTACGATCACGGTGTCGAACAGGTCGGCGTGCGGGTAGTCGGCGGTAAGCTCAGGACCGCCGGCTACAAGGCGCACGCCGGGCGACACCCTGCGCAGGATGAGCGCGGTCGCCTCGACGAGGCGCACGTTCCAAAGGTAGGTTGTGAAGCTGACCACGCGCGGCGAATAAGCAAGGATGCGCTGTGCAAGCTGCAGCGGCGTGATCTCCAGATCACACTCCAACAGACTGGCGCGCGGTGCGAGCGCACCCAGATTGGCGATCAGCGATCGCGCGGCGAACGCGCAATGGCTGTAACGCGCATTCACGCCCACCAGCAAGATGTCGGTGTTGCTTTGCGTCACTGACGTTTCTCGGTATCCCGGCGCGTCGTGTAGGTCTGGATCAACTCGGCCACAGGCGCGGGATCATCAAGGCCGTGCGGATGATGACCCACGCCAGGCTTGTGGAAGACAGTGATCGTGCCGCCCAAAGCCTTGTAACGCTGCTCGATCACCGCCGTGTTCTCTTCGACCGGCACAACGTCATCGGTGTCGCCGACTACATGAATCAACGGGATGTTGGCTGCGGCCAAGG
>ERZ795058.4778-NODE-4778-length-12839-cov-5.450016_pt1 | contig 12839 bp, 16 predicted proteins | sample MGYA00375142_ERZ795058 | MGnify/ENA primary metagenome ERZ795058 (study PRJEB30187, sample SAMN05720210) | activated sludge metagenome | isolation source: anaerobic digester from wastewater treatment plant | place: Japan | collected 2015-04-20 ...
TATTTGGTGATCGGCTTCATCGGGCCGGTCATCCAGAGCTTGAACACCGCATTCTGGTCTTCGTTCAGGTACTTGGCGAACTTGCGAATCGGCGGCACGCTGCTGAATTCCTCGAAATACGCCCGCGCCTTCATGATCTGGTCCCATTTGGCCTCGTCAAGTTCATAGCCGTCGGCTTCGGCCATGGCCCGGCCAACGTCCTCGGTCCATGCATTCATGTCCGTCAGGTAGCCGTCGCCGTCGCGTTCGGGAATATTCATGGGATGCCTTTCATTTACGAAGGTGAAATCAATGCCAACCAGGCTCCGGGCCCGCCTTGTCAAGCGTGCTGGCCAGCCGGAGTGGGCGCCAGCACGGCACCTTGGCAGGCATGCTCGTCGACCAAACGGTCGAGAAAGCCGCGGAGAAAACCTTCGGTCTGCGCGCCGTGAAAACGCTCCATGACCACACCTCGGCTGTAGGCGATGACGGTCGGGAAGCCTTTGGCCTGATGCCGGCCGGCGATCCGCATGTTTTCGTCGGCATCAACCTTCGCCAGCACAAATTTCCCGCCATAACCGCCGACCAGGCGCTCCAGCAGGGGCGTGAGCACGCGGCAGGGGCTGCACCATTCGGCGCCGATGTCGAGCACGACCGGCACCTCGTGCGAGCGGGCCAGCACCAGCGAATCAAAATCGGCTTCTACAACGTCGTAAGAGAGATTCATGGCTTGCGGATATTTTCCTCAGGTACGGGGGTCAGTATATTGTTCATGCCAATTTTCCGCAGCGGCCTGACGCAATTCCAGGGATTCGCCGCCTGTGTAAGACTGCCTGCCCGCGCCCGAACGCGCCGTGGACGGATACCACGAAGGCGACTCTTGTGCTTTTTGCTATCGCGCTGGATTCCGGACGGCGGCATGAACGCCATGCAAACGCTGCACCTGAAGAAGATCGGCAGTGTGCCCGATGCACCGTTGGAGACCGACCTGCGCGCCCATTTGGGATGGATCGTCGGCGACAAGGGAGGCGGCATGTCCGCGCAAGCCCACCTGGAAAAAGCCGGACAAAGCCACCACCCAGCATGACCTTGCCAGACTCAACCAGTCCGCCAACGCACAGCCGCCGCAACCTCAGAGCATAGGCACACCAACGTGCCCATTCTCATTTGGCGGGCGGCACCTGCGACAGCAACACTGCTTCCAGTTCGCCCGCGCCCTGCGGATGGGAGGCGGGACGGGTGACGAGGCGCTTGGCCAACACAATGCCGGCGGCCGGCGCGGTCCAGCGGGTTTCGACTTCACCAAAGTTGTTCGTGGTGACCACCTTGTAGGCTTTGTAAGTGCCCGCCGGCACCGTGACGTCCTCCCAGGCCTCCACCTTCCAGTTCACTTCCAGCGGAACGCTCCTTCCCGTGGCGGGCGTTATCACGGTGTGCTTCGACGTCCAGGTCTTGCCCACCTGCATGGGCCATTGGAAACCCACGGGCGGGTCAAAGACCATCGTTGCCTTGCCCTCCGCATCCAGAGTGGCCATGTTGGCATGCGTCTTGGGGTCGAACGCGCTGCCGCCAAGCCGCGCCATCTGGATCACCGCCGGACGCCCTTCCCAGGTGGCGTGTGTGAAGGTCCAGACCACCGGCCCGTCAAAGGTGCCCAAGCTGCCGGAACTCTTGCGATGAAAGGTCGTCACGGTGCCGGCAGGGGTGGCCGCAGGCGATTCGGCGACCGGTTGAGCGAAACTAGGGACCGACAAAAAGGACATCACCACCACGGCCGCGGCAAACGCGACAGGTTGAAAGGTGTTCAGGCGTTTCATGGTTCTCTCCTCCGAATGGTCTTTGCGACTCCCGGAGCCCGGATGACGCCGGGAAGGGCCGAAACCCTGTCATCATCATGCGCCGTTTCCGCTGAGGCGCCATGATCTTGATCAACGCCCGTGTGGATCAGTTGAAGCTCTGCTTGCCCTTGGGTTTGTCGCAGGCGGCTGTACGTTCGCGCAAACCCTTCGCCTCGTTCCACACCAGGCGCTTCTCGTTGAAGGGCAGCGGCGCCTCCGGCACCTCACCGGGTCGTGTGCCGTGTGACCACTCCGGCGGACAGATGGCCGTGAAACTGGCAAAGCCGCCGGTGCCGCCTTTCAGCCGCGGAAAGCCGATGGCCACCAGTGCGCCGGTTTCAGGCACCTGGTCCAGATGCGCCACGCCCTCAGCCTGCATGTAGCCGTTGGCCATCAACCAGTCTTCCGAGGCCAATGTGGGGGTGGAATCGGTGTCCAGCGGCTCATGGCCGTGCAGCAGAATCTGCCGTTCCAGATGCAGAAACTTCAGCGCTTGCAGCGACACGCCCGGAAAGCGGCCATCAGCCGGCTGAAAGCGTTTGGCATCGGGCCACCGCTTGTGCCAGTCCGAGCGCACCATGACCACTGCCCCGGCAGGAATGGGCCCGTGGCGGCGCTCCCAGTCGCGCACGTCGGCGGCGGTGAGTTGGTGGTTCACGTCGGTCTTGACCTGCTCGGCGATCGAGATCACCGCCAGCTTGCGCAACGCCAGCGTGGGCGGCAGCTCGTCGATGGACGGAAAGCAAGGGTGCCAGTGCGCCGGTGGGTCCAGCTGCGTGCCGAACTGGTCGGTGGCAAAGGTGTAGGCCGTGGTCTCCAGCCCGGTGTTCTCATAGGTGAACGGCGCATAGGGCGCCGTCTCATCCAGCCGGCCAGTGCCTTGGGCGAAACGGGTGGTCGGGGGAAAACCTTTCCACACCGGGCTGTCAGGCTCCAGCACATGCGACAGCGACACGAAGCGCGCCCTCGCAAAGGCCTGGTCCCAGACGCCCCAAAGACCGGCTGCGCTCTTTGCCTTCGCGGACGCCGCAGCTTGCAGGGTGGCGCTGCCCGCAACAGCAAGGCTGGTGAGTTTGAGCAAGTGACGACGGTCCATGGCGAACTCCTGACAACGACAAAGTGATTGTTCTCAACGGCCGCCGGGCTCCCATCCGACAGGCTGCACTGCCCTCTAGGCATCGATGACGCCGATGCAAGTCAGGTGGCATGCCCATGCACCACGCCACCGGTTCGTCAGGGGCCGGCGTCGCCATCGCCTCAAGACTCGGCTAGATGGCAGGCCACGCAGAGCTTGTTGCCGTCCGGATCCCGGAAATAGGCACCGTAGTAATGTTCGTGGTACTCAGGTCGCAGGCCGGGTGCTCCTTCCGAGACACCCCCATTCGCCATCGCGACGGCGTAGGCGTCGCGAACAGCCGCACGGTCCGCCGCCAGAAACGCCACCATCTGCCCGTTGCCCGGGTGATGCGGCTGCTGGTCATAGGGCCTGCCGATCAGGAACAGCGGGCGCGGGTCCGGTTGCGATTGCCAGCCCGCCCACGGCCGGCTGGCATCAAGAAAGCGGGCCTCGATGCCCAGCGCGCCCAGGACCGGCTGGTAGAACGCAAGGGCGCGCTGAAAGTCGCTGACGCCGACGAAGATGTGGGAAAACATGCCAATCGCTCAAAGGGTTCGTTCGGCCGGATGTTGCCGCCAAACGGCCAGCGCGGCAATGGGCCCAGGCGCCGGAGACTGCGGGGCCTGCGCACTCACGCGGCTGCCAGGCATTTCCTGACGGTATCGAGGGTGCGGGTCGTGATGTCCTTGCCGTAGGCCTTTTCCAGCATGACCATGAAAACCGGTCCCTTTGGGTGCGGCACATACGCCGTCAGCACGTCGTTGCCAAGCCGTTTGAGGATCTGCACGCCATCGCGCTCGATCGGCAGGTCGGGTCCCGCCACTTTGCCGTCGCGCAGGAAGGTGACCACCCGCTTGGCCTCTTGGGGCACAGAAAACACTGCGAAGGGATCGGCGTCGAGGAGGGTTTGAAGGCTTTGGACGGACCGCACCAGCGTGCCAAAGGCGCGCCCCATCCCGATGGCCATTGCATGCTCTGCCAGCTCCTGGATTTCAGCCGGCGAGGTCAACCCGGAACTGAACACCACGTTTCCGCTCGCCAGCACCGTCCGAACCTCCCCGAAGCCCGCGGACTCGAAACAGCGCTTGAGATCCGCCATGCCGGCATTCTGCGGCGTGACGCCTCTCAGAAACGCCACGTAGCGATGGCTGATCCCGGCGGGTCTGCGCGGCCTCGCTGGCACGCCGCTCACTGCCAAATACTCCTGAAGTGATAGCTATACATGGCCATTTGACGCTGGGATTGTGATGAAAAATTCCGAATTTTCGCTCTGTGACGCACGATTGCCTGCTGGCGAGGCTTTCCATGGGGTGCTTCGTACTGCAGGTTGGCGCACCGCCTGCATTCATGGTCTTGTCGCATTCCTGCGCCCACTGATGACTGGTCAGGGTGCCGCATTCACTGGGAACGACGCAAAGAAGCGCCTGCCGGCAGGATCCACGTAGGCCTTGACCGAGTAACCGGTGCGGGTGTCGATCACAGCGGGCCCCAGCAAGCGCCCCACCGGTTGTGCAGTCACAGGGTGGCGCACGACATCACCGTCAATCTCCACATAGGAGACCAATGCTGCCCCGGCCAGATCGCCGATCAGGGCCACCCGGTGATCCTGGCTGGCCACTGTAAACGGCACGCCGGGGGGATTGCCCGCCGGGTGGTTGCCCGGGCCGCCGGGGTTGTAGACCGCGCGATAGGCACCGGACGAAGGCATCTGGATTTCATAAATACGCTCCACGGCCGCCAGATCGCCGTCGAGGATGACGTCGTACTGGTTGTCATGGTCCTCCACGTAGGTGGCGTCGTAACTGGCTTGTTTGAGCCCGGTGTCGGCCAGCCCCAGAATGCGCACCGAACCGTAGCCGGGAATCGCGTAGGTCCGGCCGGCCTCGGCGAGTTCGACGGTCTTGCCGGACTGATCCCGTGCCTTGAGCAGGAAGTATTGGCTGTAGTCGGTCGGCAGCAAGCTCGCAATGCCATCCGGCGAGAACCCGGCGCTGGTGTAGATGCGTAACCGGTATTTCGCCTGTGCGCCATAGAGGTCTTCGCCGCTGTTGGCGTAGGAGTTGGGCTGCGATTGAGGGCCGCCTTCGCCCAGACTGGAGTACAGATTGAGTTTGGCCGCCACGATCCGCGGACCATTGCCCGTCTGATAGGGATTGCGGCTTTCAATGCCCAGGCCGCTGGCGGGGACCAGGCCACCGGCTGTCACCAGCATCATGGGTGTGCGCGTGGGAACGATATCCACCCGGACCGGGTACAGCGCGCCGCTTTGCCCTGGTGCCATTCGGTTGCCCCAATAGCCACTCAGCACCACGGTCTGGCGCTCGTTGTACTCCAGATTCGGCAGGAAACTGGCGGTGATCGGCGTCACTGTTTCGCCCGTGTTCAGCGTGATGCGGAACGCATCGGGACTCACCGATGCCGGCAACACCGGGTGGCTGAACACCACCGGGATGGTGTCGGCCCTCAACGCAGGCGCGCCATAGATGGCAAGGAACGCGCTGGTGCCCACAGCAGAGTACAGCGCCCGGGATGGTGCATTCAGGCCAGGGTCCAGGTCCTGCCAGGCGACGTTGGCTGCATACGCCGCGTCACGCGCGGCTGCATCGGTGCCGTTCAGCCCCGGCACCCCCATATAGCCATCAAAGCCGTAATTTGCGGTCAGGATCCGGGGCTGATCGCCATAGACATCTGCGGCCAGAAGTATGTTGCGCGCCAATGCGGACGAACTGGGCACCTGCTCTGCCTTCTGACGTTCGAGATAGTCCAACAGGGGGGTGGCCAGTTCGGTGTAAACCAGGCCACCGTTCGGGTCAGGGAGGCTGGGGGCGTCGTTGCCACAGGACGTCAGCGCAAAAACGGCCGCAATGCAGCAGACAAAGGTGGCCGGGCTTGCAGTGGCGTGCATGGGCAATCCTTTCGAAACGGCTACCAGACGCCGATCTCAATACAGCGAATAGGCCTTTGCGCAGGGGCCGGCGTTTCGGGCCAGCAGGTCCCGGTCGGCGTCATTCGTCAATCCGTCAAAGTTCAGGTCATAGGTGCTCGACAGGCCCCAAGCCTGGCTGATCATGCGCCAGTTGTCCAGGTCCTGCGCATTCACCACGCCGTCGATGTTGCCGTCGCCGACGCAGGCGGGCTGCGACGCCAGCATGCGGTCCAGCTTGGCGGTCAGGTCGTCGTAGATGGCCTTCAGCGGGGCGCTGAGCGTTTGCGTCAGCAGGTTCTTGTCGGCGTCGTCAAGGGTGGGCTTCGGCTGGTTCTGGTCCACCGCGTAGAACTCGTTGACGGGTGCCACGCTACAGCTGTCGTTGGCGGAGTCGTACTGCTGGACCGTGTTGCGCACGACCTTGTGGGTGGCGTTGCGGATCGCGGTGGACGTGTCGGGCATGATCTCCACCATGTCCTTGCCCGCCTTGTACAGCGCCTGGTTCACCTGGCAGCAGGTCTGATAGCCGGTCGGCTTGTTCGGCACGCTGGGATCCGTGGCCCCGGAGCCCCACCAGACACCACCGTTGTCCTCGCACACGCCCTTGTTGATGGGAATGTGCGAGCAGGTATTGCCGCCGATCACGCAGGGGCCGTTGCGCCCCCCGTTGCGCTGGATGTTGGCCCCACCCTGAGAAAAATTGATGCTGCGCACGCTGGGCTGGTCCGCCCGCCGGAGGTAGGGCAGCAGCGTGGCCGAATCCAGCACGCGCGGCACGCTCGCATGCACGTCGATGCCCGCGATTTCGCCGAACAGCTGGTACACGTCGACCATGTTCACCATGTGTTCGACACTGCGGTTGGCTTGGTTCACCAGCGGTCCGGACACGATCAGCGGCACCCAGACGCCGGTCTGGTAGGCCGTGCCTTTGGCCCGCTGGGCGTTGAACGGCAGCTTGACCATGTTGCCCAGGGTGCCGTTGTCGCCGACGATCACGATCATCGTGTTGCTCGCCGCCGGCGTGTAGGCCAGGGTGCCGTCAGGGCTTCGTCGGGCCAGACCCGTCTCGACCAGCAAGCGCCCGACCTCGGTGTCCATGGCTTCGATCATCCGGTTCTGCAGGTCGCGCTGCTCGGCCAGGCCCGTGCAGCCCAGCGCGTCGCCAGTGCCGCTTGAGCGCGGCGTCAGTGTGCTGGGCGGCTGCTGGATCGGCGTGTGCGCGCCCGTCAGGCTGACCGTGGCCATCCACGGGCGTGACGGACTGCGCTGCCGGATCCAGTTGATCGCGGCGTCGACCTCGATGCTGGTGCGGTAGCCCCGCGCACGCCGGTCGGTCAGCGGAACGACCTCCACCCCGGCCGCACTGTTGATGACGAGCGGGGAAACGTAATACGCATTCGCCTTGCCGAAATCCAGCGACGCCGGTGGCGTGGCCTGGCATGCAGCCCGTGGCACAAAGATGCCGCCTCGGGTCACGCACTGCTTGCCGACGGCGTCCTGCCCGGGCGACGCAGCGACCAGGGGCTGACAGGTCTTGTCGGGCAGATAGCAGGCCCCGCTGTCGGCGCCGCCGCGACTGGCCGGCGGAACAAAGCCGCAAGGGTAAGTGCCCTGCGGCGCGACGCCGCCGGCCGTGGTGTCGATCGATGCCGGCAAGCCGCCGACCCAGCCGTAGAAGTAGTCCCATCCCAGCACACCGGGCGTGCCGTTGCCGGCGGCATTGTTCTCCGGCCCCGCCAGATGAAACTTGCCGAACAGGCCGCTTTCATAGCCTGCGGTGCGCAGCAGCTTCGGCGTGGTCATGTCGTCGGGTGTCAGCTGGGAGTTGGCCAGGTCGTTTTCGCCGATCGCCTGGTAAATGTTGGTGCGCAGCGGATAGCGCCCGACAAACATCGCGGCACGGCCGGGCGAACATTCGGGCATGGACCAGGTGTTGCCGAAGCGCAGGCCCGCCTGGGCTACGGCGTCGATGTTCGGCATGTTCGGCGGCGTTGCACCGCCGTAGCCGAAGGACGGCATCTGGTCGATCCCGACGTCGTCCATGATCACGAACAGAATGTTGGGCCGCTCCGGCGCCGTCCCGGTGGACGAGCCGCTGCAGCTGGCCAGTAGCAGCGTCGCGAAGGCGAGCAAGAAAAGAATTCGGAATCCGCGAACAAGCATCTGTCCCCCCGTGCGCAAACTGTTCAAACGATCGGTTTCAGGGCGCAATGTAACAAAGCCGCCAGCCACGGATGCGAGCCACCGCGAACTGGCGCGCCGGGGTGGCCACGCGCCAAGGTGAAGCGCCGCACGCGGCGGTCACTTCACCCAAGGACGCACAAGGCGGCAACAAGCCCTAGGCTCCAGGGCTGCGAAACTCCAGCAAGGTGCCGGCGATCAGCTTCAGCCCGATCGCACCCACCAGCAGGCCGGCACCCCGGTTGAGCGCACGAAAGTGCCGCAGATAGGCGCGCTGCACGGCCGGCCTCGACAGCGCCCATGCCAGGCCCGTGTGCCAGACCACCGAGTTCAGGAACACCATGGCGACCGCCAGCGCGACCAGCGTGTTCGAGGGATTGGCCGGAAAGGCCGTCGCGAAGACACTGCCATAGAACAGCGCGATCTTCGGGTTCAGCGCACTGGTGATGAAACCCACCCGCAGTGCGCCAGCGTGGGTCGGTACCGCCGCCGCTGCGGCCGCGTCAGGAGCCTTGCCTGAGCGCCAGAGCCTGAAAGCCAGTTGCAGCAGGTAGAGCCCTCCCGCCACCTGAGCCAGCTGCCGAATGGCCGGGTGGGCGGTGAACACGATGCCGACGCCCGCCACCGCCAGGATGGCCCACATCAGCGTGCCCGCTGTCATGCCAGCCACCGCGGCCAGAGCCGTCGAACGCTTGCCGGCGGCGGCCAGTTGGCCGATGAGCAGGAAGTTGAAGCCCGGCAGGATCAGCACGGCCCAATGCAGCACCGCGATGGTGATCAGGGTTTCGAGCATGTTTGTTCGACACAGGTTCCTGAAAAGCCGGACAGACGCAGCCTAGGCATGAAGGCAAACACCAGCAACAGCGCAAGGTACACAGAGCCGGAGACCTTGTCCCGGCTGGCGACGTATTCGCCCAGCGAGCGGTCCTGCAGTACCAGGGCCAGCCCCAGTTCAGCGCCCACCGTCAGCACAAAGGCCAACAGTCCGGCGGTGACGGATTTCGCCGGCGTGCGGATGTCCGCAAAGCGCCGAAGGACAAACCCCGCCGCGAAGAAGATCACCGTGGCCATGATCGGCATCTCAGCCAGCTCGGCCCAGCGCTCGCCCATGCGTGGCACGAGGAACGGCACCCGGATCACGCCCAGCATGAATCCCGTGCCCATCACGATGGCGAAATAAGTGAAACCGGCGCGCAGGGTCTGGGTCATTGACTGGGATGTCCTGAATGGGGAAACGAAGCCATCGGTGTGCGCGAATCATGCCAAGAGCGCGTACCACGCATTCAAGGCCAGCCCTTTCTCACGGCCTGCACCAGCAGGCGATTGAGCCAGGACAGGGCAATGACCGGAAGCACCGCAGCCCATTTGACGTCACCGCGGAACTGCACCGACACCATCGCTGCCAACCCCACCGCCAGCAGCATGGCCAGCGACGCCAGAACCACTTTGCGCCGGGGTCCGTCCGTCGCCACAAAGCCGGTGGGTGTGAACGCGGTGGCAATGATGCCCACCCCCAGCATGCTCAGGAAGAGGCTGGTTTCACCCAGATGCTGGTAGCCCTTGAGCCACCACCATTGTTCGGTGAAAGCCGCCAGTCCGCCCGCGAGCAGCCAGGCATTGGCTCCGACGATCAGACGATTGGCCGGAGCGGCACGAGCCCAAAGAACCGCAAGCTCAACAGCCGCCAGCACCGCACCGAGCTTGAACGCGCCGATCAGGCGCTCGTCGGTGGGCGCGCCCGCCGAGAAAGCCACCGCAGCAAAGACCGCCAGGGCCAGAAAGCCGAGCAGGTATTCGAGCAAGGCGACCACAAGGCGCGTCAGGGTGTGCTTCATTGCCTGGCAAGAGTCGGCTCAGGCGGAGCCATGGGTCTTGGGCATGAAGATCGCGAACGAGCCATTGGCCTTGCCCACCACTGTGCCGTCCACAGTGAGCACCGAGTCGATATTGGCCACCGTCCGGCCCCGGTGCACCACCTGGCTGCGGCACTCGACAAGGCCTTCGAGCACCGGCTTGAAGTAATTGATCTTGACCTCGATGGTCGAACACCGCTCCTGTGGCTCCAGGATCGAGAACAACGCGGCGCCCATGCCGGTGTCCGCCAGCGTGAACAGGGCCGCGCCGTGCACGGCGCCCTGGGAGTTGAAGTGCATCGGCTGCACCTTCAGCGTGAGCAGGCTGCGGCCCTCGGCGCATTCGATGATCCGGGCGCCGACATGGTCTACGAAGGGGAGTGGCATGGCGATGTGGTACTGCCTGGTTTGATGATAAAGGCGGCCACGTCAGGGAAAGCGTGAATCACGCAAGACCGAGCAGACCTGGATGCTGTACTCGGAGTAGAAGCTCGCCCGTCCGGCCTTCTTCGCGGCCACGTGCTGCGCATTCATTGCCCAGTTGCGCTGCGAGGCTTCGTCCTCGAACTCCACGATGGTGACGCGCTCGCCGTCCTCCGCCACGAACACCTTGTGGGAAATGTAGCCGGGCATGGTCCTGGCCAACGCAGAGATTTCGGGAGCGAGTGCCATGTAGCCGGCTCGGCCTTCATCTTTGATCCTGGAGCGAAAAACGGTGACGATCATCTGATCCTCCGGTTGGAAGTGACAGGGGCTGGACATTGCGGGCGGCAGCAGCCGGTCTGTGGCCTGGGCCCGCGGACACGCACGCGGTTCATTTCAGCGCGTATTCCCGATGCAGCGCGACGGCGACGCGGCCGATGAGTTCGATCGGCAAGGGCTGATGGTGCGCAAACGAGAGGTTGCCCTTCTCGCCTCGAAAAGGCTCCAGCTCCCTGATGAGCGCCGCATCCCGGGAAACCGGGGGATAAATGCCGATGTGCTTCTTGAAGGCGGCGAAGTAAAAGAAGATTCTCTTGTCCCGAAAGGCTGGCATGTTGTATCCGATGCACCGGCTCGCCCCAGGGATCAGCGACTCGACTTTCGCCTGAATCTGGGCAAGCCTGGGCTGCACATCCATCGGCACCGTGGCGAAATACTCGTCATGAGACAGGTAGGTCATCGTACTGCGGCCCATCGCTGGCGAGGCGGCTATTTCCTGGCCAGAAAGGCGGCAACCAAGGCGTTGGCATGCCCATGTCCGAGCTTGTGACCGGACTTGAGCAGTGCCACGTACTCCATGTGCTTCATGGGGCCCGCCGCCTGAAGAACGGACATCCAGTGCGCGATCGGCTTGCCGTAGGTCTTCTCGATGGATGGGAAGTACGACGCAGGTCCCTTGACTTTTTCTTCGCCCGACATGTTCGCCTCCTGTAAGCGCTCAAATCACCCCTCGATCCTACGTCAGCTTGATCCCGATGTGCTCGCCTTGGCCGTCGGTTTGTCGGCGCAGGCCATCGAGTGAAGACCGCCCTTGTTGCCTTGGGTGTCGATGAAGGGCGCGAAAAGCCGAAGCCACTGCCAATGCCGGTCTTCGGCACGCCGATGGAACCGCCCGGGACATCATCGCGTCGCTCATCTCAAAACGGATCGTGAACCGGGGCATGGGATTGATTCAACTCGGTCGACCGGCCACAGGCAGCCAACTCCGTGCAGGTGGCGGGTTCGGCCGCCATCTCACCCCGCGGCGATGAGCAGCCACACGACGTGAAGGACGAGCGCCAGCAGCGAAATCGCCGCGACGACGAAAGAGAGGGTTCGCAGCGGCTGCCGGCTGCCGAGATAGGCCCAGGAGTGCAGCCACCGCGCCACCGTGAAGACCGTGAAGTACCAGGCTGCAGCACCCGGCGGCCCGCCCGCCAGCACATAGACCAGGCCCAGGGCAAGGAATGGAACGATGGTGGCCTGCGCGTTGGCGTGCGCCCGCAGCACGCGCGCGATCTCGGGTGGGTCGACATCAGCCAGGATTGAATTGAAACGGGAAGCGTCTTCGGAATTGGGCGTTGACTTGGCCTTGCTCCTCACCGCGCCGCTGTAGGCCCACAGAAAGATGAGGTTGCAGCACAGGGCGACACAGGTGATCGCATAGGCCACGAAGGCAGGATGGTTCGACAGGTTCATTCCGATTCCCTCCATGAGAGCCAACGGGACTGACACAACGGCCTTTGCCGGTCCGCCACAGGCACTGTAGCCGCAAAGGCGACCCAGCCAAATCTCTTTTGATGCGCCTTTCCGGATCCCGTGCCGCGATGCGATGCAGCGGCACGTGCCTCTGTACTTTCAAAAACCGTAGCGAAAAGTGACCATCCGACGCTGGGAATGGGCTATTTGGGTTGAATTTTTGTCCGCAAACGCCTCCAGCAGCCTCACCCGGCGCTGGGGTCGAGCAGGCGCAGGGTTTCTGCGTCTGGCTTGCCGTCGTAGAACACCTGAAGCGCGTTGGCAAAGCACGGCTCGCCCGGCGCGACCGCATCGAACAAGGTCAGGCACGAGCGGAACTTCATCGCATCCACCTCGCCCAGGATCTCGACCGCGCTGCGATCGGCGTTGCCGAGGATGGCGTGGACGCAGGCCACCAGGCGCGGCCCCAGAACGGGATGGGCCAGGTAGGCCGCCGCTTCGCCGCGGCCCTCAATCCCGTATTCGCGCGCCATCGGGCTGCGGCCCAGGTCCCGCAGCTGCGGCAGGATGTACCAGATCCAGTGCGTGCGCTTGCGTCCGGCCTTCAGCTCGGCCAGCGCCTGTGCGTAGTCCCGCTCCTGGGCACGGACGAAACGGTCCAGACTGGAAGGTGACGGCCCTTCAGGGGAATGCAGCGCCGTGTTGCCGGTGTGAGCTGCCATTGCACGACAACCGGCGCTCAGCCGGCGACCGATGCAGTGGCCACCGTCCAGGCCAGGACGAGT
>ERZ795058.4789-NODE-4789-length-12820-cov-10.681316_pt1 | contig 12820 bp, 17 predicted proteins | sample MGYA00375142_ERZ795058 | MGnify/ENA primary metagenome ERZ795058 (study PRJEB30187, sample SAMN05720210) | activated sludge metagenome | isolation source: anaerobic digester from wastewater treatment plant | place: Japan | collected 2015-04-20 ...
TCCAAATGGAAGAAGCTGGCAGTGGAAATACGATGATCGTGGAAACATGATCAAAAAGATTGATCCAGATGGAGATATCTGGCAGTGGGAATATGATGATCGTGGGAACATGATCAAACAGATTGATCCAGATGGAAAAATCTGGCAGTGGGAGTTCACCCACGACACCAGTGGGATGTTAACAGAGATTAAAGAGAATGGGAAAATCATTCTCGGGATTAAGCTGAAATAAGCTTAAACAAACAGTGGGAGTTAGAAAATAACTCCCGCTGCTTATTTTTGTTTTCAAAGATTTCATATAGAAATCATACTATTGAACTTATCTCCTTTCAGAAAGGAGAATCAAGTCCTGGATTTATTCAGGACTTGATTCTCTTTTTTCTTTCACTTTTGGCTAGAAAGTAATCTTCCTAATTCAACAGATTCACCATCAGTAATAGTTCCATTGACAACTTTCTCTCGAAGTTCAGCAATTAGCTTTTCAAAATTGTCAGGCTTTTTAGCTTGTACTTCTGGTTCGACTTTTACTTCCACATTATCAACCATTTCAATTTTATCTTCTATTTCAACTGTAGGTGCTTTTGCTTCAGTAAATGTTTCTTCGGGAACAATATCAAGTTTTGCTTTCTTTGTTTTTAGTGATGTTTTTTTTGGAATTGTTGCCATAATTTAAAAATCCTCCTGTGAATAAGATTAATATTTTGTTTATGTAAACAGCTCTTGCCGATAAAGAACTGATTGTTTTTTATTTTCAAAAGTTTCATATAGAAATTATAAATTTAATAAAGTAAAAGAAAGGAGAAGAAAGATGAGTGTTCTTATTATTTCGGATTACAGGTTACCACCTATAGACAAGCCCAAGCGCAAACCAATTGTTTTAAATGGTTCCAACACTTGTTATGAGTGTGGGAACCCAACAGAGTCAGACAGATTCTTCTGTGACACATCGTGTCGCGATGCATTTTTTAAAAGATATGGAGAAGGAAATGCGAAAATTAAATTGGGGCAGATTACGAAATGGAGAAAGAAAAAGCATTTGCCCCATCATGTATCATAAATTTTACCGGCAAGATCTTAGACTAGATCTTGCCGAATTTTTATTTCTAAGCATTTCATATAGAAATAATAAAACAAGAATTCTGATATTCGCGATTTTCATATAGAAATCATATAGTTGGATAACAGTAATGTTATCCCTAGGGTGGTAGAGGTTAAATCTGCCTCTAGCCCTCCCCGAGCCAGCTTCTGCTGGCTGAGGGGTCGCTCGCTCAGTATTACGCAGAAGCTGTTTAAGCTACTAACTTCGGTTAGTGGTTTAGACAACTTCTGTTTGTTTTTATTTTGAGCATTAAATTCTTGTTTTCAAAAGCTTCATATAGAAAGTATATTATCATATTAGGGCTAATGATAGTCCTATTTAATTTGGAGGGTTTATGAAAAAAGAGATAATAAAAACTGCCCAGAACAAGTGGTTCTGGGCATGTATGATCATGATGGTAACAATCGTTTCGATGTTACCATCAGACGTGCAAAAGCCGATTGCTTTAGTGGGCTCCGCAGTGCTCACAAGCATTTGGCTTGTTTCAGAAAAAACTCGAGAGAAACAGTAACAGTAACCTTCAAAAGATGAACACGACCAACATCTGTAAAAATGGTCTGAGGTAGTGACTCCTCGCAAAAAGTCAAAGATGTCTCGAAAGAGATTTTCTTGTTTTCAAAGATTTCATATAGAAATTATTATAGTAGGATCAGCTCGGAAACCTGAACCCGAAAGGGCAGGCAACAAAAGCCGGTGGAAAGGAGGCGATATTATGATCATATACGTCGATAAGTTCGGCGTGGTGATCCGTGTAGTAAAGCGGTAACACGCCCGACCCGAAAGGGCCTGCCGAGAAATGGCCGAGCCTGACCAGCTTGGGAACAGAAAAAGGTTTTTGTTCGAGCTGAAACCAATTTTTTATTTTTGCTAATTTTATATAGAAATTATATTATTATAAATTAAGCTAATGATGGCTTAATTATTTTTAATGGAGGAGAAATGAAAAAGAGTAAGATGAAAAAGAACAAAGTTCGGATCGGAATAGAGGCGTCATTAGCTCTTCGAAAGCATTTTATAAAGAAGAGCAAAAAGGTTTACAAAAGAGTAAAAACAAAAAATTCCCATAGAAAAATTGTCTATGGGAATTTTTTATTTTTGTTTAGCTATTAAGAGCATCATTAATTACTCTTTTAAATTTATTAAGTGTTTCATTTCCAACTATAAAGTTGATCATATTTCGATTTTTGAAGAAGATAAATGTTGGTAATTTGTCTACAGAATATTTATCGGCAAGATCTGGAGCTTGATCTACATCCACCTTCATAAAAGTGACAGATTTATTGGGATACAACTCCTCTAACTGTTTCAGTGTACTCTGCTGAAACTCTTGACACGAACTACACCAGTTAGCTGTAAATTGGACCATAGTTAGTTTAGTTGGATCGGCCGCATAAAGCTGTTCTGCAAAATTTTCTTGAGTTAGATTAATCATTTAAATTCCTCCGGAATCTTAATTTGATATTTTTCTGTTGAAATCATATTATATTTCACTGGAAAAATCTTATTTAATTTTTTATATAATTCAATCAGTTCTCTATCTCCACTCTCAATTTTAGATACATCATCTTCACAAAAAATCATATCGGAAAATGTCAATATCACTTTATTTCACCTTTGAATAATTTATCAAGTCGTTTCCAATATTTTCCACATAAAGCAACAAATGACTCTAGCTGGGACAAATATACTTTGTAAGTTCTGTCGCTCTTTTTTAAAGCTCTTGCCGCAAACTGCATTAGAAATAATTCAATCGTATCTCCTATGTGTGTTTGATTTATGTAGTTGTTTAAAGTATAAAAACTTATTCGATTATTTAAATAACTTTCAACAATTTCTTTATCACCAACATATAATTGTTCTGGTGTTCGGTGATATCTAATATCATCAAAATAGCAAGATAAAGCAATGGATAACGCAAAACTTGATTTCTCTCTAATATGAAATACATATTCGAGATAATTGTTAAGATCTGAAAGTTTATAATTTTGTAGATTATATGTATACTTTCGAATCTTTTCAGTATTGAACTTCTGAACTATATTATATAAACTTCCAGGAAATCTTTTATCTACAAAATCTGGAATTTTATAGTGAGTCAATATATGACTGATTTCATGAATTAATGTGCGAGTAATTTCATCATTCAATTCTTGATCTGTTCGTTTAGAATTTTGAGGGATCAAAAGTTTAATAATATAAATCTTCCTCTCTTTTCCATCAAACAATTCTGTATTTGCTTGAACTTTTTGTCCAGAGTAAAGTTCTGATTCTACTCGAATGTTGTTATTGTCAAAGGTTTTATTAATCTGATCTTCAAAATCTTGACTATATATGTTACTAGTATTCTTTTCAAAAATATTAAATAAATGATCAACAATTGTTTCATTTACCAATTCTAAGTCAATCATTTAAATTCCTCCGAGACTCTATTATATTGTCCATCGGCAAGATCTGGCCTTCCTCTGGTTTAATCAATTTATCATAAAGATCTAGTTGTTTTTTATAATATTGAATAAGTTCATCTTTAGACATCTATCTCCTCACATAATCCTGATGTTCTTGATGTTGTGTAACTAACACTGGATCTTCATACAATGTTCCTATTACTTCTAACTCAGAATAACTAAAATTTGATCCACTGTGATCATAAAATGCAATATTATACCAATTAGTTGGAGAATCAAATTGATATATATTCCCAGATGGTTTCGAATTTGGAAATTGTTTCTGGTGTTCTTCAAATTCTTCATCAAGTTCTTTTTGTGTCTGATAGAAATCTCTAGCTTGTGTTAACTGTTCAATCACAAAACTAGTGGTTCTGACATCGTATGTGACCACTCCAAGAATATAGTTGCTATGTTCTCTGGGATCGAATTTAACAATACTTCCGAGCCAGATTTCTTTTTTGTTTTTATCAAATTGACCAGTGAAAGTCATCAACACATCGTCATCAGTTACAGTATAATCTTTAGCAAAAGTTCCATTGGTTAAATCAATATATTTGATCGATGTTAATTTATCACCATCCCAGTGCATAGATGTTATCGGATATGTCTTGTTGTGTTTCTTAATAAATATTCTACACTTGCAATCTTTAAACATGTTTTGAATTTCCCCCATAGTATAATTGTTTTTATTATTTCAAACAAAAAAACAGAAAGTTATCAGCCTCTTAAAAAGAGATTGATAACTTTCTGTTAGCGGAACGACGAGATAACTTTTTGAAAACGTCCACCGCCATCCTGCATATTTAATTTCTATATGAAAAGCTTAATTACTAGATTTTTTACTATCTAAATAATTTAAGCCTACCTGACCAAAAGTCTCAAATATCCAATCTCTAAAAGTAATATCCTTACCTTCTGGCCAATCATTCAGAGCCATCTGTCCCTCTTTAAGAACTTCAAATATTTTGTTGGCATATGGTTCTTTAATATCAATAATAAAATATAATCGATCTGGTTTAATTTGCTTAAGCATATGTGTTCTCCTTTTATAAGAAACAGTCTTCAAATTGACTATTTCCATGTATATCGTAACTAAATGGCAGCATTATTTGATAGATAATATATAACAATGTAACATGTCTGAATTTCTTTGGATCCGGCAAGTTCTCTAACAAAAGCTTATAATATGAGAATACCGAGATATTATCTTTGGTTATTCTTGAAATGTTTAAAACTTTTTTAGAAAGTGTGTCGAAAAGATTCACAACTTCTTTTGGAAGATCATTTTCCTTGAGAAGAAGGACTGAAGACGGATTCTTAACATAATTTAATAAATGTCCATATGCTTTAGTGATCACTTTACTTCCATTATTAGATTGTAGTTGATAGTTAAGAAATTCATAATCTCTAGTTGCTTCTTGAGATTGCTCCAAAGTGTGATCTGGATCAAACATGACAGAAGTGGTAACTCGTGTCTGTTTCTGGCCGATTTCCATTAACTTAGATATGTCTATAACTTTCTTACAAGACAATTTAAAATCAATTGGCACATTTCTGTCTTCTTTATCAGACATATCAAAGATTCTATCAGCAAATTCTTTCTGAGAAACTGGAATAAGATGTTTATACTCCTCCGATAATTTATTAATCATTTCCAGATTATAATTTTCATCAAGATCATTTAAATTAATATTATAAATCTTAAAGAAAATCTTATCTGAAAATTCTGAAAATCCTCTATCTATAAGAGTTTTAAATAATTGATATTGTGCCTCTGGATTGCAAATAAATTGTTTAAAATAGTTTCTAAACGTGTCTCTGTTCGAATCATACATGTATCTCAACATATAAATGAACAATAAATAACAAATCATCAATGTTAATAATGGATTGCTCTTATATTTTTCTTTATTAGTGTACAAATTGTTCAATATCTTTTTTATAGCAAATGTTATATTGTTTGATGGTACAGAATTATTAGACAAAATCAATGAACTAAAATATTGCTCATCAATACTCAATTTTCCTGGCATCAATAGTGGCAAATTGTATTGAACTTGATTTTTATCGTTTGTCTTAATCACACAGTGTTTATTTGTAAGATATCTGAAATAGCTAAATGCATAATGAATTAAACTAGATTTGATGCTTGGTGTCAAACACAATTCAAAAATATCATCTAACTCACTTCTTTCTCTGGTAATAATATCTTGTGGAGAAACTACTTGAACTCGTTCTGAAGATTTCTCATTTCCATTAATGTACTCTGTAATTTTCTTCTCTTGTTTCTCTACTTTTTGTTTTTCTTGTAGTAAATGTTGACGAGAAATAGCAGACAGAGTAACATAATGTGTATAAAAAGAAAATACTTGGCTCCACAATCTATAAATCTGTCGAGTCGACATCGTTATTTTGAAGAAATTAACATCTTTGCTAAATTTAAAATCAACTAACCAAATTTTATTATTTTTTTCATCTTCAGAAACATTGCGAGTATTAATAAAATTCAGATAGTTAAGAAATTCCTCAGATTCAATGTATGTTAAACTTTTACTATAAATTGTTTCATTACTAATCAATTTCAAAGTATCCGCATTTGTGTGATCTTCTCTACAATTTCTCTCCACCATTTCAACAAGTTGTCGATCAGTTGAAAGTATTTTATAAAACTCCAATTTGAGACGGATATCATGATACTCTTTCACAACTGCTGTTCTCATCACACCCAGAAATTGTGGATTATAAATAAACATATTTGTCACTGACAATTCCACTTTAATGCCTCCTTTTTGTTACAGTTAAAGACGATGTGAAGTCATGTGCAGCAAGTTTAAACTTAATTAGGCTTATTTTGAGCCTTGGCCATACTTCACATCGCCTTGTCCAAATTTAATATTTCTATATATTTTATGAACATTTATTTTTTATATTCAAACTCTTTATATAGAAATAATATCAACAAAATAAAATCAGAAAGGAGTTTTTATGTTTCCAACAAAACAAAACCAACATGATGATAAAAAACCTATTCAAAAAAAAGAATTTCTCGCAATTGACAGTAAGACAAAATGGGCATGGTATCAAGAAGAGATATCATTCCTGTTTCATCCAGTGAAAGATATTACTGACCTCAAGCTGGTGAAAGCAAATGATGGGAGTTTTAACATTTACATCCGACTTGATTTGAAGAATCGATTTGAAGATAAGTTTTTGGACAACAAAAAAACATTAGCGGCAGCTAGAAAATTAGCTGAAGATTTTGTTGGAGTTGTAAGACAAGATGAATTTATCAGCAATTCAGATGAAACTACATTCATCAGAAAATCAGCGATTGTAACATTTGAGCTAAATAGTGAGGAAAAATGCATAAACTGCTTAACTGCAGATGGATTCAGAACTGTGCTAGCAGAATACAAAACAGTGAAAGAAGCTAAAGAAGCATTGAAGAACTTAGTTCAAACTGGTGAACTAAAACCCAGCAAGAAAGAAACAGAAGAAATCAGAAAAGATTCAGAAGAAAATAATATCACTGCCTTGGAAGCTTTGAAGAAATTGAAAGAAGAAATTAGTATTTAAATAATATTAGAAACATATCTTGAGCTAAATTTTATAAAAAACCGCATGCCATTAAAACTTACGTTGTAATGTTGTTTATACTTAATCGAAAGTATAAACTTTGTAACATTACTTAAAGTAAGAAACTTTAAAGTAAAATATATATTGAAATTGTTTAAAAGATAATCTTGTTTATATCTTTTGTTAATATATAGTATAAACTATGTGTTTACTTAAATTAACTAAAGTTGAACAAGATTATCAATTATTGTTTATCTAATTTATCTAGTAAAATTCTATCTGTAACTTGATTCTTCTTTAATTTTCTATTAAATATAATAAGAGACTTTTTGAACTCTTACTAACAGATAAAATTTTTTACTTTTTTAAGTATTATGTCTATATACACTATGAACAAAATTTAAATTCAATTAATATCCTTATCAATTTCATAATACTCAATATTCTATCTGTATACAGTCAATAACATTGTTAGTTTCCTCAAAACTTGAGCTAAAAATATTAATTAAATATTGAAAGGAGTTATGAATCATGAAGGAACAACAAAAATACGAGCAGGAAGTAATCACACTTCAGGGATGTTATGGAGGTAGAAGGTATGATTCATCACCAGAAGACATTATGATCATTAGAGAAAATTGGGAAATACTTGAGAACAATCAAAAACAAAACTCACAACAAATGAGATTTTGTTAAATGTTCAAAATTAATATAGAAATATTAATTTTGAAAATGGAAATAATTCATTTTCCATTCAGTTCTCCTTTAGTTCAAAATCCTCCACTGATCTCTCCCAGTAGAGGATTTTGATAATTAAAGCTTTCATATAGAAATTATAAAATTGGATTGGGCAATTGTGCCCATTGTGATTTCATAAATTCTTGAAAGGAGGAGAAATGGCAGCACTGTTTTCAAATGAAAACGGTGGTGGTTGGATTAGCGTCAGTCACCACTAAATAACACCACTAAATAAATTGAAAACGAAGATCATGAGATCGGCGAGAGTTTCCACTAAGAAGATCTCGCCGATCTCAACTAATAATTTTTTTGGAGCAAATTATGTTAACATTGGGATATTTTAGTAAATTTCCAGCAAAATATAAAGAAAGAGAGAAATTGACGAAAGAAGTGATTTTTACCAATATAAATACGACAATTACAGAGAAAGATACAATTCTTATAAATAGCTCTACTAATAAATATCAACAAACTATGGAAATTTATGATAATAATATACATACAAATTCTCCATGTAAAGTATTCTGTAATTGTGAATCTTTCAAATATGAATTTGCTAATGCACTTTTTAGAGCTGGTAGTTTGTTAAAACCAATTGAATTTGTAAGATCAATAATAAAAAGACCCAAACAAAAAAACGAATACAATATTGCTTCGGGATGTAAACATATAGTGGTTCTATCTAGACATGTTTTAAAACTTAAAATAAAGAAATAATGAGAGGATTTATTATGGGAAAAAAAGATAATTTTAAACAAATATTTGATACTATTGTTGAAAGCGGCGGAGAAACATCTCAAGAGCCGCTTATCCAACCAGAATCAGAAACTCCAGAAACTAAGGCAAAACTACAAAGTGTATTTGTCCATGCTGATTTTGGCGTTAACATTTCTGAAATTGGTTACACACATCTAGCAACAGGTGAACAAAACATTGTAGCAGTATCAAATGGAAAATTCCATATGCTACAAGGGAGGATTTATTATATCCCAGTTAATATTAAAAATGTAAATTCTGATGAGTACATAATTAAAGTTCCCAGTATTTCGGCAGAGATCTTTGATGTGAGATTTGTTACAGATGGATTGGCTGCTGTTGTACCACTAAAACACAATTCAATTGTAAAAAATGGTGAGCGACTCTGTATTTTAACTCCAATATCTTGTTAAAATTATAATAGGAGGTCAAGTGTTTAAACTTCCAGAGGATCTAGAAACTGAACTTCAAAAGAAGTTCCAAAACGCCCACATACCAACTATAACACAATATATATTCCAAGCAATATTGGAAAAAACTTTAAAAGATGGCAGTTGTTCTATTAGAGAGTTTGGAAAATTCATTTCTTTTAAAACTACATCAAATAAAATGGGACAAGATGTTATTAGATTCAAATTCAAAATATCAAACACTCTCAATAATAAACTAAAAATAGACAAATACTTATTAGAAAATGCTCCTGTCAAAGCAACAAATATATTCACTGTTGAACATGAAGAAAAAACAAAAGATAAAAAAATACAACAACATATAAATATGACAGCTCAGAAAGAAGCTGAAAAATTGGGCAAAGAAAAAACCAAATCAAATTTGGTTACTAGTGAAATAATAGATATGATGAATAACTTAATAGATAAAGAATTAGACCTTGAATAAAGAGGAGAGAAATATGGGTCAATTTGGAGGCGAAGTAACTTCAACAAAATTCTTTACGGGAAAGAATAACAACAACATTGACGAAAATGGGTTGTTGTCAGAATCAATATTTGGACCAACCAGAGATTTTCGATGCAAGTGCGGAAAATTATCCCTAGAATCAATAGATGGTGGGAAAATTTGTGATAGATGTGGAGTCATGTGCGCATCATCGGAATTACGATTACGAACATTTGGAAGAATATCTCTGGTTTTTCCCGTGCTGAAACCAACAAAAATGAAAATCTTCAAGAAGATCGTTGGAAATCAACACAAACACTTATTAGATACCAAAAAAGCAGACGCATTGTCAGCAACTTCAAGATATCTTACTGTGTCTCATGCCGCTGACCAACTTAAAATTGTAGATTCATTTGCACCAATCCCAAATTATTTTACTGTACCAATTCGAATCACAGGATTGTATAGTTTCATTTTGTCGCTAAGATATGTTGCTGAAATATTGGATTTAGATATTGCTAAAGAACTTTTCGAGAAAAAATATATAATAGACATTGTAAAAGTTCTTCCACCCGACATCAGGCCGGTTGTAAAAGACCCAAAGAAAAAAGGTGAAATACGATATGTTGAAATAAATAAACATTATACTAGCTTAATTAACCAAAACAATCAAAATGCATCAACTAAAGAAGTTGCAAGAACTAAAGAAAAAGATTGGTTTGATAAATTAAGATACAATTTAAATAATGATATTGAAGAAGAGTTGATAGATTCTGTCATTCCTGAATACGATACAGCTACTGCTCGTTATCAATATTATGTTAATTTGGTATATGCATCGGTATATGAAAGCATTTCTGGAAAAACTGGTTTTATAAGAGGATCCATATTAGGAAAAACTATTGAATTTTCTGGTAGATCTGTTATCGTAATTGATCCAAGCTTAGAACCATATAAAGTTAAAGCAAGTAGAAAAATATTATATAAATTGTGGTTTCCATATTTTTTGTATTATTTATCAAAATATAAAGAAATTGATTATGCTGTTCTTTTTGATGAATATACACAATATAAAGATTATGAAACAAATAAAGAAATATTTGCTGAGTTTTTGAATTGGTTTTGTTCACCGGCGAGAGCTGAAAATGAAAACAAACAAGATAATTTTGATGATCAAGATGCAACTTCAACGGTAAAATCATTGATCAAACGTAGAAAATTGGAATTAGAAGCCCAGGAGGACGAAGAGTGAATCAAAACAAATTATCTGATCATGAGGTAAAACGACTTGCATTTATCAATAGACAACCGAGCTTATGGAGACACAGTTGCCCGATAGTGGAACTGGAACCGACAGATGATTTGGATGATGAAACGATTCATGTGAGTCCACTATTTCTAGAACCACTCAACATGGACGCTGATGGTGATACGAGCGCTTTGTATATTCTACATGATCTTGCCGCATTAAAAGAAGCAGAAGAAAAAGCATTTTTGATGAATACAATTATGTATGATCAAAATGAGAGTTTTCTGGCAACAATTAGACATGAAGCTCTTTACGCTGCATTTGTTCTAACTAAAGAAAAATTCAATAAAGATGATATAGTTTTCTATAACTTGGAAAATCTTAATCAACTTCCTGAGAATGTTCATATTTGGAATGAAAGCTTATACAGCGCAGTTCAAATGAAATCTGGAGAGCTTTATAGTTATGGAATGTGTCTATTTAATAAATATTGTGGATTTGATGAGATTGTAATTACCAAAAGTATTGGCAAGAAACTGATTAATGAAGTTAGTAAAACAATTTATGAATACTTTAATAAAGATCATAAAAAATATTATGATGCTTTAACTAATTTAGAAAAACAATTATTCTTCTTTATCTCAACAACAATCTTTACACCCAGCTTAGATATTGAGGAAATGGCCGATCTCAAAGATGATAAAACAGATAAAATCTTTAAACAATTACCAAATAAAAATATTCAACTGGGTTATCACATTGTAGAAGCACTTACAAATAAATGTATAGAAAAGATGGATGAAAACTCCAATCTCTATAAACTATTTAAGAGTGGATCAAGATTTAGTAGAGCACAATTAGCTCGATCTGCTATTACAATAGGATATTCAGCGGATGCTAATAATATAGTAATTCCCAGACCAATCAAATCAAGTTTATTGGAAGGTCTATCGGAAGAACAATATTTTCGAGTTGCACCAGCAACAAGAAAATCAATCAAAGACAAGAGTAGACACACACCCTCGAGCGGATATCTAGAACGTACTCTAGTTATGGCTCTATCAATGGTCGAATTTGATCTAGACGATTGTGAAACAAATAATCATCTAGAGTTTGTTGTAATGTCTAAAGATCATGCCCAAACTCTTATTGGAAAATTCTATAAAGATCCAGAAGATCCTGACATGGAATGGAAAGAACTTGATTATTTAACAGCAAACTATTTCATCAATAAGAAAATTCAGGTTCGATCTCCGATGACATGTGGAAACAAACAATTTAAAATTTGTAAGAAATGTTTTGGCAACAAACAATTATCATCAAAATATGTTGGTATTGTAGCAGCTCAGTTGGTAACAGAACGACTAACACAGCTAACCCTTAGAACGTTTCACGAATCTGGAAGAGCAAATCTTCCAACAAATGATAACATTATTAAGTTCTTTGAAGAACATCTAGTCGATGTCGAATCTGTTATAGATAATGATCAAGAAAATACAATTCTAACGTTTGATTGTAATCAGTTTCCAGATGAATTAATTAATTCACACATGTATATATATGGTCTAAAAGACATCAAAACTAATCAATTAATCTATGGAGAAGATAATGCTATAGCTGATAACAAGGATGTCATTTCTGTTGTTGAGAGTATTAAAAATATATTAAAACAAGGGGAAGTTTCCACTCCTGTGGTTTCATATTATATCGATTTGATGACTGCAATATTGGAAGTTGGAAACATATACAGTTCTTTCGTTGAAATATTGTTTTGCAACATGTTCCTTGTTGATAAAGATAATAAAATATTCTGGAGATATCGGCAAGATCTGACCCCCACGTTTAAACTTGGTGATAAAATGATGGCAGCCTACATCTCTAGCAGAATCGGATTATTATATCAACCAAACAAAAATACAATTGAACAAGCTGATTTGGAAGAGTTAGACGAAATTGATTTGGAAAATTTAACAATTTATGAAAAAATCTTCTTAGGGAGAGTATAATGTCAACTACCACCCGCTAAAGCAGGTGGCTTGAATGAAGAACGTGATTATT
>ERZ795058.4790-NODE-4790-length-12819-cov-3.845425_pt1 | contig 12819 bp, 11 predicted proteins | sample MGYA00375142_ERZ795058 | MGnify/ENA primary metagenome ERZ795058 (study PRJEB30187, sample SAMN05720210) | activated sludge metagenome | isolation source: anaerobic digester from wastewater treatment plant | place: Japan | collected 2015-04-20 ...
AGAAGGGAAATCCCATCACATGGTCCCAATGGGCGTGTGTCAGGATCAAGGTGATCTCTTGGTTATGTTCGCCCATCAGGCGATGGCCGAGTCTTCGGATACCTGAGCCTGCATCGATGATAATAATATCACCATTTTTTGACCGGACTTCAACGCAGGTTGTATCTCCTCCGTAGCGGAGATATTCCCTGCCGCTGACGGGAATGGATCCTCTGGCGCCCCAGCAGCGGATGATCATTGCAGCATCACTCTGATGCGAGTTTTAAGACAGGCGATCCTGTCAATTATTTCCCCCAGCGAAATCCCTCTATACAAATCCAATCCTCATGATTATATTCGACGTGGTAAAGACATGGAGATCATAACAACACAACGCACTCATTTCAATGCATTTTTCGATGAAATAGTTCCTCCAAGGCAGGAAGATTGAATAAATAAAAAAATTGAAGCAAGGAGGTCATGATGAAGAGCATGACGATCAAAGGGATGTCCTGTCAGCATTGCGTAATGGCCGTGACCAAAGCGCTGAACAATGTGGCGGGGGTGACGGATGTCAGGGTGGATTTGGCAACGGGCCGGGCGACTTTTGAGGAAACGGTGCCTGTCGATATGGCGGCTGCGGTCGCCGCAATCCGAAAGGCGGGTTATGACGTCGCCGACTAAAGCGGTTTTTCATGTCGGAGGTTTACACTGCGCTTCTTGTGTCCGGCGCCTTGAGCAAGGATTGGGCAACCAACCCGGGGTCAGGGAAGCGACCGTTAATCTGGTTACGGAACAGGCGACCGTATTGTATGATCCGACGATAACGGATTCCGATCGACTGGCCAAAGCTGTGGCAGAGATTGGCTATGATGTGCGGATGGTGGAAGAGCCGACCCGCGAAGATCGGCAAAAACTCGCCGTATCCGTGGGGGGCATGACCTGCGCCGCCTGTGTCCGCCGCGTTGAGAAGGCCATTCTTGCGGTGCCGGGTGTTCAGAACGTGAATGTGAATCTGGCCACGGCGCGGGCATCCTTAACGCATGATTCCCAAATGTGGGGTGGCCTGGAAGCGGTCCGGCGCGCGATAACCGACGCCGGTTACGAATATCTGGGCATTCCCGATGACATGGGGGATGATCCGATATCGCGGCTCAGGGAGCAGGAAATCCGGGACTTGAAGAGACGGGTGTCAGTCGGGGCGGTGCTGAGCGTCATCGTTTTCTTGGGCTCCATGCAGCACTGGTTCCCTTTGCTCGAAGCGCTTCCCCGTGCCGTGGTGCTTTACGCGCTTTTTATCCTGACGACGCCGGTCATCTTCTGGGTCGGGGAGCGGTTTTTAGTCGGAGCTTACAAAGCGGCTCGCCAGAAAACGAGTGACATGAATACCCTGGTGGCGGTGGGTGCCCTGTCGGCCTATGGCTACTCCGCGGCCGCGACGATTTTCCCCCGGTTATTCACCCAGGCTGATTTAATCCCCTATGTCTATTACGACGGGGCGGCCATGATCGTTACCCTGATTCTCCTGGGCCGCCTCCTGGAGGCCAAAGCGAAGGGGCGGACATCCCAGGCCATCCGGAAACTGATGGATTTAAGACCGAAATTTGCCAGGGTGATTATTGACGGCGAAGAAAAAGACGTCTCTGTGGAAAAGCTGGTCTCAGGAGACCTGATTCTCATCCGACCGGGAGAACAAATTCCCACGGATGGTGTGGTCACTTCCGGTGAATCTTCCGTTGATGAATCCATGTTGACCGGAGAAAGCGTCCCCGTGGAAAAAAACGTGGGAAGCAAGGTGTTTGCGGCAACATTGAACAAAACCGGCAGCTTTCAGTTCCGGACGACGGGAATCGGTGCCGATACGGTTTTTGGACAGATCGTCCATCTCGTCCAGGAGGCCCAGGGTTCGAAGGCCCCGGTCCAGCGTTTGGCGGATCGGATTGCTTCCATATTTGTGCCCGTCGTTTTTGTCGTGGCCTCGATAACTTTCCTTGTCTGGTATTTCCTTGTCCCGGACGCCTCCTTCAGCCGCGCGCTTTTAAATTTCGTTTCCGTTGTCGTCATTGCCTGCCCCTGTGCGCTGGGGTTGGCCACGCCTACGGCGGTGATGGTGGGAACCGGAATTGGAGCAGAGCGTGGAATTCTGATCAAGGGTGGTGAAACCCTGGAAAAGGTCCATCATCTGACAACGGTGGTTTTTGATAAAACCGGGACGTTGACCCGGGGGGAGCCCGTCGTTCAGGATATCGTGCCCACCGGTGATACTGCAGCGGAGGATATCCTGCAGATCGCCCTTTCTGTGGAAGCCGTGTCAGAACACCCGTTGGCGCAGGCGGTCATTCGTGCGGGGCGCGACCGGGGCTTAACGCCGCAGCCCCTGGAAAATTTTGAGGCCGTCTCCGGAAAGGGCGCAAAAGCCGTCATCGATGGAAAACTCTGTCTTGTCGGAAATCTGCGACTGATGGAGGAGATGAACATTTCCCTCCAAGGCCTGGAGCGCGAAGTCGATGCCCGTTCCGAACGAGGAGAGACCTGTGTTTTTGTGGCATTGCGTGACAGGATACTGGGAATCGTATCTTTTGCCGATCAGACGCGGGAATCCGCGCAGACGGCGGTCAAATCGCTCAAGCAGATGGGTCTGAAACTCATGATAATTACAGGAGACCATCCGGCGACTGCGCTTGCCGTAGGCCGATCTCTGGGTATAGCCCATATCATGGCCGGTGTTTTGCCCGGTGACAAAGCGAAGACCATCCAAGACCTCCAGGCACAGGGTCAGGTGGTGGCCATGGTTGGAGACGGAATCAACGATGCTCCGGCCCTTGCGGCAGCCGATATCGGCATTGCCCTGGGCGCCGGGACCGATGTGGCCATGGAGACCAGCGACATTACGCTGATCCGGAATGATCTGGATATGGTTCCTGCTGCAATCCGATTGTCAATGAATACCTTGAAAGTTATCCGTCAGAACCTGTTCTGGGCGTTTATTTATAATATTGTGGGGATTCCCATTGCGGCAGGTGTTTTATATCCCTTTGGGGGGATACTTCTCAACCCGGAATTTGCCGCAGCGGCCATGGCCTTGAGTTCGGTTTCCGTGGTGACCAACTCCCTGCGTCTCAGGCGGTATCCAATTTAAAAAGAAAAGCTTTCCCTTGACTTATCATGGGCAAAAAACTAAATTGGATCCTGTGTCGGACATGTAAAAGTTGTTTTTTCTCGGCATGCTTCGTGGCTGAAAATGTTTTTTAAAACGAAACGGACGATAAGGAGGCGTATGATGAGCGACGGTCGATTGGATGCGTTGAAACGCGCACTGAAAATGGAAGAGGATGGGAAGAAATTCTACGAAAAATGTCTACGGGAGACCAAAAACGACACCGGCCGCTGGATGTTCGAGTTTCTGATCCGGGCCGAAGAGTCTCATATAAAAAAATTCAATGAGTTGTACAAAACCCTCGAGAGCTCGGGTAACTGGCCGAAGCAGGAGACCTCCGAAGCCCGCGATGTACCGGCCAATATCTTTGCCGAGGCGCTGGCAAAAAGCAAGGATAAGGAAGCAGGAACCGCCGATGACATTGAGGCCATCAAAACGGCAGCCGGGTTTGAGGAAGACGGGATCAAGTATTACCAGTCGCTGGCGGCGGGGGCGACGGATCCCATGGAAAAGAAGTTCTATATGCTTTTGGTAAATGAAGAGACGGAACATTTCCTGAGCCTGATGGACTCCCTGGCTTTCATGGAAAATCCCCAGCTTTATTACCATCAGAAGGAAATGACACGGGGACACTGGTAAATTCGAACACGTCATATTGGTCCTTTTTTCAGCGCCTTTCGGCTCAATGCCGGAGGCGCCGGCATTTTAAAAAGGTTCTTGAATACAAGGGCGGGCGATTCCCCCGTGCTATTCGTGATTGCCGGAGTTCTCGAGATTATGGTATAGGCAAAGACCTTCTGAATAAGCAAAACGATATGTGTGCGGGAAGACATAAACGGAGGGTTGGGCATGTTCAAATCCGCGATAACTGAAATGTTCGGCGTCAAGTACCCCATCATCTGCGGCGCCATGATGTGGTTGTGCAAACCCAAATTCTGTGCCGCAATTTCCAATGCCGGCGGCATGGGGAATCTTACGGCGGGTAATTATTCGACCGAAGAAGAATTTCGCAATGCCATCCATGAGACTCGGAAACTGACGGATAAGCCATTTATGGTCAATATAACCTTTGTCCCTTCGTTTCGCGAATATTACCGTTTACCGTCTCTTAAAGTTACAACGGCTCAGCATGACGAATTTATCCGGGTCTGTGCGGAAGAACGGGTGGCGGGAATTGAATTTTCCGGAATGCCCGTGGATGTCGCCTCTGGGATGAAAACCGTTGAGATGCTGAAAAAAGCCAATGTCAAGATCTTCCACAAAGTCGGCTCGGTGCGGCATGCCCTGCATGCACGTAAGGTTGGCTATGACGGCGTTTATGCTGTCGGTTTTGAGGGAGGCGGTCATCCGCAAAAAGATGATGTGACGACCATGCTGCTCACTTCCCGGGTTGTCGATTCCATTGAAATGCCAGTGGTTGCTGCCGGCGGTATCGCTGACGGCCGTTCCATGGCGGCGGCCCTGGTCCTGGGTGCCCAGGGCGTCATGATGGCCACCCGTTTTATTGCCACCCAGGAGTGCGAAGTTCATGACAACATCAAGCACGAATTGTTAAGGCGGAGCGAGGCGGAAACCACCATTTTCGGCCGTACAATTGGTTTCCAGGGGAGAGCCCTGCGCTCCAAGTTGATTCAGGATATTGTGGACGTGGAACAGCGCCACGGCGGTCTCCGAGAGCTCATTCCGCTTCTTTCCGGGCAGAAAATCAAGCAGGCCTGGGACGCCGGCGATGTCGATCGGGCGCCCCTGATGATCGGTCAGTCTATCGGTCTGATCCAGGATATTCCTTCTTGCCAGGAGCTTTTAGACCGCATGGCCAAGGAAGCGGTGCAACATGTGGGAAGGGTCACCGCAATGATCCAAGCTTAAGCAGGGGATGTTCTTTATCATGATGTTATGCGAAGCCTTGCTCTGGGGGATGATCCGGAGGTTGGGCAGTCACCTCAAGGAGTCATGCAAATGTTAGTCGATTCACATGCCCACCTGGAGCTGGAGGATTTTGACGAAGACCGGGAACAGGTCATCGCCAGAGCACGGGAAGCCGGTGTCGGCCGGATCGTTACGGTAGGAATCAACCTCGCCGATTGCCGCCGGGCGGTTGCACTTGCGGAACAATTCGATGAAGTCTATGCAGCCGTCGGTATCCATCCTCACGATGTGCAGGAAATTGGTCGCGACACCTACGACCAACTGGGCGAACTTGCCCGGCAGGAAAAGGTCGTGGCTTACGGGGAAATCGGACTGGATTTTTTCCGGAATTATGCACCCCGGGAGATGCAGATCCGGCGCTTCGGGGAGCAACTAGATTTTGCCAAGAGCCTTGACCTGCCTGTAATCATTCACGATCGTCAGGCTCATAAGGAAACCATAGCACTGCTTAGGGGGTGGAAGGGGCGGAAGCGGGGAATCATTCATTGCTTTTCCGGAGATTATGACTTGGCCCGGCAGTGCCTCGACCTGGGTTTTTATATTTCGATTCCCGGAACGGTCACTTATCCCAAGGCGGAGGAAATTCGTGATGTTGTGAAGCGCGTACCCTTGAGTGTCCTTCTGGTTGAAACAGACTCGCCCTTTTTGGCGCCCCAAAGCCACCGGGGTAAACGGAACGAACCGGCTTATGTTGCCCGGGCAGCTGAGAAAATCGCTGATCTAAAAGGGGTTTCCCTTGCAGAAGTTGAACAGATCACAACCGATAATGCCAGGGAGGTTTTTGCTTTACATTAGGGTTTCTCTGTGTTAGGTCTCCGCCCAAGGCGGGTTCTCTGAATTTTCTGTTATTTCGTACAAGGGGTGCCGATCCGGCTGAGATAATACCCTTCGAACCTGATCTGGGTAATGCCAGCGTAGGGAGTGGCAAGATACATTGATTTGGTACTTCAAAGGCCATGTTCCGGATGTCGGGAGTGGCCTTTTTTTATTGAATGCGTCCGGGAGCCGATCATGAACGAAGAACATGAACCCGAATTCACATTGGCGCGGAAAGTCGTCTTCATTGTTGCCGGGGGGCCGCTTGAGGATCTTTCTTTTTTGTGCCGAAGAATTCTGGAGGTAAAACCACATGAGGTGATCTGTGCGGACGGCGGGGCGCGTCATGTGCTGGCACTGGGTATGATGCCACGGACGGTCATCGGCGACATGGATTCCCTGTCACCGGAACTGTTGGATCAACTTCGCCAAAACGGGTGCCGGATTCTGGAATATCCGGCGCGCAAGAATGAAACGGATACGGAACTGGCTCTGCGTTATGCCTTGGAGGGAAAACCTTCGGGAATCGAGATTTACGGTGCTCTGGGGGGAAGATTAGACCACAGCCTGGCCAACATTTCCCTGCTCGTTGCGGCAGCCCGGGAAGGAGTCAGTGCAAAAATCGTCGATGCTGCAACGGAAATATTTGTCGTATCCGGTAAAACGGAAATCAAAGGGCATGCGCAGGAGATCGTTTCCCTTTTTCCCCTGACGACAGAGGTTAAGGGCATTACCTTGGAGGGCTTTGAGTATCCTTTGCATAAAGCAACCATGGAAATCGGGAAACCCTACGGCATCAGTAACCGTCTGCTGGAAAACAGGGGGGCCGTCTCAATATCCTCCGGTTATTTGCTGGTGGTGAAATCCCGGGGAGATGAAGGGCCTGTAAAAGGAGGAAGTGAGTCATGAAACCTGCCAGGGTGTTGACGATCGCCGGGTCTGATTCCGGCGGCGGTGCGGGTATTCAGGCCGACCTGAAAACAATAACGGTTCTGGGGGGCTTCGGGATGAGTGTCATCACGGCCCTGACTGCACAGAATACCCTGGGGGTGCACGGCATTTTCGATGTGCCGCCGGAATTCGTCGCCAGGCAGTTTGATGCCGTCCTGCCGGATATCGGGATTGACGCCGCCAAAACGGGAATGCTGGCCAGGCGGGACATTCTGGAGATCGTGATCAATAAGATCCGGGAGTATCGCATCGACAAACTGGTTGTGGACCCCGTTATGGTGGCCAAAGGCGGGTCCCTCCTGATTCGGGGGGATGTCACGGATCTCCTGAAAACAGACCTGATTCCCCTGGCGTATGTGATCACGCCGAACATTCCCGAAGCGGAAGTGCTCGCGTCAATGACCATCAAAACGGCTGACGATATGAAAGAAGCCGCCCGGCGGATCTTTACGCTGGGTGCCCGGCATGTCGTCGTCAAGGGAGGGCATCTGGAGGGTGCCGCTCTCGACGTTTTTTACGACGGATCGGGCTTCCATGAATTCACCGCGGAGCGGATCGCAACACCGAATACCCACGGTACGGGATGTACCTTTTCGGCGGCTCTGGCGACGGGGATTGCCCAGGGAAAAGCCGTTCCCGAGGCGGTTAGGCAGGCAAAAGACTATATTACGGAGGCGATTCGTTATGCCTTTCCCCTCGGGTCGGGGCATGGTCCGACAAACCATCTTGCACCCGTAGCCAGAAGGTGGGGCGCCCTGTAAATCCTCAGGGCTCTTGGATGTAAAAACGATTTTGTATAATAACCATAAAGACAAGAAGAGACAGATCCGGGATCTGTTGGAGGATGTTTATGACACAGTTGGACATGGCACGAAAAGGCATCGTTTCGGAAGAAATGCATCATTGTGCCGACGTGGAGAAGGTCAGTCCGGAATATATCCGGAAGGGTGTTGAGGACGGGACGATTGTGGTGGTCAGAAACCGGAAACACCAAGGGTGCGTACCGGTCGCCATCGGGCGAGGGTTGAAGACGAAGATTAACGCCAACATCGGGACATCTCAGGATCACCATGATATCTCTCTGGAATTGGAAAAGGTGCGGATTTGTGTCGAAGCCGGCGCCGATGCTGTGATGGATTTATCAACGGGCGGGGATATCCGCGGTATTCGCCGGGCTGTGATGGCTGCTTCGCCCCTGGTGGTGGGGACGGTTCCCATTTATCAGGCCGCCGCCGATACCCTGGCCGAGGGGCGCTCCATTGTGGAGATGACCGGTGATGACCTTTTCCGGGCCATCGAGGAGCATGGAGAAAACGGCGTCGATTTCATCACCGTCCATTGCGGGGTGACCAAAAGAAGCATCGGCTGTGTTGCGGAAGAAGGGCGTCTGCTGGGTATCGTCAGCCGGGGAGGTTCGATTCTCGCCCGCTGGATTGATTATAACGACTGTGAAAATCCGCTTTACGAAGAATATGACCGTCTTTTGGACATTGCCTATGGCTACGACATGGTTTTAAGTCTTGGGGACGGTTTACGCCCGGGTTGTATAGCCGATGCAACGGACCGGGGACAGGTCCAGGAACTGCTTCTGCTGGGGGAACTGACCAAGAAGGCCCGTCAGCGCGGTGTCCAGGTCATGATTGAGGGACCGGGTCACGTGCCGATCGGACAAATTGAGGCGAATATGCTTCTTCAAAAAAGACTTTGTCATGGCGCCCCTTTCTATGTCCTGGGGCCCTTACCGACAGATATTGCTCCCGGCTATGATCACATTACATCTGCCATCGGCGGAGCCATTGCCGGTGCTGCCGGGGCGGACTTCCTGTGTTATGTGACGCCTTCGGAGCATCTGCGCCTCCCCAATCTGGATGATGTCCGTGAAGGAATCATGGCCTCCAAACTGGCGGCCCATATTGCCGATCTGGCCAAGGGATTGCCCGGGGCTTTTGAACAGGATGCCCAGATGGCCCGTTACCGGAAGGAATTCAATTGGCAGGGGCAGATCGACCTGTCCATCGATCCGGTCCGGACTGCGGCATGGCTTGAGAAAAGCGAGGCGGCCAGGGAAGAGGGTTGCACCATGTGTGGTGAATTGTGTGCCATTAAACTGGGCAAGCGGGACAGCCACCGGATGTTCTAATCGATACGCCAGGCGCGACATCTCTGACACATCGCTCTCCACAGCGGGTTCGATATGTTAAGATATCATTCACGTGCTAAAGTTTGAAACATATGGGGAAACAACCCTTTGACGGAACCGATGTCCAGTCATCAGCCGCCTCCTCGCGAGACGGCAACACAGATTATCCGGCGCCTGAAAGCAGCGGGATACGAAGGATTTCTTGTCGGGGGCTGTGTTCGAGATTTGCTTTTAGGGACGGAACCCGAGGATTATGATATCGTGACCTCCGCGCGGCCCGAGCAGGTGCAGGCCCTGTTTTCCAAGACTGTTCCCATCGGTCTGGCCTTTGGCATTATTCTGGTGATTGAGGCGGATCATGCCTTTGAGGTGGCCACCTATCGCCGAGAAGGCGGCTACGAGGACGGGCGGAGACCCACCGTGGTCAGTTTCGGCAGCGCCGAAGAGGATGTGCAGCGCCGCGATTTTACCGTCAACGGTCTTCTCATGGACCCCGAAACGGAGGTCGTCTTAGATTACGTCGGCGGTAAGAAAGATATAAAGAACCGCCTGATCCGGACCATCGGCTTTCCGGAAGAGCGGTTTGCCGAGGATCATCTCCGTATGCTTCGGGCCGTCCGCTTTGCCGTCAACCTCGATTTCGACCTGGATCCCGCTGCCTTTTCCGCCATCCGGGACCATGCTGCCGCCATCGGTCGCATCAGCGCCGAACGCATCCGTGAAGAACTGAACAAACTTCTCACTCGAGGGCATGCCCGGCGGGGGATGGAACTGCTGGAGCAGTCGAGTTTGCTGCAGAAAATCCTTCCGGAGGTCGCCGCTTTGCAAGGGGTTATGCAACCGCATCAGTATCATCCTGAGGGGGATGTCTGGTCGCACGTGCTGCGTATGCTGGATTTCTTTTCGGGGGGGGGCGGCGTCGAAAAAGATCAGCGATTGGTTTGGGCCGTTTTATTGCACGACGTCGGAAAGGCGGAAACCCGTTCCACAGACGACCGGGGCGTCCATTTTTACGGCCACGCCCGAAGAAGTGCGGAAATCGCCGAGAAGATACTTAACCGATTAAAATTCTCCACCGCGGATATGGAGTCTGTTCTTGCCCTGATCCGTCAGCACATGGTATTCATGTCCGTCAAGGAGATGCGGCGCCATCGTCTGAAACGTTTTCTCCGCACGCCGGACTTTGATCTTCACATGGAGCTGCACCGCCTGGATTGCTTGGGGAGCTCTGGCATGCTCGATACTTACCTGTTTTGCCGGGATCAGTTGACGGCTTTGTCCCGGGAAGCACTCCATCCACCCCGGCTGCTGACCGGCCATGATCTTCGGTCGATGGGTTTTAGGCCCGGACCCTTGTTTAAGGAAATTCTTGATGCCTTGGAGACGGCGCAACTGGAAGGAGATCTGACGACGGAAGAAGAGGCCCGCCGGATGGTACTTGACCGCTGGCATCCCCAGTGAGAGATCCATGGCATCATATTCGACATATCGAAAGATATTGCTCCAAGGAACAACTTTACTTTTAATTCTCATCCTGTTAGCCTGTGCGGGAAAAGGGACGCTGCCGACATCACCTCCGGCGGTCAAAGCACACCGGACACTGCCCCGAATGGGGTATACGATTCAGGTGGGTGCTTTTGCCAAAGTGGAAAACGCGGCCCGGCTGGCCGAAGGGTTACGGATCCGCGGCTTGAACGCCATTTACTATGTGAGCCACCGGGATCTCTATAAAGTCCGGTTCGGCAACTACCCGACCCGGGAATTGGCCAGACAGAAGGCGGTTAAACTTCGGGCGGCAGGCATGATCGATGAGTTTTACATCGTCAGCCCTGACGCCTATGCTGTTGCGAACCAAGCCAAGTACGGCACCTCGTTCTTGAGAGGTGAACTTGTTAAGACGGCGGAAACGTTCATCGGGATTCCCTATCTTTGGGGCGGCAATTCTGCGGATACGGGTTTTGACTGCAGCGGCTTGACCATGGCTGTATATCAATTAAACGGTCTCGATTTGCCCCGTCATTCGGGGGATCAATTTGAGACCGGGATGCCGGTCGCACGGGAAGACCTGCAACCGGGCGATCTGATTTTCTTTCATACCCGGGGAAATGGTAAAATTTCTCATGTGGGTATCTTTGTGGGCAACGATCAATTTATCCATGCCCCGGGAACGGGGAAGAACATTCGCCGGGATTCCCTATCCGGTACGTATTACAGTACGCGTTACGTGGGGGGAAGAAGTTATCTCTGAAATAAACAGGTGATGTATTTTTTGGTTTTAAAAATGACCACAGGTTTGAATTTATTTATTCTGCCAGGCAGTCTTGAACGCACGGTGAACCCAGATGGCTGAAGTATTAATTGTGGACGACAATGAAACGACCGTTGAGGTGTTGAAGAAGATCGTCCAGAAGATGGGTCATAACGTGAGTACCGCGCTGACCCTGAATAAGGGGCTTTATCTTTCCACGATTAAGGAATTTGACGTGGTGATGCTCGATGTGCGCCTTCCCGATGGGAACGGCATTTCCTCTCTGACGGAATTTCAGAATGTCCCGTCATCGCCGGAAGTCATCATCATGACCGGTTACGGGGATGCGGACGGCGCGGAACTGGCGATCCGAAGCGGCGCCTGGGATTATATTGAAAAACCGGCCTCTTTGCCGATGATGACCCTGCCGATTATTCGCGCGCTTCAATATCGGGAAACAAAAAAACAGAAGAACAATCTCAAATCCCTGAAACGTGAAGGTATTGTCGGCAGAAGCCCTCAGTTGGACGCCTGTCTGGATTTTGTGGCAAAAGCTTCCGTGTCCGATGCCAATGTCCTGCTCAAGGGGGAATCTGGTACGGGAAAAGAACTGATTGCCAAGGCGATCCATGAAAACAGTGTCCGATCTCTCAAGAATTTTGTGATTGCCGACTGCTCGTCGTTGCCGGTTACCATGCTGGAGGGTGTGCTGTTCGGTGATGTACGAGATGCCTACAGTATCGATGACAAAGTCAGAACCGGCCTGTTTCAGCAGGCCGATCGGGGTACGATTTTGCTGAAAGACGTCGAAGAAATGTCCCTTGCCCTCCAGAAAACCTTCCTGCGGGTCTTGGAAGAGCGTCATGTCCGGCCAGTGGGAAGTCGCCAGGATATTAAAAGTGACTTTCGCCTGGTGGTGGCCACAAAACGGGATCTGGAAGAGATGACCAACACGGGACTCTTTCGCGGAGATCTTTATGAAAAGCTGCAGTCCCTGACCCTGGAGATTCCTCCCCTGCGTGAACGGAGAGAGGATATCCTGGAAATCGCCCTCTTTCATTCCACAAAAATCTGCAAGCGTTTCGGTATGGGCGTCAAGGGTTTTGCTCCCGATTTCGTCGATGTCCTGATGGCCTATAACTGGCCCGGAAACATGCGGGAATTGATCCATGCCCTGGAAATGGCCCATAACGTTGCCCCGGATAGTCCGACTCTCTTCGGCCAACATCTTCCCCTGTATGTTCGGGTGAATGTAAAACGGTCCATGATTAAAAACAGTGACCCCACCGACATGTCTCCTGCGGAACAGGAGCAAACTTTTCCCAGTTATAAAGAAATGCGCACGGAGACCATTGACAAGGCGGAGCGGCAGTACGTCATCAATCTCCTTTCTTTTTCCGGAAACAGCATTAAAAAGGCTTGTGAGATTTCCGGCATGTCGCGTCCGCGGCTCTACGAATTGATGAAAAAGCATCATATCGACCGTCATAACGTCACCGATGAAATGCCGTAACAGGGAATAAGAGCGAACGGCGATGAAGGTCATTCTGTACATAGCTAAAGATCATCGGGAAGGACAAAAACTGCAGTCCGCGGTGG
>ERZ795058.4826-NODE-4826-length-12760-cov-9.760724_pt1 | contig 12760 bp, 6 predicted proteins | sample MGYA00375142_ERZ795058 | MGnify/ENA primary metagenome ERZ795058 (study PRJEB30187, sample SAMN05720210) | activated sludge metagenome | isolation source: anaerobic digester from wastewater treatment plant | place: Japan | collected 2015-04-20 ...
GTAAATTTATATCTAATAATTCTATTTCTGAAAACCAATCATTAAAATTTTCTTGTTTTATTATATCAGTTTTTAAAGATAAATCTGTTTTTTCATCTATTTTTATGTTTCTATAATTTATAGTATAAGATTCATCTTCATTCTCAGTTAAATTTATAAGTTCTACTAATCTATATTTATTATCAGTACCTTCTTCTTTTCTATATAAATAAGGTTGTGCTGATAATCTGTTCATTTTAGATTTAAATAATACTTTATTTGTATGTGTATAGGCTTTATCTATAATGTTTTTTATAGTAGATCCTTTTTTGCTATCTAGTTCTTTAAGTATCATCGTTACATCTCTTGCTATGGATATTCTTCTACGGGATAATTTAGAATAATCCTTTGCTAAATCTCTTACCTTTTCTAAATCAGGTAATAATCTTAAATCTCCTGATTCTTTTATAAATTTAAATACTTTATCTACATAAGATTTATTAACTTGTTCCATTAAAGCATATAAATGTATATTATCTTTATTTGTAGTTTTTAAGATAGATTTATGTAACTCTTCATCTAACTTTTTTTTCTCAGCAATAAATTTTTCCTCTTCTAAACGGTCAGAATTTAAAATATCAGAAATAGTCATTAATTCTGAATTTATTTCTTTGATGGTTTCTGTAGATTTATTTAAAAATTCAGTAATTATTTTAGATTTCTTAAATTCATTACCAGGTTCTTCTTTAATATCTATACTTTCATAATCATTTAAAAATTGTTTGAGATTGTTTTCTAAATTAGTAACTGTTTGTTCTAAGGTAGAAACTGTATTTTGAAAATCTGTATCAATAGATTTGGATTTTAAATCCGTAATGATACTATGTAAATTTTTAAATATTTCAGGATCTAATTTTATTTTATCTTTAGAATATATAGTTTCTAATATAGGTCTTAAAAATTTTTCACGATCTATTATATCTTTATCTGAAACGGAAATATTTATATCTGCATTAATAGCTTTTAATTTTGTATCTATTTCAAGTTTCATATCTTTTAATCTTGTATCAATTTCTTTTAACATATAATTGTCATGTATGAACTTTGATTGTGTGTGTATATCTTGTCCTGGCATTAAATCTTTTACACGATTAGATAATTCTTTTACATACTTAGCTTTTTCTATTAATTTTTTATTTCTTTTAACTACTATATCAGCTATTTCTTGATCACTAAAAGATTCAAAAGCATTACTTGTAACATTACCTGATACATCTTTTATAATAGATAATTTTTTTATCTCATCTATTAAATTTTGTCCTTCTGGTTTAGATAGATCTATATTAGTAAATGCTTTTGATTGTGATACGAAATCATCTAATCTTCCAACACTATTTAGTGTACTTAGCAGTTGAAATATTAATTCACTTTCAGCATTTTCATGTTTAAATACATCATTATCTTTTAATGCAGCTTCTTTAGCTAGTTGTAATGCTGAACCCGCAATATTAAAATTAGCATAACTTCTTAAAACATCTATATTTTTATTTAAATAATCTACAATTTCTTTAGCTTGTTTTCTATTATATTTATCTGTTTTCAAAACTTCATAAATACCACCAGATATAAAATTCCCTTTTTGAAATGTTGGAATACCTAATGTACCTAATACAAATCCAGATAAAAAATTAATAGCTCCTTCACTATTTGTAGCTCGGTCTATACCTTCTGGTATAGATTCTATAAAACTAGAATAAAGATTTGATACATGTTTAAATGCCTTAGGATTATCTATAATATCATCGACTACTGAATATCCAGTATTTTCTGCAATAAATTGAAGATATTCTTGACTACCTTCAAATGTACCTTTTTGTACTAATTTTACAGCTGTATTTATAGGTTTAAGAAACTTTGGGGTCTTTTTTAAAGCAAATCCTTTTAATATATCACCTTCTATACTATGCTTTATTGAATTACTTATTTTATAGCTTCCTAAAAAATGTGAACCAAATTGTAAAAATTCTGTGGGAGCTAATATAGCTAAGTTCGTTATAAATATAGAATTCATTAAGGAATTAGCGTATTTAACAACTTCATCATCTCCGAATAATTTATTACCTTTTTCATCAACTGCATTACTTAACTTATCCATTATCTGATCTCTTGCATTTAAAGCTTCTATACGAGCTTCTCCTTGTATTCCTAATAATGTAGAACTTACTCCAGTTATTAATCTATTTGTACGTTCTAAGGTTGAAGCTGTTTTTATTATTTTATCTATTTCAAGTCCAGATAATGCTAAATTAGTTTTACTAGCATCTGTAGTTATAATTCTTGCTAAATCATCTAATTCTCCTTTAGCTAATTTTTCTCCAAAATTCTCACCAAGTTTACGTCCTATTATACGTCTAGTTCCTGCTTTAAGTCCTTTAGAAATTAATACTCCAGCACCAGCACCACTTAAATATGTACCTATTGCAAAACCAAGATTTTTTAAAACATTATCTGCCCAAAAATTAGATGTAAAAACTTTTTGTCCAGTATTTCTTTGTTCCCAATCACTTGGATAATACGTTGGTAAAACGTTTTCTAACTCTGCTTCAAAATCTTGTATTACTGCACTTACTGGATTGTTTATAAAATCTGATAAAGGTTCATCTGAACCAATTGAATTTACAAGTCCAGCAGCTGTACCAACAGTATTATCTACCATTGTTGCTAAAGCTATACCAAAACCTTTTGTAGCTGCATATAAATATTCTTTTGCATTTGATTGTTTAGCCCAAGCTAAATCCTTTAAAACATTTATATTACTTATTGCAGATGTTCCAGCAGCTTTTGCTAGTTTTCTTTCTTCTTCTGTTACAGGTTCAGCATAACGTCTTCCTTCTATAAGATCTGGGTTTATACGTTTAGCTATATCTTCCAGTGTTGTACTTGTTATATAATTTTGTTTTTCTTCTTCATTTCTAAAAGTTTTTGTGGGAGTTATAGTTTTATCAAAAAAATCTAATTTATTTAATACATTTTCAATATCTTCTGGAGATATTCTAGCTGTTACAGCTTTTCTACTAAATTTTTCATTATCTATTAATTCAGTACCTTCTGGTGGTTCATCTGGTAAACCAAATTGATTAGTATTATTCATTTTCATATAATAAATTACCAAAGAATACTACATCTTGATAAGATTGTAGTTTAACTATATTTTTTAAATATTCATCATCTAAATTATTAAATAATTTAAAATTATTTTCTAACATTTTCTTATAATCATCATTAGTTACTTCATAACCTTGTGATCTAAGATCAAACGTTTTTCTTAAAGTTTCAAGTCCTACTGCCATATTTACAAGAGTTTCTCTATTTTCAAAAGGTTTTTTACCTTCTCCTATAGGTACTTCAACATTAGTTTCTTTATCTATAAGTCTAAATGAATATCCTGTTTCTGTACTATCATCTATATAAGGCATAACAGTATATTTACCTAACGATATTCCTTCTTTATAATTAATGCCTTTATTATTCGTTAAAACATTTGCAGCGTTTAATTCGTTTATTATAAAATCAATACTTTCACCACTATCATAAACTCTTAATATATTAAGAAAATCTGTTACAGCATTTTTAGTATTTTTAAAGCTTTTTCCAGGAATAATAGATCCAACAGTAGTGTGATTATCATCATTATAGTTATATGTAAAATTAACTAATAAAGAACCACTAAAAGGATCAAAGTTTAGACCATTAATTGCTGTTATATTTCCTTTACTTAAATTTTCTTGTTCATTTGAAGATACAGATAATGCATTCATATTCTTTAAATTATTAAACATTTTTAGAGTATTATCATCATACTCAGTTGATGTAGGAGATGTTCCAGTATTTATATTAACTCCAGGTAAATTTAAATTTATGTTCGGAAAATATTTTTTAGTATTATCACCAATATAATTATTTATTTCTAATTTAGTAAGATTATCAATTTTATCATTTTGTATTTTGGTATTTACATGATTTTTAAACGTACTTGAAGTTAAAAGTTTATTTAATGATTTTTTAAAAAATTCACCTTTGCTACTTATAAGATCAAAACTATCATAAGGAATAAATAATGCATCACTAAAATTAGACATTAAGGAAGCATATTCACCAACATCTATTTCATTTACTTTTAATGCTTTAGCAGTTAAATCTTTAAATTCCGTTCTACCTATTAAAGATATTAAGTGACTCATGGTTTCAACAGGTTTATCTTTCATTAAATTATTCCAAACTTTATCGAAAGTTGAATATAATAATGGTAACATTGGATCTTTTTCTTTAATGTCTCCCATTGCTAAGTAAGGATCTTTTATAAAAGAAGCTATACCAAGATTATTAATTTCTTTTTGTATAAATGGTATTGGTAGCTTTTCACCAACTGCAGAAGTAGTAACGAATTTTTTCATTGCATTGTTAAATACTGCATTAGCTTGATTACCAGATAACACATCTCCAAAAACACTTACTTTAATACGAGGTTTAGGAGTTTCAGGACCTTCTTGAGTATACCTAGTTGGAATATTTTGAATATTTTCATCATATTTATATGTAGATAAATTAATAATCTTGTTAGGTACAAAATCTCTTTTTATCCAATTTTTTAGATTTAATTTAAAATCTGCACTTTCTACTCCTTTTTCATTTCTCATCTCTACTAATTCTGGAGGTAAAACTTCATCATCATATCTTAGTATTGGTTCTACCTTAGATACAAAATCATTTAAAGCTTCATCAGTTAATTGTTGTTCTACAAGTCTTTCTTCTCCTGGTCTCCAACCTGTAATTTGTACATTTTTTAATACTGGGATATTATCTACTGAAGATATTGTCCAAGCACCTCCTCTATTATGTTGTATTACTCCTTTAAATATTGAAGAAATAATATCACTATAATTTGGTCTTTCATAAAATTCTGGTGGTGTAGTAATCTTAATAGCTTTAGTACTTGGATCATAATAAGAAGTTTGTAACCATTTATCAAATCCTTGTTGTTTATTTTCTACTAATGCACCTTGTTTTTTTAAGAGATCATATTGTTGTTTATATGTATTATAATCAGCTAATTTCATACTAGCTGCAGTCCAAAATGGATCTTTTCTAGCATCTACAATAGATTTATATATTATATCACTAACTAACCCAGGATTATCAGCCATTTTTAATTGTTTATAAGCTCCTTCAAAATAATCATTAATTATTTTATCCTTTATTTCCATATCAACTGGTAACATAGGTAATGAACCAAGCTCCATTTCTTGTTGTGTAATGGCAGACATAAGAGCATTATAATTACTTTCTCTATTTTGTATTATATTATTTAATAATTCAAGTGGAGGAGCTACAAAAGAACTTTTATATTCTATTGGTGTAGGTTGTAAATATCTATATGCCATAATTAATATTAGTTTTATATAAGTTATATGGATATTTATATCCAAAATATTTATTAAATGGAGGTTTATATCCAAGTAAAGGAGCTTTTGAAAAATTAAAATAACTAGTAGGATTTTCAGTAGTTGATGTAGTCGACGTAGTCTTTGCTGTATTTATTATTTTACCAGTTTCTGGATCAAATTTATATCTATCTCCCATATTTAATAAACCTATAGCAGACCATTTAGAACTAATTAAATCTTTTGAAAGCCCTGAAGTAAAATTACCTATACCTTGATATAGATTTTGTTTAGCCATTTCATAACCAGCTTGTTCTCTGGCATTTAATTCATTAGTTTCAGCAGCAGACCTTGCATTAAATTCTTGAGCTCTGTTATACAAATCCATATTAGCCGCAGCTATCTTAGTTCTATAATCAGAAGCTTGTTTTCCAATCTCACTATATATCCTAGATACAGCTGTACCTATATCTATTGGATTATTTCTTGAAGCAGCTATAACTGTATTTATGGCTTTATTACCTTCACTATATATATTTTGTAAATTTTCAGTGTAATCTAAATATCTTGGAGTTATATTTTGTGGTAAAACTGTTTTTGGTTTATTAGTTAATAAATTTATTCCCTGAGCTAATAAAGATGTTCCTTGACCTATTGCACCTGGTAATAAATCTTTTTTTATATCTCTAGTAAGATATTCTATTTCACTAAGACTAGCTCCTTTTTGTAATTTAGGTAACTTCGATAATTTTGTTTTTGGTTTATTCATTTCTTGTTCTAATCTTAAATTTTCTAATTCCCTATTTAAATCTTTAATATGTATAGGACTAAACTTATCAAAATTTTCACCAAGATATATCTTATATTTACTAGCTATATTCATGGCTTTATCAGCATATCCTAGCTTTTTCGAAAATACATATTTATTCCATATAACTTCTCCATCATCAGTTAAAGCTATGTTATTTTTTAATGTGGGATTTCCATTAACATCTACTGGTATACGATCAGTTCCTTTATTTGTATTTATATTTCTTCTCAAAGATAAATCTCCACCATATGCAAATTCTCTTTGATAACCTTGTTTAGGTTCTATGGGAGGCTGTCTTAATAACAATTCTTGTTTTGCTTGATTTTTAGCAATATCTTCTTGTTTACTACCTAATATTCCTCCACCAATTAATCCTAAAGTTGCACCAACAATAGAACCAGCTGGTCCAAACATAGAACCTATTTGTAATCCAGTAGATGCACCAGATAAACCTCCTGATAAAGATCCACCTAAAGCTAGTTTTTTCTTTTTCATTTTACAAATTTAATAACATTTAAACAAATATATGTAAAATTAACATATAAAATAAATAACAAATTAAGTTATTATGTATTAAAAATTGTATCAAAATAAACAGATAAATCTTCTATTCTAATATAATCTTCTATAACAGAATCATTTAAAATTATTTCTATAAATAAATAATTATCATATAATTTCGGCATTCTTTTATCATCAGGATGTCCTTTTATTCTTGGAAATATTAAATTCTGTTTATTAAATCGTTTTCTTACAACACAATAATCTCGTTTTAAATCTGCTGGATGTATATTAGATATATTTGGATCATTGTAAGCTATTAACAATCTTTCAGTATGTTGATAAGAAGTTTCTAACTTAATTTTTTTAGGTAATATTTGATTATCGTTTAAAGAGAAATCTAATCCAACAAATTCTTTTGGTTGTTTATAAAAAGGAGAAATAAGAAATTTAATACTAGATACGTGATTATTATTATCTGTAAATTTATTAAATGTGGTATCATCATTATGTATAAATAATTTTAAACCATTTGTAATATATAATTTTCCATCAAACCTACTACAAAATTCCTGTATAATATAATCATGTCTTGATACAAATCCCTTAGTTTCAAAATTATATGATACAATAAAACTATTAATAGAATTATTATTTATTACAAATAAACGTTTATCATCTAAAATGCATTTTATTTTTGAACTAAGTGTTATATTATTTTTAAATAAGTTTGTTAGTCCAAGAATTTGTGTAAATCCATCTGATAACACGGTTAATAACTTACTTGATGTATCAACAAAAAATATATTACTATCTACATTAACTACTGAATCTGTATATATAGTTCCAAAATTTGAACTTAAATATTCAAACTCTATTTTTTCTTTTTCTTTACTTAAAGATACTAACCCAGTAGTAGTTTGGGTCATAACATCAAAATTAACTTTTAATAATCCAACAGCGTTAGCTTCAAATAATAAAATATATTGTTTATAATTTGTAACTGCAAATAAATTATTATTTGTTTTAAGCATAAATTTATTTGGAAATCTTATGTAATTATCTGATATATTTGAAGTTAAATAGTCTGATACTTTTACAGTATTTTTACCAAGATATATTGTGGGTTCTGATAATTGTTTTTCTAAACCTATTATTACATTTTCTTGTGAAGAATAAGAATTATTATAAAGAAATAAATCGTAATCTTGAGAATAATTTAATTTAGAATTATCATCTCTAGAACCATATCCTACTTTACCCGCATAGTTTCCAGCAAATTCCTGTAATAACTTATTACCTCTTGCAGTATTTAATAAATAACCTCCAGTTTTAATGTAACTTTTATCATGTCTTAAAGCAAGATTTATAGAAGATTCTATTGGAAATAAAACAAAAGAAGAATAAGTATATAATTCTGAATAATCATTCTCAGTTCCACCAAGTGTATCTTTTCTATAATAAGCCGCCGTTGGATAACACCAGTTTATATCATATAAAGATATATATGTATCTCCTCCAAATACTAAATCAGAATAATTATTATTTATAATACTGGATCTAAAATGACCACATGTTTTATATATTGTAAATTTTCTTTGATAATAAGTATTTCCTCCATATTGAGCAGAATTTTGTATTTCTATATCTGCTAATAAAACCGTATCATATAAAGTGTTTATAAAAGGTTCATTTGTAACTAATGTATCATCTAAACCTAATACAGTTGTAGTAGGAAATATTGAAAGATAATCGTAATTATGATCCATAACTACATTATAATATATAATGTCTCCTATATTTGCTTTTGGTATATTCGCTATATCATTTGTAGCTATAACAGTTTCAGAATCTATTATACTTGAATTATGTATCATTTCTTCTGATAACAAACTTGATAAATTATAATAGTTCATTGGCATGTTTTCAACACCATCATAATAGTTATTTGTTGAACCACATCTTTTAGGTTTAAACTTTATACCTGCAATAGGTTTTACTGTATATCCTTTAAAAGAAGGATATTTCAATATCTTATCTTCTGGAGTTATTAAATTACAATGATAAGAATTTTTTAAATATTTAATAGCCGCTGTTTTATCATCATCCTCACTATATTTACTAATAAAAACTCCAGCTGGAAAACTTATATTTTTACTTGTATCTCCATCTAAGCTGGATATTAATCCTTGCGTTATACGTGTTTTATCTTTTATAGTTCTCTCAGCTCTTACTATTCTATAACTATATACTTTATTATATTTATCTAATGGAACATTTCTTACTTTAAATATAATTCCTAAACTTAAGAAATATAATTTTTTATTACTACCTACAAAAAAGCTTTTATAATCATCACCAACATTACCATCTATACTATACGTATGATATCCTACACTTCTTTCATACATATCAGGAAATTTTATATCTCCAATCCATTTTACTTTATATCTTCTGTTTCTACTATCTAAAAATTCTATTCCAAATCTATATATCTCACCTCGTTTATATCCTACAAATAATTCAGATAATACTGGATCTGAACCATCTCCAAAATAATTTATATTTATATTACTGGCTTTGTTAAAATAATAGTTTCCAATAAAATTTTGAATATTTATATTTTTTTTAATTACTTTAAATTCTGTATAGTCATCATTAAATTGTCCTACTGCTAATGGAATAAGCTTAAATTCATATTCTATATTTACACCAGTACCTCCTAATTTTGTACTATTCTTTTTATATTTATAAATAGTAGAATCTGGATTTATACAATCGGCGTTTTCTGGTACATTTAACGGATTACCTGTTATATAAGTTGAATCAGAATTATATTCATATCTATAAACTCTGGCATCATAATTTATATCATTTTGTTCTTCTTGTATTCCTACGGCAATTAATCTATCTTCTTTTATACAGAAATCATTACATACAAATGCATATTTACCTAACTCAGAAAATAATTCTGGTTCTATTGTATATAATGCTGTACCAGAATCTATTACTTCAATATAATCTTCTTCTGAGGTTTTATCTATTGAATATTCTGAAACTACTCTAATTTCTGGAGGAAGATCTTTATTGTTATAATGTATTGCATAAAGTCTGAAATAATCATAAGTTTTATTTAATTTATATAATTGTATTCTTACACTTTTATTACACATAGTATTTAAAGGAGAACCAGTTATATATGCTGAAGTATATACATTTGTTGAAGTTTCATATATAACAACTCCAGTGCTTATTTGACTAATATTACTTTCTGAACCATCTACATCAAAATATTGTATAGCATAGTATATTTTACCAGCTTTTAATTGTCCTCCACCAACAACATCTATCGGTGCTATATTTCCCAAAGATGAATTAGATACTATATCCATTTTTTCTACTGTAAGTGAAAATATATCTGAATTTATCGATACATGTCTTAAAGGATTATATCCATCAGAAAAGTATACTTTATTATAATTTTTCTTTTTTAAAGAATAAGCTTTTATATCATGATTTATCTCAAAATTTAAATCTCCTGCAAATAATATATCTGAAGTAGCAAACTCACCATCTGGATAAAAATGTAAAGCTTGTAATACTCCATAATAGTTACCGTTAGGATTAAGTTCATGATAATTTTTTTCAGCAGCTATAAATACTAATAACGGTGGAAAAGACATATTATCTATATCACCGTATTCTACTATACCTAATATCTTTTTTGGAATATATATATAACCATTAAAATTAATATGATCTGCTATTGTATATATTAGTTTAGAACTTCTTTCTGGAGATATTACACAATATCCATTTTTTTCGTCTGTAATTAATTTTATATTTAACGCATCATAATAAAAAGATTGACTATATCCATCTTTTTGAGAATCTTGATTTAAATGTCTTGGTATTAGTTTTAAGTTCTGCATAAATTAGTGTTTTTTTGTTGGATATCTAAACGTACTTCTTATAACACCTCTTTTAAGTCTTAAAGCTTCCATTTTACTTCTAGTTAAGTTTTTAGATTTACTACCTACAGCAGCAGTGTAAAATAAATAATTTGAGTTTAAATAATCTAACATTCTATAATCTACTTTACCTTGTATATAATAACGTGTTGCTAACATCGAAGCACAATGATATAAAACATATCTGTATATATATTGATCATCTGGAATCATTACATTTCCATTTTCGTCAAGTATAAATCTTCTATATGTCAATATAACTTCTCCATTATCAAAAGATACCTGTATTTTTTTAGACTTACCAAGATATAATATACTAAATGTATCTACTAAATTTGGATCATTTTTAAAAAAGTTATCGGAATACATAGCTGGTACAACAGATAATTCTTCAACTAAAGCTAATCCAGTAGCTTTGTTTACTACAAGATCTAATTTTACTAAATCGTCTGGAAAATCACCATTATGATTAATTATTTGTATTGGAGAAGGATTACCATCTTCACCATTAGTTACTACTTTTTCATATACACAATCATTTTCTAATATCATTAATGCAGAACCTATCCATTCTATAAGATCATTATCATATAAATCGGCAGTATCAAATCCTAAAGATACAAGTTGTTCTCTAATATAACCAATACTAAAATAACTCATGGTAATCCTTTTATATAATCTTCGTATACATAAATATTATCAATAGTTTGTTTATATATTTTCTTTTTTAATGTGTAAAATGGTGTAAAATTAAAAAACTGAGAATTTTCTAATGGACTATATAATTTTATCCAATAACAATGTGCTACATAACCATCACTATGTTCATTTAATAAACGTACTACACCTTTATTTTTTCTAAACTCGGCATCTTCTTTACGTAATTTTTTTGTTCTATAAAAATCTATTGGTAATCTATCTGTTCTATCATAATTTAATTTCTTTTTTTTAACTACTATATCCCCTAAATATGTCAAAGTTACTCGTTTACCTGAAGCTATATCATTAGTAATTAAATCAAAATAGGAATATATAATATCCCTAATGATTTTTGTACTTAAGTTTGTTTTATTTTCTTTTTTATAAAACTGGGCTATTTGTGTATTGTTAAATGTTGCTTTCATTAGTTTAAATCATTTTTTGCGTTATTTACTGGATCATTACGTATACCTAATAAATGTGCTATATAAGTTTTAGCTATAGCATCTTCTAGATATGGTACGTAAGATAAATCAATTGGATAATTTGAATCTAAAGTAAAATTGGATGCGTCCATTGGATCTTTTAATACAGCTTTTATATTTATATTTTTTATTCTATTTGCATAAGTATTATTATCATAACCCGTTATACATACTTTATTGGTATTATCTAAAAATGCATATAACATATGTCTATTAAATAATCCTCCACCAACACCGTTTATATTATAATTATCTAATACTTTGATTAAAGATGTTCTTAAATCTAAGTTATATATTTTTATTAATGGTTTATTCCCATTAAACATTATCTCTGGTATAGGATTTTTAGTTCTATTTAAAGATGTTTTTAAATGATCTGCTTCTATAAGTTCTAACTCATATATTCCTAAATCTTGATAAAACTCTTCTGGTACGGTTAAATTACCATTAGCTCTTACTTTATTAAGATATTGTTTTAAAAACATAGCACGTTCATTATTTATCCAAAACATACATGTGCGTATATCTATATCATCATCATCAAATCCATTTGCACGTAGTAACTGATATACATTATAACTTAATTCTCTTAATGTAGCCATAATTATATTATTTTAAAAATTTAGAAATAAACTTAAATTTTAATTCAATCATTATTAACAAAGATATAGATAATATTAGTATTATTTTATTTTTATGTTTTATTTTATATCTTAATGCATAGATTTCTTCTTGTGAGGTTTTAACTACAACATTTTTATAATATTCTGTTTCTTTTAAAGCATTATCTAATCTGAATAATAATGTGGTATCTTTACTTACTAGGTTATGCTTTAATTTATTATTGTTTATCCAAGCTTCAGAAATAGAAAA